>Ga0255217_1000025_pt1 | contig 84002 bp, 81 predicted proteins | sample Miss_Atlam_RepB__FD_183046 | JGI IMG/M metagenome (GOLD analysis project Ga0255217, IMG submission 183046) | Freshwater microbial communities from Mississippi River, Louisiana, United States - Miss_Atlam_RepB_8d | ecosystem: Environmental > Aquatic > Freshwater > River | place: USA: Louisiana...
CCAAAACCACGACCGCCACCGCCGCCGCCTTCACGACGTGGACCACGAGATCCGGGCTCTTGAGGTTTAGCTTCAGAAACGCGTACTGCGCGACCACCAATTGTTTGGCCATTCATTTTTTCGATAGCTGTATCTGCATCAGCGTCGTTTTCGATTTCTACGAAACCAAAACCTTTGCTACGACCAGACATTTTGTCCATAACAACACGTGCTGACGTGATAGTTCCAAAAGATGCGAATGCTTGTTGTAATTCATCATCTGTAACAGAGAACGCTAAGTTCCCAACATAAATCTTCTTTGCCATTTTTCCTCCGGGCAATTTAAAAACGGACCCTGAAACTTGGAACTCATGCTCTTAAAAAAACATTCGATCATAAGGACTCGGGATCACTAACTTTCAAGTACTTTCATACTTGGTTAATAGATTAATTTATCGGCATAAGCTTTCAACATGAAAATTATGTCAGCTGGCCTTTTGACCGAATTATGCCGCATCGTTTACCACTTTTTTAGTGGTGATGCGCGTCTCCGTGCAAACCGTGAGCATGGCCGTGCAAAACTTCATCAACAGTAGCTTCGCGTACTAAAACGACTTCTACATCAAATTCCAAATCTGTTCCTGCTAATGGATGATTGCCATCTAAAGTAACATGCGAATCCGAGATTTTAGAAACTTTAACAATTTTAACACCTTGGCCAAGTTGTAATTGTAAATGAGATCCAATTTCAATCTGAATATGAGCCAATTCTTCTTTAGGTACTTCCATGATCATATCTTGACGAAATTCACCGTAAGCATCTTTAGCTAAAATAGAAACTTTTGCTTTATCACCCTCAGTCATTTTAACTAAAACGTCTTCTAATGCAGGAATGATTTGCTGACGACCTTCCATAAATGGAAGTGGTTGGTTTGGTTCTGATGCATCAATCAAATCGCCTTTGGTATTTTTTAAAATGTAATTAAAAGCAATTACACGTGTTTTGGCTTGAGTTGCTTGTGTCATTTAATTCCTACTTTCTACTATTATCGCTTTTTAAAAATCGATTCGACTGGACCTTGATCCAGAATGAGAATCATCGGCCGTAGGGTTAACTCGTAATAATCAATATAACAAGCAAAAAAATGTCTTATTCTTGTTATAATAATTTTGTATGTTGTTTTGAAACATATCTGACATATAATTTAAATATGGTCGCATTGGACGCGGTTTCACTATCAGGTCGATTACCCTTGAATGAAGTAACTATGAGTTTAAAAGCATTGGTTTTAAATTCGAGCTACGAGCCTTTAAGAATCGTCTCTTGGCAAAAAGCGCTCGTTATGTGGTTTCAAGATAAAGTTGAAATTCTTGAATACCATTCTGCTTTTGTTAGGTCGGTTTCATCATCATTTAATTTACCAAGTGTTCTAAAATTAAAAAGCTACATTAAGCCCAAGAAAATGGATGGAGTTCGCTTTTGTCGAGAAAATATCTATATTCGAGACAACTTCACCTGCCAATATTGTGCGCAAAAATTTGCACCTAAAGAGCTTACTATTGACCATGTTTTACCAGCCTCTCAAGGAGGCCCCAAAATATGGACAAATGTTGTTACTGCTTGCAGAAAATGTAATCAAACCAAAGCAGATCGCACTCCTGAAAAAGCTAAAATGCCATTGCTCAAACAACCGAAAGCACCCAACTGGTTACCTGTTTTAGAGCATGAGATTTTATCAGAACGAATTCCAAAAACATGGAAAGACTATATTCGATTTAAATAATCCAAATTTGTGCTAAGATTTCTAAATGTTTTCTGTCGATTCAGTAAAGTATATTCAACCAGATCAATGTCTAGATTTACGCACTCGTATTTTACGCCCCGGTCAAGATATCAAATTATGTATTTTTCCTGAAGACATCTTACCCACAACATTTCATCTCGGCATTTATCACAACAATAAAATAGTTTGTAACGGCACATTTATGCGAAATTCTCATCCTGATTTTTCGGTTGCTATAAACCCCTATCGACTGCGAGGAATGGCCACAGATACAGCCTATCAAGGAAAAAATCTTGGATCATTACTTTTGCAAAAAGCAGAACTTATTTTAAAGCATAGTTATCAATGTGATTTTTTATGGTTCAACGCACGTGAAAAAGCTTTTCACTTTTATCAAAAAAATAATTTCAAATTTCATCGTGAGATGTTTGATATTCCACAGGTGGGTCCACATAAAGTCATGTACAAGTGGTTACAATCACGTTAACGTTTATGCATGATAGTCTCTATTACACACAAATTATTAGTTAAAGAATTCATCGAAATCGTCTCTGAAACAAATGGCATTACGCTGACTGATACTTTAGACTTACTTTTATCATCTTCACTTAAATCTAAAAATATTGAAGCTTATGAATGCGTTGCTGAATTTCAAAAAATCTTAAATCAATTTATTACAAATGAAAGACCAATTCAGGATCTTATTAAGCATCCTTTTTCGTTGGTGTTGTTTGAATTTTTCAAACGCTTTCCGCTTAAATACAACGAAGAACATATTCATTTAACAGGATCATTAACTGCTCAATTTATTTGGAGTAAGCTTAAACCCTTGCTTGAAGGTCCAAATGTTAAAATATACGAACAAAAAATTAAGCAAAATTATGGTGAAAAATCTTGGCCAATCACATGCGCTGATGATGTTGATAAATTGATTCGCCTAAAAGAAAGCGAAGGCTTTTCAACTTATTTAAAAATTTTATATCTGACTAAACTCATTTTCACTTCGCGCGAAGCGCATGCTGAAGCTGCTTATAGCATGGCTCTAGATTTATATAAAAACTATAACATCGGACAGATTCGTTTGAAATTTTCACTTAGCCGTTCAACATCTGATGCCTCTGAACAAATTCCTGGAATCGACGAAGTGACTGCTGAAGATGTGGTTTTGGGGCTTTACGATGGCTTTGCTTTATTTCGCCAAAATCATCCTGATTTTAATTTTATATTATCACCATCTTTTAGAAAAGAGTCTTCATTTTTTGATTCTTCAAAGTATGCAAGTCGCAAAGATCATTTTTTGCAACAAATAGATGAAATTCTGAAACTCACTGAAAAATATCCGCAATTAAAAAGTCATCTTTGCGAAGTCGATACTGTCGGCGACGAACGAGAAATGTATCGCAAAGAACATTTCTTTGAATTGCAAACTGGTTTAAGAAAATTACAATATAAGGGTTTCAAAGTTAGATCACATCACGGAGAAACTTGGCATACTTTACGTCGTGGTATTCAAGCTGTCGACAACGCTATGAATATTTGGCACATCGATACTCTTGAACATGGCATCAGTTTAGGAATTAACCCAAATCGCTATTTTCATAAGCTCTATCAGCGTGTTATCAAAAATAATATCGATAATTTGCCTGTAACTGCTGGCTCAAGTGAGTATAAAGAATTATGTGAACTCGACTGGGGTCAAAACAAAAATGTTCTTGATAAATTAATTAAAGGTGAAACTTTAAGCGAAAAAGAAAGAACTCAGTTTTTAAAAGCTAAGTTTCACACTGCTCGCGAAATCGAACAATATCAGCATGATGTGCTTAATCGCCTTATTCAAAAGGGCGTTTCATTAGTCGCACTTCCCTCATCAAACAACAAACTCACAGGTAAATTTGAAGACTACAAAGATCATCCATTTTCTTGGTGGGAGAAAAAAAATGTCGATTTAGGTGTTGGAACAGATAATTACATCACACTAAATACAAATTACATTCAAGAAATGCTTATATTGTTATTAACAGATCCAATGAATTTAAAAATTACAAAATTATTAATGGTCACAACTGGAGAAACACGCAGACCGTATATTTCTCAGTTACTTTGGCAAATGCGTAAGGATATAAATAAAGATGTCGTCTAATTTCGTTCAAAAATTTTTTAATCGCAAGCAGCTGATTGTTTTAGTTTTAGGATTTGCAAGTGGTTTACCGTTAGCTTTAACAGGAACAGCCATGCAGGCTTGGTTAACAACCGAAGGCTTAGATATTAAAACAATTGGCTTTTTTACTTTAGTTGGTATGCCGTACACGTTTAAGTTTTTGTGGGCGCCGCTTATGGATCGTTTTGAGTTGCCATTTTTTGGGCGCCGCAAAGGATGGATTATATTAACTCAGATTTTGTTAGCGCTGGCTTTATTTTCTATTTCTCTTTTTTCACCGACAAGCTCACAGCAATTGTTTGCTCTTATGGCAATAGTCATTGCATTTTTATCGGCATCTCAGGACGTTGTTATCGATGCTTATAGAACTGATATACTTGATAGCTCTGAAAAAGGCCTAGGATCATCAGTTGCAGTATTTGGCTTTCGCTTAGCGATGATTTTATCAGGCGGTATTGCTTTTGTATGGGCGGATACACAAGCTGGCAATGGGTGGAGCTGGCCTAAGATTTATTCCATCATGGGCATTATCATGCTAGCACTTGCTTTATTTAGCTTTATATTTTTACCTAAAATTAAAAACGTCAATCATCATGCTTCATCTAAAGCTAAGAATGAATTAATTGGATTTCTTGCTGTCGTTGTTGCTGTTGCAATTGGGTATGAATTGACCAGCTTAACTCAAGACTTTTTACAACAAATGTTTAATCCCGAGAAATCTGCCGATATCAAAAAATGGACGGATATGATTTCACTTTTGCTAGGTATTGGATTTACATTACCGCTTGCATGGTTTGCCGCCCAAAAAGCCAAATTCGAAACTTTAAATACATCTTTAAAAAATTATTTCAGTATGAAAGGTGCTTACGCCTTTTTAGCTTTGATTATACTTTATAAACTTGGTGATTCATTTGCTGGTGCTTTATTAACTAATTTTTTAATCAAAGGCGTTGGTTATTCAACTGCTGAAATCGGTGTGGTAAATAAAGTATTAGGCATTTGGCTTACAATTGTTGGTACGATTATTGGTGGATCGATTATGATCAAGCTTGGTCTATTTCGATCTTTATTTATATTCGGAATCTTACAAATGTTTTCTAATTTAGGATTTTGGCTCGTCGCTGTCACCGAAAGAGGGTCTTGGGGATCATTTACTTTGCCGGCATTTGATATCTTGATTGTGACTTTAAAAGAATCGACACAAGTCGACTGGCTTTTATTGTTAGCTGTTGCAACAGAGAATCTCACGGGCGGAATGGGTACAGCTGCATTCGTTGCTTTTCTCATGGCACTTTGTAATCAGAAATTTACTGCCACACAGTACGCTTTACTTTCTGCTTTTGCAGCAGTTGGACGCGTTTGGGTTGGTCCACTTGCCGGTGTACTTGTTGACAGTATTGGATGGCCTAAGTTTTTTGTTTTCGCAACTTGCGCTGCAATTCCTGGTTTGATATTAATTTACAAAATGAAACCAGCAATCATCGGACTTGAAACACCTCAAGATATCGGCTTAGTGGATGATTGATTTATTCACTTGTTTGTATAGGCTCAACACGTTGAATATTATCAATTAAAACTTTTGAATCGCATTGAAATCCTGGACGCAAGTAACTATTTTTTTCACTTGTGTCAGCAGGTTTACGCAACGATGAACCCAAAAATTTAGATTGCTCTTGTAAACATAAATTCAAACCAGTTAGTGGTGCCACAACAACATCATCTGTATCTGTTCGATAACTTAAATATAAATACGTTAAACTCGGTTGCTGGCTTTTAATAAAGCCCACATCACCAGTTTGAGAATCAACTTTTAACCCAGCCTTAAGCTCTTTATCGTTAACTAATCCGAACAGTTGAATCACTTCAGCTTGATTGCTGTTTTGATTTATTTTCTTTAAGAATAAGTTCACAAATCCAAAATTTTGTTTTTTGATTTCTTGAGCAAGCTTATTTAAAGCTGTTGCAAGAACATATTTTTTATTAATTTTTTCAAATGATTGTTCATGTGAAAACTTAAAAATAGCGCCACGCTCAGCTAAGTACATCAAAAAGGCTGAGCTAAAATCAAAACGATCAATTTTCTCTTTGTCAGGCGCAGCCGCAAGTACTTGCTCCATTTGATCTTTGGACGGAAAATCAAAATCCGTCTTAACAAGTGGTTGGCCGATATATTCAGCTAAACTTCCTTGGCAAGGCAATTGTGTTTTAAAGGTCACTTTGCCGCGAACTTCTGACATCACATATTGAATAGACAACACGCGAGCTCCATCAACTAGATCTTTTTGGAGTTGAATTTGGGCATGATCGCCTTTTTTGATTTCTAACACATGAAACTTACTAAACCATTCTGGATGCTGCCTCATGTAGTTAAGATATACAGTTAGTTTTTCTGCCCAAAAAGGATTCGAGGCATTTTTACATTTTGCATCTATCTCAGTTTTTTCATAATCATTCAGAGATTCATTTGAAATCGCAAAAAGAATATTATTCTGAGCCGCCATCATCAGGCTCTGCTGAACATCTGAGTTCTTGTAAACTTCATTTGCTGAACTCGGTAATCGCAAGTCTTGCGAAACGCAGCCATAAATAAAAGTAATTGAGCAAAACAATACATTTAGAAAAAAAATCTTTTTCTGAGCCATCCTAGCCCCCATCACAACACATCATCGTTATCTTATATATATTATTATACTCTAGAATGTTGCATTATTCTTCAACATATTGAATTGGCACGAACATCGCTGGACTAAAATCTAACTATTACTTTGCGCTGTTAAAATTTTTTTACAAGCGATATGAGGGGGAAGTATATCGTGCTACGTAAAATTTTGCTAAAACATTCATCACTAGACCTAGGTCAAAAAAAGTCAAATATTGCCGTTAATTGTCTGACCCTATTTGTACTTGTAAACTTTTTGCAAACTCGAATTTTTGCTCTACAAACTGAGACTTTACCATCACAGATTTCGAATACAGCTATTGTCATGGGTCACATTTCAGGACTCGATCAAAAATACAGTGAATCGGGAAAACTCGTCACATTAAAAGATCAAAAATCGATAGAATTTGACGCCGAAACAATTGCCAAATTTAATCCCGAAGCAACAACTCTCGTTCAAACACTTAATCGCTTTGGTCTTTATAATGCTGGTGATCTTTTTAACCTTGGCACACTTGAAATTGATGCTCATCCTAGCGTCAAATACATGGCCCCAACTTACGCCATCGGTTTAAATGATCATTGGACAATAGCCACAGCCATACCTGTTATCAACTACGCTAATAATGTGGAAATGCGACAATCACTTTCAAACAAAGCCTATTATGAACAGTTTCGTGGTTTATCAAGTGATCTTGATGCTGCACTTGATACCAATCTAACAGTTGCCACGCAAAATACTTTAGTCAGCAAAGGTTACGACCCAATACAAAATCAAAACCAAACTTTTATTGGAGATATTCAGATCATAAGTTTATATAAATTCTTATCTGATGTAAAATCACACTTTATTCACAGCCTAACTGTTACATTGCCAACAGGCCCGCAGTTCAATCCTGATAATTTATTGGCTCTTAATATTTTTCACAAATTCAGCGTTGAAAACATCATCAGCTATTCATATTTATTAAATAGCTTTATAACTATAACTCCATTTATTGGTCTTAAATATTTTATTCCTACGCAGATGACTGTTCGTGTACCACGAGATAATGCAGATACTTTACCTGATCAAAACAGTAAGGAATCTCTCTTGCAACAGGATGGATTACACCAAGAAATAGGCGCGATGCTGAATTGGGCCTTTAATGATGATTTTTCAATTGCTCAGACTCTAAAATATGGAACTAAAGCATCAGATCAATATTCAAAACCTAAAATCGGTTCAACAACTTTAATCGAGAAAAACACACAACAAAAATGGCAGCAATATGCTGTTGAAATTAATTATTCAATGGTTAAATCATTTCTCAAAAAACAAAGCCTATTGCCCATGAATATTTCATTTAAAATTTACGATACTTTTTCTGGTCAAAATATTGAAAAACAACAAGGACAAGAATTAACAATTTCACTTTTTTTCTAATAAGGGGTTTTATATGCACCAAATTAAATACATTATTTTTATATTTTTAAGTTCAACTATCTTCTCTTGCGAACAAAAACCACAAGAGAACACAAAGCTAGATCCAGAAGTTCCACAAATTCAAACTAATGACGCAAATTTAATTAAAAAATACAAAAAACCTTTTGCTGATTTTTTATTTGCTCGTAAAAATTTGATTACAACTGAATTATATGATGAAAATAATATAAACGACTATGCTCACCTTGGACAGTTATTAAAAGATGATCAAATACTAAACCGCGTTTATAAGCTGAACAATTCATACTTAAGCAACAATCAATTTACACAGGTTGCAATTAATGAATCTATTTATATTAAGCTCGTCAAACAACAAAGTGAACAAGCTCTGTCATCAGGCATTGACGATGCTGAAAAAGATGTTCTAAGAGGCGTTGAAACAGTTAAAACCATTGTCATCTCAAACAATACACCTCTTAAAAAAATAACTATCTCTTATAAGTTGCAAGATCAACTCGCAATTGCTCGGCAATTTATTCACGCTATATTAGAAGATATTTCAGCTGCTAGCATTAACACAGATCTAAAAACGCAAATTATAGACAGTTTAAAAAAGCAAAGTGAATCTAGCCTGGCTCAACCGGAATTACTTGATAAACAACTATTAGCGGCTAAAACACTTACACAAGCTGTGCAGATTTTAAAGCAATACATAAATAGCAACCAAACTATTTTAACCCCTGAAGATCAATTATCTTTAAAAAATGCAGAAAAACTTGGAACTCTCGTTGATCAAATGAATGATGAGAAAAATGCTTTGCAAGCACTAGCGATGGCGTGGTCTATGCTGACAGCAGAAGAACGTCTACAAAATTTCAAATCAGCTAATGAAAAATTATATGATTTTTTACAAAAAAAATCTGACTCTGAAATTCAATGTTTAATAAATGGAGATTGTGATGGTTTTTTCAAAAAGCTAATTCTCAAATTTGGTGTGTATCCGGCAATAAAAGATTACGGTGTAGACAATATAAAACAAACACTAACAGACAAATCATTATCGCAAGTGAATGATAATGTTCAAAATCAAGCATTTTTAACTATTTCTGTATTAGACACCAATATCAATCAACAAATTACTGAACAAGTACAACAAAGCTTAAAACAATTGAATGAGTTTAAAAATGAGTTTGCAAATCAAATAGCAACAGGACTAGGCGCAAAAATTAATGCAAATTCTTTAAAAATGTTTTTATCTAATAAATCATTTGATTTCAATCGAGAATTCACTATTGCAACCAACCAAGCAATGCTATTAAAGGATAATGATCCAATCACTCAGGTTCAGTTAATTGAAAAGCTTTTGCAGTTTATGAATACAGGAACTGATTACCAAAAAAATTCTTTTATCGATGCAATAAAAGAAAGCTTACAAGCTGCAAACCCGCGCTTTTACATTAACCAAAACAAAAGCAATGAATCTAAAATCAACGTTAAAGATCAAGCCTCTGCATTATTGTTCTATTCGCAAATGCTTAAACAGCTATCCGACTGGCGTAATACACCTTACGACATTGGTATTACTGAATATAAAGCTCAAGATTTCATTACTTTGTTTCAATCTCCAGAATTGAATCGCTTGCTATTTCAAAAATCTGAACTCGTTGGCATGGCTTTGTCTTTATCAGCACAAGTACTCAAACAAATCGAAAGCGAACAATCTGTAATTTATTTACTTGATAACAATAATCAAAGAATTTCTATTAAAGATTATCTTAACGATGCTTCATCGTCTCCACTTGTTCATTCTGCAGCTTCTGATTTTAAAAATGGACTTCGTACAGACTCGACAGAACTCTCTGATCTTTGCATGTTGATACAAGCTTACAGTGAATATTATTCAGCAACAGAGAATATCCAACTATCAAAGTCAGAATCACTGAAAAACTCAGATTTGCAAAACCAAGTCATCAACTCAAGAAGACAAATAAAACTGCTTATTTTAACGCTTGCTAATTTTATCTCTAATCAGCTTATAAACGATGATAAAACATTAAACTCTTCACTTAATTTTCAAACAGGTGAAAAAACCAAATCATTAAATAGTTTGGATTATGCTTATGCCATTAATGCGCTTAAAATTGCTTTTGATATAACAGGAATAGACATATATAAAATGTCAGCCTTAGAGCTTTATTACTCGCTCAATAAACTATATTACACTGATAGTTCACGATTTTACCAAACACAACTCGGACAGCAAAACACTAAGACTAATCAAGATTTTTTAATTAAGATGTTTATCAACACGCACCCGCTTAGATCTGTTATGGATCTGACAAGTCAAATGCAGTTTGATCGAATATATGAAAATTGGTTATCTCAATTTTAAGGATTACTTGCTGGCTTACGAGTAGACTTATTGTCTAAGTCTGCTCGTTTTTGCACGAGATCTAGTTTGCTATATATTCGCCCCAGAACTTCTGCATAATCTTGGTTGGTCGGATTATCATTATATAAACTTTCGTAAATTTGCATTGCGCGCGAAAGTTCATTGTTACTTATCATAATTTGACCCAGTATTGGCTTAATATTTGGATTTTCTGATTTCAACTCAAGTGCTTTATTAATAAGACTGATTGTCTCATCATGAGGTTTAGATTTTCTATACCAATATTCAGCCATAATAGAATATATTTCCGATTCATTGTTTTGAAAGCTCTCAACATTTTTGAAAAGCGATAAAAATTCATCTTCTTTATCTTTTTTTAAATTAACGTATCCCATTAAAATTTTAATTTCGTCATTCTCAGGATGCCTATATGTTGAAAGTTTTAAAACATCAATGGCTTTATCTAAATCATTATTCCAAATCAAATACTTACTATATTTGAGTACAGTGCTCAGATAGTCAGGGCGATCAGTATAGATCAACTCTAAACGCTTGAGTGCAGAGTTGAATTTTTTATCAGCCCAGTCACTCTCAGCTTTATAAAGTTGTAAATCTGCATAAAAGTCAGATCTAGTGAAATCAAGATCCAATTTTTGATTTTGAATTTTATCTAAGTATGATTCTATTTCCTCAAATTTTTTAAGTTTAGAACATGCAGTTAAGTAATGCTCACTCATTTCATAGTTAAATGAAAATTTTGTTGTGTATAGAGATGTTGTTTTATACAAATCAATCCACAAATCGAGCTTTCGCTGTAGAAAAGCAATAGATTGCAATAATTTTGGATCAAGCGATTTCAGCTTTTCTGATTCAAGTAAAAAGTGTAATGCTAAGCGATCATCTTTTTGTTCTTTATAAAGTAAATATTTAGCATATGTGATTTGATATACATCTTCGTTATTCGACGATAACACATCCAATGTCTTTAATGACTCTGTCCAATCCTGATTTTTCAAAGCGAGTTCAAAGTTTTTCCACAAATAGAAAGAATCTTTTGTTATATTGAATATTTTTTTATTCAACTCCCCAGCTCGAGAATATGATTTAGCACGTGTGAAAATATCAGATAATAGACTTAAACGTGCAATATCTTTTTGCTGTTCATGAGGTGATATTTTTTCAGCAAAAACAAGAGCAGAAACATAGTTTTCATTTTTGTTATAACACTGCGCTAGTGCATACAAACTATCTTGATCTAAAGACTGCACAACAGGACTTGGCTGATCTGTGTTTTTATAGTTTTGATAGATTTGGAACAACTCTGCAGCCTTATCGCAATTTTTTTCTTGTACATAGGCATAAGCCATTTCTTTGTAATACTGCGACTCACTTAAATCTGTTAATCCGACATCTTTATTAATTGTCTTGTTTGGATTTATATCTTTTAAACTCGAGCTATGATAAGTATCGTACTGTTCAATTTGAAACCACGAAGCACAGCCCCAATTCAAAAAAACAATCATATAAATAACTTTAGTCCAGTGCCTCATATTAGTTTTTTCGGCGCTGCTAATACTAGACTAAAGTTGACATGAGAAATTAATTTAAATTTTTACTTAATGTCTTGGATTGAAACGTTTTTTACGATTCGCGTTCACTTCGATAGAACCAAAACTTAGGCAAGAGCCATATACAAGCTAAACATGCAATCGCACAAATTATTCCACCGGATAATATTGATATGAAATTTGAAGAGATGTGTGCAACATATCCTGCGCGTGCATTACCCAGCATTGGTCCACTCATATAACTAAGCATTTCAATCGAAGCCAATCGTCCACGTCTGTCATGAGGAATTGTTTCATTCCATATAGCACTTCTAAAAATACCACTGATCATATCAGCACCACCTGCCAATGCTAAAAAAATAAATGCAAAAGCCAGTTGATTCATAAATGATAATCCTATAATGGCTACACCCCAACTCGTTGCAGCCAGAATAACTGCAGCACCTTTTCTAGTGATGTTTTTAGTCCAACCACTCAATAAGGTCACAATCAAACTGCCGGCTGGTATTGCAGAATATAGCCAACCCGCAGCGCTGGCACCACCCCAGTCTGCAGCCATAGCAGGATACAACGCCATTGGCATAGCAAAAACCATAGCTAATATATCAACCATATAAGTTCCAACTAACTCTGGTCTCGAAACAGCGTAAGAAAAACCTTCTTTGATTGATGTTAATGTTGAATCCGCTGATTCAAGCTTTAAATACTGAGGCACCGTCACTTTATACAAACAAAAAATAGAAAAAACAAAAGTGAAAAAATCGACAACGTAACTTGCTTTTATGCCATATTTGGCAATTAAAACACCACTCAATGCAGGGCCAGCTATTGCACCAAAACTAAATTTAAAAGAATTCATTGCTCCGACTTGAGTTAAATCATTTTTTTCGACAATAACCGGAGTAAGAGCTTCCATCGCGGGTCGATGAAAACCATTTAGAGCACTCATAACAATGCTACAACCAAACAAAATGTAAACAGATGGTTCAGCTAAAAAACAATTAATAAACAATAACAAAGCACCTAAAGACAAAATAATTTCTGATACTATCAAAATTTTTTTTCTTTCAAAACGATCCGCATAAACCCCACCAATTAATCCAAACACCAAAAGTGGTATTAGCTGCATTGTTCCCAATAAACCAACCCAAAAAGAAGATTTAGTCAGAGCATAAATTTGATATGGTACAGCCATATAGGTCATCATACTTCCAAAAAAAGAAATGATTTGTCCTGTGTAAAGCCATCTGTAGTTTTTATTTTTTCTAATGAGTGACGTATCAATAAACATCTCTACATACTGTTCCAAATTAAGACACTTAACAATCTATTACTACCTTAGTCGTGATTAAGATTATGTTCTCTTGCCGCTTTTGAATTTTTTTTGTTTTAGGAGATAATTAACACATGAAAAATAGTTTAAAATTATATCTAATCAATACACTTTCAATAGTGCTTTTTCCTTTTATTTTAACAAGTTGTGGTAATATTAATTCCGACAATAGTAGAGTCACAATTACCATGCCTTTTTTAAAGTCTACAAATAGTCAGAATCTATTTTCTGCAAAAAGTAGCGACTTTAATCCAACTACAATTAATGATATTAACTGCTTTGCGGTTATGGTTGGCGCTGCTGAACCCGTCATGTCTCGTACAAGTTGTGAAATTACAAAAACATCTACAACTACAGCAATTTCTGCAACAAGCACAACTTCATCTACTGTTATTGGAGAAAAACGTGTTGGTATAATTCGCGGTTTAGTTCCGGCTGGCCAATCAATAACATTAGATGTTCCATCTGGAACTGGACGAGTATTCACACTTGTGGGCCTACACGCAGCAACTACAGATGCCTGTTTAGATTTTTCGAATTCGGATTTAAATTTTGATGTTATTTCTGATCCTTACATTGTTGGCGAATCTGCACCGACTAACTTAGAGTCGGGTGTTGAAGTCATAGTTCCAATTAAACTCGCTGCATCTGGCACAGCATTTACAGCAGACAGCCCTAAAATTGGAGAATGTTATGGCCCAGACACACCAGGAAAAAATAAAATTATTCCAACTAAGTTTATTATTACAAAAAATGCATTCCCGAGCATGGTTCTACAAGAAAGCACATGTAATCCAATCGAAATTCAATATGTTGATGATTTAGGTCGTCGCGGTAACATCAGCGCTAATGCATCTGCGTATATCAGCTATGTAACAACAAATGCTTCTGGCTCTGCACTCAATAGCAATTCACCTTTAGCTTTTTACACCGATAAAGCGTGCTCATCTACAGTAAACTCAACTGGCCAAATTAGTTTTGATAAAAATAGCGATTCAAATTCGAAACAAATTTATTTTAACACTGCTAGCAATTCCACTGTCGCTAACTATAATTTATATTTATCTCAAATATCTGGATTATCTAACAGTATAAATGGATCTAATCAGAATTTTCCGAATGCCTACACAAACTCTATGACTATTAATGTTTATGGAGCTAATCGTTTTGTACAAGGTGAATGCTACAACTTGCAAGGCTCATTTGCATACGTCAATGGCACTAACTACACATCAGGAACTGTGAAATATCAAGTCGATAGTCCATTAAGCGATACAATTTTTTACAGTGGAAAAGATTGTGGACTTGTTAACGTTATACTAAAACAAAGCGTGTCTTCGACAGCAACTAGTCCATCTGTAACACCAAGCCTTTTTGATTTTTCAGTACGCATGTTAAGTTCACCGTACACAAAAAGCTCTTTAAAACTTGTTCCGCAAATAACGAGTTCAACAGCGGTTGTTTTTCCCGTTGAAATTACCGGTGGTCTTAAAAATCCGGCTCAGTTAGATTTAAATATGTGGAATACATTTGCTTCAGGAAGTTATTGCAGCGATGTTTTCACTGTTTCAATAGCAAATGAAAAAGGAAGTTTTGTTCCATTAAGCACAAGTGGAACTTTACAATTTACAGTCAGTTCGACAGCTACTGTATATGTTAAAAACGAATCCTGCTCTGCAGTATTGTCGTCGGCAACAATAGGCGTTGGTGAGTACCAAAAACGTTTCACAATTTATTCATCTTCGGTAACAACAGGAACTGAAGCTGACATCATATTCACAGCTAATGTTGTAAACCCTATCACAAGTTCTTCAGCAATACTGAAACGAACTCAGCGTATTAAATTTCAGTAACTTTTTTATTCATCTTTAAGATTTAGCAAGCCTAGCCCATCTAAGCTTGCTAATCCCAAGGATTAAATAAAACGTTACGTATAATTTGGATCTATCTCAATTTAGCCTTGCAACAATTTTAAAGCTAATTGAGATTGCGTATTGGCTTGTCCCAATACTGAGGTCGCAGCTTGCATAAGAATGTTATTCTTACTTAATTCTGTCGACTCTGCAGCTATGTCTGTATCACGGATACGAGAGTTTGCAGCAGCGTAGTTTTCTTCAGCAGTTAATAAGTTCTGCGAAGTTGATTGTAATCTATTTTGGAAAGCTCCCAAACCTGCTCTCATTGCATTGACTCGGTTTATGGCTTCGTCAACCTGTGCTAAGCTTACTTGTGCTTCTGCTTTATTCACAACCGAAGACTCTTTAATCATAAGATTCTCTAAAGTCGCATTCGACTGTTCAGCTCTGAAACTAATTCTATCTAAGAATGGATCGTTTTGATTTCCAACTTGGATATCTAAAACTCCACCTTGACCGTTCAACAATGGCGTTCCGTTGAACTTTGTACTTTGAGATAACCGCTCAATTTCTTCTTTGAGCTGTTGATACTCAACATTTGTTAGTACGCGCTCACGATCACTAATTGTGTCGGAAGCTGCCTGTACACCAAGCTCACGAAGACGAACTAACATATTTGCTACTTCACCCAAGCCGCCTTCTGCAACTTGAACTAGAGAAATACCATCATTCGCATTTCTGTTTGCTTGTTTTAAACCTCTGATTTGAGCTTTTAAGCTTTCAGAGATCGCTAAACCTGCAGCATCATCTGATGCTTGGTTAATTCTATACCCAGATGACAATCTTGCCATCGAAGTATTCTGTTTGATGCCCAGTGAATACAAATTTTTACCTGCATTCAGAGCAGCAACATTTGTTGCTATACGTAATCCCATCTTATCCTCCTTGTAATGTATTCATCCGTGAATTTTCCTTTCCTTGGAAATGAGTAGAATCCTTCCCACTCAAGTTTTAAATTAAATCAAATCGTACTGTTCTTAAATCAACCTAAAATTATCCTTGTTTTAACAATGATAAAGCTAAGCTGCTTTGTTGGTTGGCTTGAGACAAAATAGATGTTCCTGCTTGTAACAATATATTTTGTTTCGCTAACTCAGTACTTTCGTCAGCAATATCTGCATCTCTGATTCGAGAATTCGCTGTCGCTAAGTTCTCTAGGCTGGTTTGCAAATTTTCAACAGTTGATTGCAATCTGTTTTGAATAGCTCCAAAACCTGCTCTTAACTGGCTGACCTGTCCAATTGCCCCATCGATATTGGCTAGCGACTCTTGCGCTGACACTTTATCAAGAACATTTGTTAAATTAATTCCTAGCGCTGTTGTTCCTGCATCTGCACGACCTGCATCAAATGAAATTCTATCGAAATCCTTTTGGTTTTTTACACCAATCTGAAAATCTAAGAATCCACCAGCCCCAGACAATAATGGAGTACCATTAAATTCTGTACTACCTGTGATACGATCGATCTCTTCTAAGAGTTGAGTATACTCAACATTCACTAAAGATCTTTCGCGATCACCTATTGTATCTGAAGCAGCTTGAACACCAAGCTCTCTTAAACGTATCAACATATTACTAACTTCACTTAAAGCGCCTTCAGCAGTTTGGATCATTGAAATACCGTCTTGCGCATTTCTGTTAGCTTGTTTTAGACCTCTCATTTGAGCTTTCATATTTTCAGAAATTGCTAACCCAGCAGCGTCATCTGATGCTTTGTTAATTCTGTTTCCTGAAGAAAGTCTAGCCATTGCTCTATCCATATTATTTCTGTTTGCCCATAACGATTTTTGTGCGTTAAGTGCAGTTACGTTAGTTCCAATTCTTAATCCCATACTTCCTCCATGAAGTACTCACTCGTGTTTTCTTTGACTTCCTTAAGCGACATCCTCGTCACATAAGTGTCTCAAAGCTTGTTTCACTGTGAGATGAAATTTCAAGATTTCTTCCGTGAAATCTGTGAATCGTATTTTTCTTATACACTTTTTCGGTTCATTCTGAGAAAACTTGAGACACTTGTTTCAAGAAGATGCATTTTTGGACTAAGGTCTGTCCTGTAAACGAATATAACACGTCCTGACGATTTTTTTGTCGATTTTCCGGACTAAAGATAGATAAAGATTTTTTTTTATTTTATAACAATTCTCTATGGAAATACGCGATCCTATACACGGTTCTATCTATTTAAGCGATGGCGAAGAAGCTATTGTTGAGTCTGTCGAATTTCAACGTTTACGAGAGATAAAACAACTTGGTTTTTCTGAGTTTAGTTTTCCGGGCGCAACACATAATCGTTTTTTACACTCAATCGGAGTATCGCACGTAGCAGGTAATGTTTTTGATAGTATTTTCAAAGCGTACCCATTTCAAAAATCAGCAAATAAAGTTCGCTTCAGACAACTCATTAAACTCGCAGCTTTATTACATGATATCGGGCATGGTCCACTTAGCCATACAACAGAGCAAGTGATGCCTGAACTAGCTGAACTCAATATTAAAATATATCAAGATCAAAAAATTGATCAAAATCGCCAAGCTAACCACGAAGACTATACAATTAAATTTGTCACAGATTCTAATATTTCAAATTTAATTAAAAAATATTTTTCAGATATAGAACCACTTCACGTGGCCTGTCTCATTGATAAAAATTTAAATTGTTCAGACGATGTTTTCTCTGATGGATCAATTGATTTTAGACCACTATTAAGCCAAATCGTCAGTTCAGAGCTCGATGCTGACCGCATGGATTATTTAGAGCGTGACTCTCATTTTTGCGGAATTAACTACGGCAAAATTGATCGTGATTGGCTTGTACAAAACTTAACACTCACTATTCAAAACCAAAAAGCATACATGGCTTTAAATCGCCGCGCACTTTATGCTTTCGATGATTTTTTAATTTCACGACACCATATGCACTTGATGGTTTACTTTCATCATAAAAGTATTATTTATGAAGAAATGCTTAATTTATATTTAGGATCAAAAGAAGTTCAATTTAAAATTCCGGCCGATTTACAAGAATATATATCTTATACAGACTACAAACTCTATGAGCATCTTGATACTGTAGATAATCAATGGGCTAAACGAATAGCTGAACGTAAACCGTATCGCGTGGCGATTGAATTACACAATCAAGATGTAAGTCGTTCTGAAAATGTTCAAAGAATTTTTGAAAAAAATAATATTCATTCTATTTATGCCAGCTCAAAAGTTCGTTTATCTAAATATCACGCCACGACTTCTGAGGATCAACTTAAGCTGTATGTTATTGATCAATATGATAAATGGGATAAGCCATCTCCGATTAACTCTGCAACGCAGATCTTTCAAAAATACGAAGGCGACCGTGTTATCGATCGCCTTTATGTTGCTCCAGAAAAACTGGATTTAGCTAAAAAATTATTATCAGAAGAGCGTTATTAATCTACAGCTTGTTCTAAAGAAGAAAAATAAGCTTTAACCTCTTTACACGAGCTGAGTGAGTTCATTTTAGTAATAAATGTATTTTCATCTGCGCCTAGTATTTTCATTTCTAACATCAGATCTACTTTCTTAGACATGGCAGTGCATTCTTTTTTAGATTTAGAGCTATTTGGTCCACAATCTAAAATCTGTAAGACTTGGTCAGCATCAGAATAAGGGAATCTTTTAGAAAAATGTTGCATACCTTTTTGAGCGTCTCTAATTTGCTCTTCACAGGTCTTGAGTTCACTTTTTAAATCAACAATTGCGCTATTTGCGAAAGTCGAACTTAAACTAGCACCAGTTGTCACGATAAATACGAATACTTGCATTAATTTTGGCATATGATTCTCCTTCAAGAATTATCTATGCAAAGAATGCCAACTCAGCTTTTTGTCTCAATTAAAAACATCTTTATTTTAAAAATTCTATATCGATTATAAAATGTCTATAGATTTACTTATGATGGCCAAAATAGGCCATCATTTTACTGAATACAGAACTAAACTCTTTCGATAACCATAGCAATACCCTGACCACCACCGATACAAGCAGTGCCAAGAGCATACTTCGCCGAACGGCGATGTAATTCATACGCCAATAAATTCATAATACGAGTACCTGATGCGGCTAATGGATGCCCAATAGCTATTGCACCACCGTTAACATTTGTTTTTTCACGATTAAGTTTTAATTCTTTTTCAACAGCTAAATACTGTGCTGCAAAGGCTTCATTAACTTCAACTAAATCCATTTGTTCTAACGTTAAACCAGCCTTAGCTAGTGCTTTTCTTGAAGCTGGTGCAGGGCCAATACCCATGATTTTTGGATCACATCCAACACTCGCCCAAGAAATAATTTTAGCCATTGGCTTTAAACCATGAGCCTTAACAAAGCTTTCTGAAGCAATCAATGAACAAGCTGCTCCATCAACAACTCCTGATGCAGTTGCAGCTGTAACTAAACCATCTTTTTTAAAAAGAGCTTTCATTGTCGAGATTTTTTCTAAAGTCACATCAGGTTTTGGGTGTTCATCTTTATCAACAACAAGTTCACCCTTTTTAGTGACAACTTTATATGGTGTAATTTCGTCTTTGAATTTACCTGCATCAAGTGCTTTTTTAGTTTTAGTTTGAGATACAATCGAATACTCATCGCATTGCTGACGAGTAATACCATACTGTTCACCAAGATTTTCAGCGGTAATCGCCATTGGTGTTCCAGCATAAGCATCTGTCAAAGCAGATGTCATATAATCTTCTAATTCAAAATGTCCCATACGAAGTCCATCAAAACGAACTTTCCGGGCAACGTACGGAATTTGCGACATTTGCTCAACTCCACCTGCTAAAACACACTGAGCTTGACCAGTTAAAATCATTTCTGCTGCGTTAGCGATAGATTGAAATCCTGATCCACATAATCGATTCACTATGTATGCACCACGATCAACTGGGATACCCAACTTAAGACCAATATGGCGTGCCATGTAAGCTGCATCAGCACTACTTTGTACAACGTTACCAATAATCGTGTGATCAACAAGCTCTGGCTTTACCCCGGCCGCTTCGAGTGTGGCTTTACCTGCAGCAACTGTTAAGTCAGTGCCAGAGATATCTTTTAAAGCACCACCAAAGGCACCAAATGCAGTTCTTTTTCCTGAAACTAAATAAATATTTTCCATAATTTAATATCCTTTATAAGATACTCTATTATGATTCTTTTATTCTGAACTATTCAACTCGCAACGTGGCATTAAAGACATTGTAATTGGTTTTACCATTTAATTCTAAATGATAACTTTGAACTTTGATCGTCAACAGACTGGGTCTGAGAAAGAACCACATCTTGATTTTGAGAAATTGATTCAATAATTTCTGCTTCTGTTTTAGCATTTTTAAAATCATAGTTAAATGCAGCCTTAACCCATCCTGTATATTCAATTTTAGCTAACGTTTGAATAGCTAATACCTTAAAACAAAATTTATGGTCATTATTGTCTTGATCTTTTAAATCGACTTCAACTTTCATCTTTTTTTCAACTTTTTCAGCAGCACGCCCCATTGAAGTTTGGCGCAAAGGAGATTCTTCCCAATATAAAGCCAATCCATTATCAGCCACTTTGGTCATCAATGAACTCGAAGTTTCACCTGCATCTAACTTAGGTGGTAAAAGCTTTACAGACAAATGCTGCAAATCGTAAGTTGACTCTTGCTTTGTTGGTAACACGAGTGGATTTGTCGGGCGCACATAATCTTGAACATCCGCCCAAGAATGTGAACTTAAGCATACAAAACAGATTGTTATACAAAGATATATAAAAAATGTTTTAATCACTTTGACTCCTCGTTACTAAAGTAGATACAAAAGCAGGGCCAAAATTTAATATTTAAACAAATATATGCAGTATATTTGTTAATGTATTCGCTTTAAAAAAATGTCTCAAAATAAAGCTTATAAATTAGAGATTAACGCCAAGAAACAAAAAATGTTATACGTGACCAATCAGTAGTGCTTTGTCTCATTATGAGACAATATTATTTTTCAAATCAAAATAAAATTTTTGCACAACTGGATCAATGATAAATGACCTTGGATTCCAACGTACAATTTTTAATCCTTGAGGATCACGCAGTCTAGACAAAGCAACATAGGCTTGGCCTGGTTCCCACAAAGACCCCAAATCACACCACAAATCATCTAGTGTTGCTCCTTGTGATTTATGAATTGTCGTGGCGTAAGCAAGCGTTACCGGAAACTGTACAACACTGGCTCTGATGTTGCCCTCTGCATCGAGCATTGAGAACATCATTTTTTCGACTGTGACTTCACGCCCATGATCTTTTTTAATAATTAATTTATCTTGATCAATATCAACCAAAACACCACGCGTACCATTGACCCATCTTTTTTGCGCGTCATTTTTTAAAAAAATAAGCCTGCATCCAACTTTAATTTTAAGTTGCTCGGGCACTGGCGAATTTTTTTTCAAAGATTGAACAAATTTTTCATCACCAAAATAAATAGAATCAATAATATGTTCTTGGTTTTGAATTTCGGCCAATTTTTTTTGATTGTAATTTTCTGAAGTATCTCGACGAGGAAATAATCGTGTACCCGGATCATTCTCATCGTGCGGTCTGGTGTGAGCATTTAAAAATTTAATGACTTTTTCTGACATACGTCCTGAGCGAATTTCAGCTAACACGTCTAAAAATTCTGAGTCTTGTACACGCTGATTATGCTGTAATTCACAAACTTGAAATTGTGTTCTTTGCCAAGCTTCGCTCAAAAAACACCAGTCTTTTTTAGTCGCGTTTTGCGTAACCGGAGGCAATTGACCAAAATCACCTACAGCTATAATACGCATCCCACCCCATGGAAGTGCCGATTCACGTGCTTTCTGAGCTAATTTCTCTGCTAAACTTAAAGCTTCGCCCGAAATCATAGAAATTTCGTCAATAATGCAACCTTCGACTTGAGATAATCGTTTCATGATTCGTCGATCTTGAGAAGCTCTCTCAAAAGTGGCAGCCGCTCCACCCTCCATAATCCCTAAACCAAAAAAGCTATGAAAAGTGCGACCACCCAAAAGCACGGCTGCGGCACCTGTGCTAGCTAAAACTGGCATTTCTTTGGGATTTAGTTCTTCAGTGAGCTGACGAATAACAAAAGACTTGCCGCTGCCAGCTCCGCCGGTCAGAAAAACGTTTTCACCAGATTTTAATAGATCTAAAGCGAATTTTTGCTCTTGGGATAAGCCATCGATGCTTTTCATAAACACGTATGCTAGCCGTGTTACGATATCAGTCAAAACATAATCGATAAAATTTATTCTTGTTGCTGCACGTCTTTGAAAAGCTTATTATAGAAGCCTTATGAAAACGTTATTTAAACACACAATGAAAAATCCGAATTTTGAGCAAGTTCTAGATGTCTCAGCTCAAGAAGTTTTTGATAATGCTCAAAACTTAAATTTAATTGATGTTCGTCAACCCGAAGAATTTACAGGTGAACTCGGGCATGTCGCTCATTCCAAACTTATCGTTTTAAACACTATTCCAGAAAACTTAAATGCAATTGCAACAGATAAACCAACTGTGTTTATTTGCAGATCAGGCGGCAGATCGGCACAAGCTTGTGCCTATGCTTTATCTCAAGGTCATACGCATGTTTATAACATGATGGGTGGAATGCTGATGTGGAATCAGCTTATGCTGCCGACCGAAAAATAAATTTAAACTCAAAGAAGAAAGAAAAATAAAAAATGACAAACAAAGTATTTGTTAATCGTACCCTTAACCTGAAAAAAATAAAATATATCGGCCTTGATATGGATCACACGTTGATCAGATACAATACTGAAAATTTTGAACGACTTTCTCATGGTAAAATCATGGAAAAACTTGTTAGCGGCAAAGGCTATCCAGAGCAAATCAAAAAACTAACTTTTGATTTTAATTTTGCATTGCGTGGATTAGTTATCGACAGAAGAAAAGGCAATTTGCTTAAACTCAACAGATACACAGCTATTCGCAATAGTTTTCATGGGTTAAAGCCATTAGATTTTAAAATTCATCAAAAAATGTACAAATCAACATACATTGATCTTAGCAAAAATGATTACTTAGCTGTTGATACAAGTTTTTCGTATTCATTAGCTCATGCGTATTCACAAATCGTTGAAATGAAAGACAGCGATCCTAATTTAAAATTTCCGGATTATGCCACAATGGCTGATGATGTTTTAGATGCTTTAGATGAAGCACACAGAGACGGATCTTTAAAAAATGCTGTTCGTGCAAATGTTGAACACTATATTATTAAAGATGAAAACGTAGTTCGTGGATTAGAGAAATTCAAAAAGCATGGTAAAAAAATATTTGTCTTAACAAATTCAGATTTTCACTACACAAAATTATTGCTCGATTTTGCGATTAATCCATTTCTAAAAGATCACAAATCATGGGTCGATTTATTTGAGTTTGTTGTGACTTTTGCACAAAAACCAAAATTTTTCTATGATGATACACGTTTTTTCAAAGTTAATCCCGAAAACGGAACTATGACTAACGTTGAAGATAAAATTACGCCCGGAGTATACCAAGGTGGTAATGCTCGCAAATTCACAGACCAACTAGGTTTAGATGGCGATGACATTTTATACATAGGTGATCATATTTATGGTGATATTTTACGTCTTAAAAAAGACTGCAACTGGCGTACAGCTATGATCATTGAAGAACTCGATCATGAAATTGTACAAAATAAAAAAGCAGAACCATTCATAGCTGAAATTGACAACTTAATGAAACAAAAAGAGCCTCTAGAAGATGAGTTGACTGATTTAATGACTCAAAAATACGAACGCTCAACTAAAGTTGACGAAAACAAAATTGATCAACTTCAAAAAGATATCAGCGAATTTGACACACAAATCAGTCAGTTGATCAAAAAGCAACAAGCGTTATACAATCCAAACTGGGGACAACTCATGAGAGCCGGTAACGAAGAAAGTTATTTTGCTTATCAAATGGAAAGATACGCTTGCGTTTACATGAGCAAAGTCGGTGATCTTTTTGATTTATCTCCGAGAACATACTTCAGAGCTCCGCGTAGACCACTGAGCCACGAAGTTTAATCATTATAAAAGAATAAAAACATAAGAAGGGAAACATCTATGAAAAAAATATTCTTAATTTTAACAGCTGCAGTTTTAACTTTAACAGGTTGTGCTTCAGACCAAAAAAACACAGCTAAGGGTGCTGGTATTGGTGCTGTTGCTGGTGGTGCCATCGGAGCAATTATCGGTCACCAATCTGGTAACCGTGAAAAGGGTGCCTTAATCGGCGCAATGCTAGGTGCAGGTATTGGTGGATATGCTGGACACAGAATGGACCAACAAGCTAAAGAGTTAGAAAAAATTGCTGAAACAAAAAGAACTGATCAAGGTTTAGTAACGAAATTAAAAAGTGATATCTTGTTCGAAACTGGCAAGTCTGATTTAAAATCAACAGCCAAAACAAACTTAGGCCAAATGGCAACTATCATGAAAAAATACCCTGAGAATGTTTTAGTTATTAAAGGGTACACTGATAGCACAGGGTCATCTAAGAAAAATGAAGAATTATCTCTGAAAAGAGCCGAAGCTGTTAAAAATCAACTGACAGCTAATGGTATCCCAGTGACTGTTGTTTCAACTCAAGGTTTAGGCCCAGCAAATCCAGTTGGCGACAACAAAACTAAAGATGGTCGTCAGCAAAACAGACGCGTTGAAATCGAAGTCAGCGTCGACGAATCAAAAGTTCCAGCTAAAGAATAGTTTTTGTTTTTTTAATATCGAGCCAGCAATCTGCTGGCTCTTGATACCAATTCATCTCAATAAAGATTTAAATTTTAATTACTTCTTGGCCTACCACATGCAAAAACACAAAAGCTATAAAGCGATTTCTCACTTTATAGCTTCTGAAGTGCTGACCTGATCCGACAACTGAATCGGAGGTCATATGAACTATAACACCTATAGTAAATATCGGCGCATTTTAAGTTTAGCTTTAATAGTTTTAGACCATGGTAGGGACCAAAAAATCCCGGATTATGTCAGAACATGGATGAAGCTATATTGTGGGGTTTACCAACTACTGAGTTGCTGTCTGTGCCCAATCAGCTCCGATTAAAATCATGTAATCGTTTTCGCCGGTTAAATCCATTAATCCCAGAACCATAGACGGATTGTCTTTTAGTTTTTTCAGATCAACTTTACGTTTAACGGTGCGGGCTTTATTAATCACAGCACAACCCCATTCACCGACCCCAGTTTTATCTTCAGTATCACAACGAAATAAATTACTTTTTTCGTCATCAAGACTTAAAGCAAAACGACCAGCTGACATTGTTAACGGTTTATAGCCACTGAAAGCAGACTTAACTTTATCGATCGGGTTTTGCTTAATTAAATTAGTTGAATAAATTGCTGCTGTAATGACGAGTATTTTCTTATCTTCGTGTGTTTTAATAAAATCAGTTAAGTCAGCCCAGCGATCTTTAACTAACATTTCTTGTGTATCACCGAACATTGATAAAACCTGGTGTGGCAAACCTAACTCTTTATCAACAACAACTTTATCAAACTTACCGATAATTTTTTCTATTCCAGCTTTGAGCTTGAGTGCAAAATCAAGCTGGTTATTTTTTTCTGGCTCTACACCAATCCACACATGACGACTTTGTGCAATTTCTTGTTGTAGTCTTTGTTCAATTGCCATTATGTACTCAGCATTATTTTGAAAATAACTCAGTTTAATTTTAGGGACTGTTTTCTGACTTTCTCCCAAATTCATATTCATCAAAACAACCAAACAGATGATTGAAAAAAGTAAAATAAAAAACAGAGGTTTATATGTATTTCTGTATTTGTTGTGATGTGGCGTATTCATATATATCCTTTAACTAAAAACGAATCTCTACACGAAGTTGGTTGGCATCGTTATCTAATCCAACATAACTCACAATTTTTAAAACATCGGTTATGTCATTCACTGTTAACCATGTTGATTGCGTATTCGATCTAAAACCGTTATCTGGCTCATCAACCCAATAATGAAACTCATACGTTGTTTCATGCACATCATCCGTTTTGCGCTCATATTGGTTGAGCAGCATGTGAATTGAAAACCATCTTTTTACTTCTGGGCAATCTACGATAAACTGATGAACTTCGTTACCTTTTTTAACATGACAATTCGTATATATGTCACCAGTCGTCGACATATATTGAAAGCGTGTTTGTTCAGCAGAAAGCTCTTTGGACCACGTCATTTGACAAAAAAATAACACCATCAATAAGATAAAATTCTTCATATTCACTTGAAATCCTAACCTGATCCTAAAATACCCTATTGCATTCGAAAGAAAAAGTGATATGTTTCTGCTCATAGAGTTTAGACTCTAATTGGACTTGATCGAAAGTTAGATAGTCGACAGGTACCGGGGAAATTATGACGCAAAAACAAAATACCATTCTTATTATTGGCTCAGGCAAGCTTGCGCGACACCTTTTTCACTGGCTTAAAAGTCTCAACCAACAGAATCAAACCGATCAAATTCAAATATTTACCTGGAATCGATCTTTACCACTTTCTAACTTATATGACTTACTTGAAAAAGTAGACTCAGTCTGGTTAGCCATTTCAGACAAAGCTATTGCTGACTTTTATAATCAACATTTGGCTCATTTTGAAAAAAAATATGTTCATTTTAGCGGCAGCTATAGCCATGATAAAATCGATTGCATCCACCCCTTAATGACATTTTCAGACAATTTATATGAAAAAGAATTTTATCCTTCGATTTATCTGACAACATTTGGTGATAAAAATTTAGCTGACATAGCTCCTTTTTTAACAAATCCCAACATCAAAGTTTCTTCAGAAAATAAAAAACTTTATCACTCTCTTTGTGTTGTCAGTGGCAATGTGCCCCAAATGATTTGGTCTAAAACGATTGCGACTAGCCAATCGCAAGAGCTTTTTGCAAATGAACAAATTATTCAAGCCTTTGCGCAATTTTGGAATCAATCACTTATTAACTTAATTACAACTTTAAATACAAACCCATCTTCAGAAGCTGTAACTGGTCCAATTATCCGAAAAGACTCGCAAACCATTAAAGAAAATTTAAACTCGTTACAAAACCAAACTTTTTTAAAAAGCATTTACGAATCAGCTTTGAGTTACACAAAGGAATAATCATGAAAAGCATATTAGACTTTCAACTCAAAAAGAAAAAACAACAACCCATATCAATGGTCACTTGTTATGATTATGGATTTGCTAAAATTATTGAAAAATCTAACGTAGATACGATCTTAGTTGGCGATTCTGTTGCTCAAGTTATTCACGGCTATCCTAATACTTTACATGCAACAACTGAAATGATGGCTCTGCACACAGCTGCTGTTGCTAAAGGCGCACCTTCGAAATTTATTGTCACTGATATGCCTTTTTTGACGACTCGACTTTCAATTGATGCTGTGTTGTCTTCCGTAAAACAAATTATGACTGCAGGCGCACATGCACTTAAAATCGAAGGCGCACAGGACGCATTAACAGTTAAACACATCGTTGATTCTGGAGTTCCCGTGATGGGACATTTAGGTCTAACACCTCAATCTATTCACCAGCTTGGTGGACCTAAAATTCAAGGTAAAACACAATCACAAGCAGATAAATTATTAGCCGATGCTTTAACAATGCAAGATTCAGGATGTTTTGCTTTAGTCTTAGAATGCATTCCTGCTGACTTAGCTCAGAAAATTTCTGAACAAATCTCAATTCCAACTATTGGTATCGGTGCAGGGTCTCACACTGATGGACAAGTTCTAGTTTTAAATGACTTACTAGGAATGAATCCTGATTTTAATCCTAAATTTTTAAAAAAATATACTGATGGGTACGCAACAACGATTGAGTCTTTAAATACTTACGTTAATGAAGTGCAAACAAAAAAATTTCCAACTCTTGAGCATAGTTACTAAGATTGAGTTAATCATGAAACAAACCCGCGTTATCAGAACAGTTAGTGAAATGATCGAGTGGAGAAACTCTCTGCAAAATAAATCTGTTGGCTTTGTTCCAACAATGGGAGCTCTTCACTCTGGACATACCAGCCTGCTTGATCAATCGACTAGCGAAAATGATTGCACAATTTTAAGTATATTTGTTAACCCAACACAATTTAACAACCCCGATGATTTACAAAAATATCCTCAAACTTTTGACAGCGATTATAAACTCGCATGTGAGCACAATGTTGATATTTTGTTTTTTCCAAATTTTAATGAAATGTATCCAGATCAATATCGATTCAAAATGACAGAAAATACTTTTTCTAAGTTGCTTTGTGGTGCTCACAGGCCAGGTCATTTTGATGGTGTTTTATCTGTGGTTTTAAAGCTATTTCAAATCACGCAAGCTCATAAAAGTTACTTTGGTATGAAAGATTATCAACAGTTCAAATTGATTCAAGATATGTCTCAAGCTTTTTTTCTTAAAACGCAAGTTATCGGTTTACCAACAATTCGAGAAGAAAATGGTTTAGCAAAAAGTTCTCGTAATATGCGTTTAAGCCCTGAAGCACGCAACAAAGCCAGTTTGATTTATAAAACTCTGACTGAAATTAAAGATAAAACTGAAGCCATTCATTTTTTAAACCAATCGGGATTTCAAGTTGAATATTTAGAAGACATCGACAATCGCAGATACATAGCTGTTTTTTTAGAAGGGATTAGGTTAATAGACAATGTCTCAATCTCATAAAAAAATACTATTTATTGTTACTGGCTCAATCGCTCTCTATAAAGTCGCTTACGTTTTAAGTGATCTAAAAAAGAAAGGTCACTCAATTAAAGTCGTTGCCACTGAATCGGCTTTAAAATTTGTTGGCCTATCAACTCTTGAGGGCCTTACTTCTGAAAAAATTTATACTGATTTATATGCCAGTGGATCTAACATGGATCACATTCATCTTATTCGATGGGCAGATATTATAGCAATAGCTCCTGCAACAGCCAATTACATTAACAAATTAGCTGCAGGTATTGGTGATGATCTGGCATCAACAGTTATGCTTGCGCATGACTTTACTAAGCCAGCCTTAGTGTTTCCAGCTATGAATACGAAAATGTATGAACACCCAGCCACACAAACCAACATAAACAGTTTAAAAAAATGGGGCTATAAAATTTGTGATTCAAACACAGGACAACTTGCCTGTGGTGAGACCGGCGTCGGGCGTTTACTTGAGCCTAGTGAAATCATATCTCACATTGAGCAAAATCTAACATCAGTATCAGAGTCCAACAAATTAGAGCCAGCTATTAAAAAATCTGCTAAAAGCAGCGCCGCCAAGGTTTTAATCACTGCTGGGGGTACTCAAGAGCCCATTGATAATGTCAGATCAATCACGAATGTCAGCTCAGGAAAAACTGCAGCACATATAGCAAATGTTTTTATCGAACAAGGTTTAAGTGTCACTTATGTTTGTGCTGAAAACTCTGTAAGACCTTTATTTGATTGCAAAATATTAACTTTCAAAACTTTTAAAGATCTTGAAACAACTTTAAATCAAGAGTTAACTCAAAACTACTCTATAATTATTCATGCTGCTGCTGTTAGTGATTATTCGGTTAAAGAAATCAATGCGACAAACACTGGTAAAATAAATAGTTCGCAGGATGAACTGATTATAACTTTAAAGAAAAATCCTAAACTCATTAATAATATTAAAAAAATTTCGCCCGATTCAAAACTTGTTGGCTTTAAGTTAACTTCTAGCCATGACCAGAATGAAATTCTAAGCAAAGTAAACTCGTTATTTGAAAATGCAAACTGTGATTTTGTAGTTCACAATGATTACTCAAGTATTCAGTCTGGTCATCATACGTTCAATATATACCAAGCTAAGCAATTGCATAAACCAAGCTTATCACTCAATGATCTAGCTTATGAACTTTGTCTAACTGCAATAAAGGAGGTCCCATGATTTTATCTTTAGATGTGGGCAATACTCAGATTTACGGTGGGGTTTTTGAAGAAACACAAACTGGTTATAGACCAGAAAACGAAAAAATGCTTTTATCTTTTCGCAAAAACTCAAAACAAGGCTCGTCATCAGATGAGGTTGGCATTTTTCTAAGAATGGTTCTTAAAGAAAATGGCATCGACCCTAAGAAAATTACAAAAATTGTATTATGTTCGGTTGTACCAGAAGTCATTTATTCTTTAAAAGGTGCTTGTCAAAAATACTTTAGTGTTAATCCATTTATTTTACAAGCTGGTGTTAAAACTGGCTTACGCATTAGATATCGCAATCCACTCGAAGTCGGTGCAGATCGTATCGCTAATTCTATTGCTGCAACACACATGTACCCAAATAAGAATTTAATTCTTGTTGATTTAGGAACCGCTACAACTTTTTGCGCGATTAATGCTGATAAAGATTACTTAGGTGGCGTCATTATTGCCGGCTTAAGACTATCAATGGAAGCTCTTGAAGCTAAAACAGCTAAGTTACCTTCTGTTGAGATTGTTTCTAAAACAGATGCTTTGGGTTTATCTACTGTCGACAGTTTACAATCTGGCTTGTACTACGGACATCTAGGAGCCATGAGAGAAATTATTCAAAAATTGTCTTCAGAGTGTTTCAAAGGCGAAAAACCTTTTGTTATCGGAACTGGTGGTTTTTCATCATTGTTTGAAAAAGAAAAAATATTTGATACAGCAATTCCTGACTTGGTTTTAAAAGGAAATCTTATCGCACTCGAATTAAATCAGAAAAACGGAGTTTAATATGAAAATCAATATGTTATATTCTAAAATTCATCGCGCAACTGTAACTGGTGCTGACTTAAGTTACGAGGGTTCTATTTCTATAGACAAAGCTTTAATTAAAAAAGCCAAACTTTTTTTAAATCAAAAAGTTGATATTTATAATTGTAATAATGGTGCAAGATTTTCAACTTATGTTATTGAAGGCAAAAAAAATGAAATCTGCCTTAACGGTGCAGCCGCCAGACATGTCCAAAAAGGCGATGTTGTTATTATTGTGGCTTATGCTTCTATAGACATAGCAAATGCAGAAACACATAAACCAACTGTCGTATTTGTAGATCAAAACAATAACTACAAAGAAGAGCGCAAAGAAAAACGTGCCACTAAAAGCAAATATAATTAATATTTAATTTTGCATAGCAGAATCAACTCTAAAGTACTCAATCGCATCAACTACGGCATTGGGTTTATAATATTGATAATTATCGTTCCATTGAACGTTTTGCCAACCTAAAGTTTGAAATGCCTGTTGATTAGTGTCTCTTTTTTCAACCAATTCAAAGAAATTACTGACCGTAGATAAATCATTTATTCGAGACTCTAATGATGGTAAATGAAATTGGATAAATGATAGTGAGTTTTCTTTTTTAGAAAATTCAGGTACTCCGTATTTAAATAACATATCAAAAGCAAAATTTTGATTTGGATTGCATCCTTTAATCATTAACAGTTTTTCTGATGTTTGAATAAAACTCATCATATTAATTTCTTTAAGAATCGGACATGCGAAAAAAACGTGTTGTTTAACTTTAATTTGATCAAATACTTTTAACGATAATCCCGTTTTAGACGGCAAAATCCATATTTGATCACTGTCTTTTAAAGCAATTTGCAAGTTTAGATTTGAATAGGCGGCTTTTTCAAGAGATTTAAAGAATGTGCTTTTAGTTGAAATTTTATCAGGAAACTCAATTAAAAAATCAAAGTAAGCTTGTGCAAATGAATCGACAACACCTTGAGAACTTAACGACTGATTTAATGCGCTTAAAAAACCTCTGTACTGACTTGACTGCATTATTTTTTTTGAGTTTAGCTGATCAAAAAATAGTTTGATGACGTTTAGTCCTTCTTTAAGAGTGTTTTCTTGATCGAGTAAATACCCAATCACGTTTTCTGATTTAAAATCAGAGTTTTGCATAACCAAAGGCAAGTTTTGTACTACATTTTTTTGCGCACCCAAAGTCAAAGAGCTATACGAATTGATGAGTGCAGATGTTAGTAACGGTCTAAGACTCATCGTTAGAATTTTTTTTCGACCTGATTGATTAATATCTGATTTCGCAGAATTTAATTCGCTGCATTTTTCATAATCTTCGGACTGTTTCCATGATGACTCGCAATACGAATCTAAATTTTTCAATACTTGCGGCCATTTTGCAGATCCAATTTTAGTCTGCATTTGTGTCATTGGATCAAACAGTTCGAGTTCTCCAAAAATCGAATAATAATAAAGATCTGCTACTGACTCATCCAGTAAGCTATTCATCAAGTTTTGGTGATGCGTAAATTGCTTAACCCAAGATTTAATAACAGCACGATTGAGATGCCCTTTTGAAGAAAGTAATCCTGTTCCGATCACGATATGCTGATCAATGATTTCAAATCTGAGTGGTCGATCATCATCAATGGTTATATACAAATTTTGTTTTAACGGCAGAAAGCGCTCAAGATAACTCATGATCAAGTTGATTTCTTGTAACCGGCCAGAAGTCATTTGATTCAAAATTTCAGAGTACTTGGATTTCATAGGAGAAGAGCAATTTAGAACTGACTCTGTTCTTCCTTTGGAATAAATGTCAAACTTGTCGACATATTTAGAATCTATACACTGCTGACCTTTGGTCGTCACAATAAGACCTAAAAAACACAAGTAAATACCTATACTTAATAATGAGTAAAATAGTCGTTTCATCTCAGAATAAGACAAGCAAAATCAAGACCTGTTCAAAACCAGTTAAAAACCTATTAAAAGTTATGGCTTAAGTATCTGTATCAAATCATCTTTTTTAAGTTTTTTACTTAAAAAGTGAAAACTAGACTCCGATAAGTTCTACGAAGGAGACTCGCATTGAAGTCAAACCAACTTAGAAGAATTCTTGAACAACTTCAAATAGAAGACAATAGACAATTGCCTTCAGCTGAAAAATTCAGTGAATTATTACATCGAGTAGATGCTTCATATCGAGAGCTAGAAGAAAACCTTCATAGATCGCGCAGTGCTTTAAGTTTGGCGACTGAAGAAATGCATAAACTTCATAAAGATTTTGAAATAAAATCAGCACAACAAATTAAATCTCTTGATTCGAAGTTACAAAACATTATGAGTCGCGCGCCTTGTATCATAATGTGGGTTGATAAAAAAGGTTATGTCGAAGGATGTAACGACAAATTTGAAAAGCTCATATTTAAAAATGTTAATTTTGAAAATGAAAAAGTCACTTGCTTGGATTTAGGGTTTAAAGAATTGCATGAGAATATCTCTGAGTTTATAAACTCAGATTTTGATGAATACAGTGTGCTAATTCCATTCGACATCGGAATTACTATTTTTTATTACAAAATTACATTTAATAAAATCAAAGAACTAAACCGAATATCCATCATTGGTTTCGATTTAACAGAAGTCATTGATAAGCAAAAAACTATTAACGAAATGCAGGTTAAAACTGCCGAGACATCTCGATTGGCCGTTCTGGGTGAAATGGCAGCTGGCGTAGCTCATGAAATTAATAACCCGCTCATGATTCTGAACTCTATTACTTTTATTATTCAAAAGCTTATCGTCTCGCAAAAATATGATCAAATACCAGAAAAAATTGATAAAGTTCAAAGAACAATCACTCGCATTGGACGCATAGTTCAAGGCCTGCGCACTTTTGCTCGAGATGGTGAAAATGATCCAATGGTTCCAACTAAAATAAATCAAGTCATTGAAAACTCACTCGAGTTATGCACAGAAAAACTAAAACATAACAACATAAAATTAAAATATATTAAAAACACAGACGAAGAAATTATTGTTGATGGTCGCGCATCGCAAATATCTCAAGTTATTTTAAATTTAATCAACAACTCTAAAGACGCAATTGAAAATTTACCAGAAAAATGGATAGAAGTAGATCTTGAAAAATCTGGTCACCTAGCACTTATAAAGATCATAGATTCAGGTCATGGCTTACCCCAGGACGTAAAAAATCGCCTCTTTCAGCCATTTTTTACAACTAAAGAACACGGCCAAGGCACAGGTTTGGGTCTAAGTATATCGAGTGGTATTATTCAAAATCATAATGGGTCTATCTATGTTGATTCAGAAAATCCTCATACATGTTTTGTCATATCTCTGCCACTTGCGAGCTAGATTTTTAACAAACCCACCTTAGATACTTTAGATGATAACTCATGATTCATTTGCGGCTGTAACCAACGATTAGCTTCGATCAACTTTGATAAATTCAAATTAGTTTTAACATTCATATTTTGAAACATATAAGCCACATCTTCAGTGGCCACGTTACCTGTTGCACCTTTAGCATATGGGCAACCACCTAATCCGCCAAGACTTGAATCAAAGACTCTGACTCCATGTTTATATGCAGCTAAAATATTAACCAGGGCTTGCCCACGTGTATCGTGAAAATGGCCGGCTATTTTTTTAATAGGGATTACTTTTTTTAATTTTTTAATTAATGATTCAACTTGTCCAGCGTCTGCAACACCAATTGTGTCACCAATAGAAACTTCATAACAGCCAAGATCGATTAATTTTTTAGCCAATCTAATAACTTGTTTTTCGCTGACTGAACCTTCGAAAGGACAACCAAAACAGACAGACAAGTATCCGCGAACTTTTATTTTATTTTTTTTAGCAATTGGTATTATCGCTTTAAATCGTTCAAAACTTTCATCAATTGAACAATTGATATTTTTTTGAGAAAAGCTCTCTGATGCAGATGCAAAAATAGCAACTTCTTTAATGCCAGACTGCAGAGCTTCTTGCATGCCTTGCACATTCGGTACTAATACGCTTGATTGGTATTTTTTTTGATCAGCATATTTTTTTAAAACTATTTTAGTTAGTTCAGATGTGCACGCCATTTGCGGAACCCATTTAGGCGAAACAAATGCCCCCACTTCAAAAGTTCGAACACCGGCATCAATTAGTTTTTGAAGAAGACCAAATCGCTGTTCTACAGACAATTGTGTAGATTCATTTTGCAATCCGTCTCTTAATCCAACTTCAACAATTTTTACATTTTGCGCAGCCACAACTATTCCTGTGTTTTACTTTAACTCTGTGTTTTCCTTTTGTAGCTTAACAAGTAAAGCTCCAACTGTGACCTGATCATTTGCTTTAATATTTACTTTTTCGACTTTAGTCTCAAAATCTGATTTCAAGGTGTATTCCATTTTCATGGCTTCCATGACTAATAAGGCCTGACCTTTTGTAACCAAGTCACCATCTTTAACAAAGACTTTTGTAATTTTACCCGGCATAGGTGCAATAATCATATCAGGTGTTGCTGTTTGAGATTTTTTTCGTCTTTGACCATCACTTGATAAATCTGCGATATCGTAGGCCCAAGTTTGATCACCTGCTTTAATCCAAAACTGAGTTCCAACTTTTTCAACTAACGCCGAAACATGCTCACCATTTTGTAATTTTACTTGAATCTGTTTCATGACTAAATGCCTCTCCATTGTATCGCCCATGGATTTTGCTGACTTACCGATTGGATAATTGACTGGTCGCTATTCATATCACCAATAGCTACAGATCGCTTATATACTTCTTGGCTGTATTTTTTGCGTTGCTCTTCGCTGTGATTTGATTTTAATCCCTCAGAAAAATTATTTTCAATAAATCGCGTTGTCATTGTTCCATTAATAAATTCCGGATGCGATAAAATCGCAATCAAGTATGGAATATTCGTGTGAACACCAAAAACTACAGCGTCTTTTAGAACACGAATCATTTTCTCAATGGCACGAGGTCTAGATTCATCCCACACAATGGCTTTAGCAATCATTGGATCATAATGCGAAGTGATCACATCACCTTTTTCAAAACCATATTCATAACGACGACGAGGCCCTTCTGGCCACATCACTGTACCCAACAATCCTGTTGAGGGAACACCATTCATATATGAGTTTTCAGCGTATATACGACACTCAATCGAGTGTCCACGTGGTATGCGAATATCTGTTGGAGAAAAAATAAATTGGTTCATGGCTGTTAAAATTTGCATTTTAACTAAGTCAACGCCGAGGACTTCTTCAGTCACTGGATGTTCAACTTGCAATCTTGTATTAACTTCAAGTAAATAAAATTTACCATCTTGCAATAGAAACTCAACAGTTCCCGCACCCTTATATTGACCAAGAGTACCAAGGGTTACAGCAACCTCACCCATTTGACGGCGAAGTTCATCATTGAGTGATGGTGATGTTGCTTCTTCGATAATTTTCTGATGACGACGCTGCACTGAACACTCACGATCAAATAAATGAACGACTTGCCCAGATGAATCTCCAAAAATTTGAAACTCAATATGCTTTGCACGATCTAGATATTTTTCTAAAAAAACTTTTTCTGAGCCAAATGCAGACTTAGCTTCACGTTGAGCTGATTCAATTAGCTCAGCAGCTTCGTTCATGCTTTTTATAAGTTTCATGCCTCGACCACCACCACCGGCAGCAGCTTTAACTATTACAGGTAAACCGATTTTCTCAACTTCAGATAATAAACGTTGAACTGACTGATCTTCGCCTTCATAACCTGGCACAAGTGGCAAACCAGCTTTTTTAGCTAAGTTTTTACAACTAACTTTATCACCTAGCGTGCGAATTGATTCTGGGCTAGGGCCAACAAATATTAAACCAGCATCATGACATGCCTGAGCGAAATCAGCATTTTCAGATAAAAAGCCAAAACCAGGATGTACCGCTTGAGCACCCATTGCCAGAGCACCTTGAACATTAGCTTCTATGTTTAAATAACTTTGAGCTGTTGCAGCAGGTCCTATACAAATTTTATGGTTAGCCATTCTATAAGCTCTAGAATTGATGTCAGCTTCAGAATGCAGCAGAACTGTCTCTATTCCAAGCTCTTCACAGGCTTTAATGATACGAACGGCGACTTCTCCACGATTGGCTATGGCTAAACGGCTTATTTTTGACATAAATAGTGTATAATATTGTTTTCAGTCTTTGTCCAATTTTGTAAGCTAACTACATGAAAATTGGTCTCTATTTAGACAAAGTTGCGTTACATATTTTAAACCGTGGTGTTTTTGTTAGCTGCGAACCGGTCGACCGTATTGAGGCCGTACAAAAAGGCCTTATCGATGAACGACTCGCAGAAGTTGGAATGACATATTTGGTATGTGATCTCGAAAAAGAAATTCAAGGTAAAGCTAAATTAGTTGATGCTTTTATCACAACATACGGAGATCCCGATCCCACTATGTTGCAACACATGGGATTTAAAGGCTCAGTAGATCGTTTTAAATCTGAATACGCTCAGCTTTTTAAACATCAATTTCCAGAAGATGCCTTGGTAGATGAAACTGAGCTCTTTGTTTGCGTTTACGAGCCCGTACAAGACAGTTAGTTTTTTTCGTAATAACCTTCAAAATCACATTTTAATGTTTCTATACGTCTGACCATCCAATCGTCTGTATCAAAAACTTCGATGAATGCATGTTTATCTCTTAGGTTTAAATGTAAAATTATTCTTTCTGTGTAATGATCAGCAAACCAAACCACTTGCGAACCTGTAGCGTCAGTACCAACTTTTTTAGCAACAGATTCCATAGCACCCTCAATCTGCCCACTTGAATATGGCATTTGAGCAATTTCAGCTATACCAACTAATTGATTTGCATCATTTAACTTTAATCTTAAAACATCTTTTTGAGATGACGTAGAAGAACATCTGAAATTTTTTGCGACTCCAGCTTGTGCAGCGATTTGAGCTATTGCGATAGATATAAAAATAATTATTTTTTTCATATTTAAATTTTCTCCACAAGCAGAATATTAACAGTTCTTGATAGTTATTCACAGTTAATTACAGACTTATAGACGATACGTCCATGTCGAGCATTTTTTACAGTCAAAAGTTTAGACAGTTAATTTATGGCAAAGCCTTAATTTGCTTCATGTAAATACCATAATGTTCGCTCTTGGTTAATGCTATTGCCCGGTCTATCATTTGCTCTTGTGTATCTGCGGAAACAATCCATAGTCTATTTACAAACCACATAAAACTATTGAAGTTGCGGCGAGGAAATTCTGCTAAAGACTCAAATAAAAACGAATCTTGATTAGTGAGCTTTAAATAATCACTAAGCCCCTCAGTTTTGGCGTTAAAATGGTTCTTAATTAAATACTGATAATATAATCTCACTGCTAAGTGATTGTTTTGCTTGAGTGGCGCTACAGATAAAAAAACCGAACAAAGAGCTAAAATAGAAGGTGTTTCTGAACTCGAAGAAACTAATTGAGTTAGTTTTAAAAAGTAGCTCTGATCAAATAATTTTTGCAATATTAATTCTACAAATTTTTTAGTCGCAGTTTTGCGAGTTCTATCGTTTCTGATAACTTCTGATAGCATGATTCTTAGCATATTTTTTTCAGATTCAGTAAAAATAGATTCAAATTTTTCCCAATTAAAAATATCTAAATGCTCAAAGCTAGCTTTGTAATATTGCTCATAAGAAAATTTCGTTAGGCCGTAAACGAAACCATTTTTCTTTAAGAAAAATAGTTTATTATTTTTCAAAAATTGTTCAGGACTTAAACCTAAACCAAATTCATCAGCATTTAAGTGCTCAAATCTATAAACGGCTGACTCATCTCTAATTTCAGTTTTAGTTTCAGATATATCTTGAACTGCTTTACGAAGATCATCCATGGTTTTAACTACTATATTAAAATTGTATTTATCCGTAGAGGCGAAATTATCAATCCACTTAATACGATCAGATGTTTTAGCTGATTTTAATTTAGCAATGTCACCAACGTCTTGAAGTTTAAATATTCTGTCAAAGAAAGAGATTTTTTTTGACACTGCAACAAGCGTATCTAGGGATGCGTGTCCAGTAAACGTATACCTCAGATGAGTCATAGCGTTTAAATCAGCTAAAGTTAGTTGACTAAAAACAAGTCTAATCTTTTCAAGACCATCTTTTTGCTGAAAAATTTTTACGACAGTCGTTTCAGGGTCTGATCTAAATGCTGAAATTAAAACTGAATGCTCTAAATGAGTATAATCTGAAACTGGTACAGATAAGAATTTATCTAAGTCCAAACGACCTGCTTTTATATATTGTGACATGCCAATAACTTTCATCGACACATTTTTTACTGAAATTAAAGCTAGTGGGTTAAAAATTTCATTTGCTTCTTCAATTCCTAGTTTTTGATGCATTTCAGGACGAAACTTTAAACTAAGAGCATACGCTAAAGAGTTTGTATCTAATTTTTCTATAGGTCCTAAAACTGATTCATCAAAAATGTTAAGCCATGTAGCTTTATGGCGGATTCCTGAAACACCTGCAAACTTTAAAAAATTTGTGTGCTCTTTTGAGTTAAAAATTCGATTGATGTAATTTGTAGCTGTTGCATTTTCTAAAACTATAAGTGGCTTTTTCAATCGAAAAACTGACAAATAGTCGCCATATTCACGACTGTCAGTTAGACTCATCGAAACATAAAAGCCGCGTCCAAAAGCTTGTGCATTTTCTCCTATTATTGCCTCCATTTCGGCTTTACTAATACCTCCAATTTCTTTCCAATAATCGTGATACGACTTATCTTGATATTCAAAAACATACTCAGGTTCAATTACTGAAATATCAGATACTTTTTGTTTCGTATGTACACCAGTTTTAAAATATAAAACCTGATTTTCTATAACATAAGGAGCTTTATTTTTTTTGAAGTTATTGTTAACGTTTTCTAATAATTGATTCGAAGACTTATCTTGAATCAAATTGTTAAAAAGAGGTTCGCATTTTGTTTGAGAATACGCACGAATCGAACAAAGAATAAGTAAATTATAAATAAGTTTAGTCAGTTTATTCATTCAAACCAACTCGATTAATTAATTCTTTGTATTCGAATCCTAAACCACATAAAACTATTTTACTTTTGGTGTCTAGCAACACTTGCCTAAACATTTTATAATTTTTGCGTTTTAGAAAAATTAACAAATTCGAATACAAATCTAACGCATTATTTTTGTATGAACTCTTTAACACAAGTTGCGCAAAATCATAACCATTGCGAGACATTCTATCTATTAAAATCATTTTTTGAACATCTGTTAATTCACTCAAAGTGTGTTTTAATAGAGCCTCATCTTTGAAATTTGCTACTCTTGCATTTTTCACGTATTTAAACTGACTTACTCTTGTTAAATTATTATTGTTTTCATTAAGAATGTCTCTTCGTAAACTCTCATCTAAATTTAAATTCAAAGCGTAGGATAGAGAACTGCTGTCTAACGCTGCTGCATGTTTCAAATGGCTTTCATCAAAAATAGAAACCCATGTATTATTGCAAAGAATCCCAGATATGCCCGACCATTTGAGTAATTTAATTACTGTCGGGTTTTCTTTAATTGCGGATGTCAACGAGATATCAATAGTTCTAAACTGTAGCAAAACTAGTGGTTTATTAATTCGAAATGTTGTCAAATACGTACCGAATTGTTGACTGTCTGTTGGGCTAAGTGACACGTAATATCCACGTCCATAAACTTGTCCACGTGAATTAATAATTAAATTCATATCTGCAGATGTAACGCCATTATTGAGCCAATGTTCATGATAAGATTTAGTTTGATATTCAAAAACATATTTCGGATAGATGACCTTTATTACAGCGATCTCTTTTTTGAGGCCAGAATTTAAATTGATAAAAAGCTTGTTTTCTTCAATAAAGTAATTTGATTGAGTATCGGCCAATTTTGTTGCGATTTTTTGGATTAGATCATTTTCACTATTATTTTTATTAGAGCCCCTTGATACATCTTTAGTTAAAAATTGTTTTTGGACTTTAGAATAAAAAAGATCTTCGCAAAGTTCTTGAGCAAATAAAACATCAAAAAAAACCAGATTCGAAAAAATTAATACTGTGTAAATAAGTTTCATTTTCATTACTTGCTATCCTCTACAATTTCAAATCCACCCATGGGCTTTATATAAACTCGATATTTTTTTTGCGTTAAAAACGAGTCTTGGCTGTTAACTTCGACAACACTTAGCTCATTCCATGAAACTCGTGTGACAATAATTAAATCAGAATCTTCTTGCGATAATTTTGGATTAAAAAATCGATTCCAAAACTTTTTCGGCTTAGCAAGTTTATAAAAACGAGCTCTTTGAATCATTTCAGGTAAAACTGCACCAACAACAACATAATCATTTTGTTGAGATTCTTTTACTTTAGAGCCAAAACTATTAGAAATAGCATGTGCTGAGTATGCTCCATAAATAGGTGTGTACGCTTCGAGTAAGACAGTAAAACCTTTTTCGGGCTGATTTAAATATTTTCCGTTTGCGTATTTTTCAGCTGCTTTAATATCTGTTGTCCAAGAACTTAAGAGCGAGTTCCAATATGCTTTAAACTCTGTACTTCCATTAAATATAGATAATATGCTTTTTAATCGAGACTGCTCTTTAGCGAGTTGCGCGTTAAATAATTCAATAGATGACATAACATCTTGCCGATCATCTAAAACACCCGTACCAGTGTTTTCTTTAGTTATCTCAATAAATGTTTTAACCGCTCTGTTAATTGTTAATTCTTCCTGTATAGCAGCTCCACGGTATATATACTGTTGATCATAAAAATCAACTCTCAGCGCATACTCTGTATGATTACGAGAAAAACGATTAAAGAGTTTCGTGTACGTCTCAGGAACAAATGTAACCGATTTTTGTAACCCATTTGTAGCAATAACTTTTTTGTTCATGCCTAATTTCATTTTAAAATATTCATCGACTAAATACCGATTTACTTTTTTGTCGTGTAACCTACAAAACTGTTCAAAATCACTCATTGATCCAATATCGAAAATATGAGTCACAGGATAAAAATTTTGGTTTAAATAATATTGCCTTAATAAATTTGGAGGCAATAAAATGTAACTTAATGCTGATTTTAAATCTTTTAATTTATACAGTTGTTTTGAATTGATTTCGCTATGAAACAAATCTGATAAATATATTGAGTCCTTTAAAATACGTGTAAACTCATCTAAACTTCTGTAAGCATCTTCACCTATATGAGTCCATATTGGCGGATATATTTCATGTTCAGATAAAAGTCTTTCTAAAATCAATCTAAATGTTCGACCATTACCATTAGCGAACGGATGTATAGAGACCAGTTTCCAATATAACTCAGCAATCAATTCAATTTTTTGCTCTTTAGATAAATTTTTTTGTTTAATTTTAAAATCAAATAGCTTTACTTCGTATTTCACCAAATCACTTAAATAATCTATTCGTAGCAATTTCGAAGCAGACATATATGGCTTTGCAAATAATTTTTCTTTGTCAGCTAGTTCTAGCCTGAGTTTAACATATTCAGATAATTTATTTTTATGCATTTTCCAATTTTCAATACCAGCATATTCTACGTATTCTGGTCCTTTAGTTAAATATTCATTTTCTTTTTCTAGCTGCTTATAGGTTGTTGGGGAATGAATACTCATTTCACTCAAGTGTGCTAAATTATGCGGATTAGGGGTAAATTCATCTGATTTTCGATTCAAACTAGCACTTAATTGATCTTTTATTTCCTGACTTCGAATTTTCTTATTTTCAGAATTTTTATATTTATCTGAGTAATTAGCACGATACGTTCCAACGCGTGATCTTGTTTTATCTTCAATCAAATTTAAAACCGCGTAATATCGAATACCCCCAAGATCTTTATCAACAGTACTTTCTGAGTTTTCAGTTGATACTTTTCCGTACTCTTTACTTGTTTTAACATCAGGATGGGCTTCTAAAAGCATTTTTTGGACGGCCCCCATACCCTCTATCGTTAATACTTTTTCAATAGGCCAGTTTGCAATTTTCTCTCTTGCAAACATATATCCTAAAAATGGGTCTTGTCCTTTTTGCGTGTACATTTGTGGACTTATTAAATTTGGATCTTTCAGCGCTTCGAATAAAATTTCGCGTCGATCAAAATAAAAATGACTTAAATACCATTCACGAAAATCACGAAAATCCTGATTTGAAAGCTTTTGTCTTGCTTGATTTAAAGCATTATCTAAAGATGAACTCTGGATTGATTTTCGACTGTCTCGTTCTGAGACATAGCTATTTAACTTGGCGTTTTCAAATAAAGCTTTACAGCTGTCAACCGCATTGACAGCTAATGAAGTAGAACAGATTAAAATGAATATTAAAAGCCTATAGACAATCAATTTTATGCTTACTCCTGTATATACAAAAAGTAAGCGATTTAAATGCCAGATTATTTAGACAAAAAAGACTTCAAACGTGACTGAGCTTCAGAAGATATACGTCTTTCGCTAATCACCAAAGTCGTTAACTTTTTTTGTTTTTGCCAACTATCGCCATTTTTAGCTAACTCTATTGAGTTTAGTAGTTTTTTGGTTTCAGCGATAGCATCGATCCCTAATTCAGAGTATTGACGAACTAAGTTCATAGCATCTTCATGAGCCGTTACAATATGATGAACTAATCCAATCGACTTGGCTTTTTCTGAAGTAAAAACCTCAGCATTTAACATCAACGGACGCACAAATGCATCAGCACACTTTCTTAAAATAAATGCCGATATCACAGCCGGCGACAGCCCTAATTTAACTTCACTAAAGCAATACTTTGTTTTTTCGTCTGCAATCACATGATCACAACAGGCTATTAAACCCAAAGCTCCGCCAAATGCGGCCCCATGAACAACGCCAATCACTGGCTTTTCACAAAATGCAATAGCTTCAAACATATCCCATAGTTTTTCAGAATCTTGGATGTTTTGCTCAAAAGTAAATTGCGCCATTGATTTCATCCAATTCAAATCTGCACCAGCGCAAAAAGCAGTACCTGATCCTTTAATGACAACAACTCTTGTTGATTTATCAACTGATAATTTTTTGAAAACATCTGTTAATTCAGAAATCATTTCTGGATTAAATGCATTTTTAATTTCTGATCGATTCAATTCGACTATTTTTATTGAATCATCAAGAGGATCTGATTTCAGAATAATATTTTGCATACAACAAACCTTTTTTATAATTACATTCTAAAAACGCCTTGAGAACGAGGTCCCCAATCAGCATTTAAACTCGATGCTATACCCAATGCTAAAACATGACGTGTATCTATTGGATCAATAATACCATCATCCCACAAACGAGCACTCGAGAAATAAGCTGAACTTTCGTATTCATATTTATCAAGAGTTGGCTTCTTAAACTGGGCTTGTTCTTCAGCTGTCATCGTTTGGTTTTTTGCAGCCATTTGATCAAGTTTAACGGTCAATAAGACATTTGCTGCTTGCTCACCGCCCATAACGCTGATTCTAGCATTTGGCCACATCCACAATTGTCTCGGCTGGTAAGCTCTACCGCACATACCGTAATTGCCGGCTCCGTAAGAGCCACCAATCACAACTGTAAATTTCGGCACACGCGCATTTGAAACGGCCATAACCATTTTAGCACCATGTTTAGCGATACCCTCTTGTTCATACTTTTTACCAACCATGAATCCCGTAATGTTTTGCAAGAAAATAAGTGGCACTTCACGTTGCTCACACAACTCAATAAAGTGAGCAGCTTTTTGCGCACTTTCACTAAATAAAACGCCATTATTAGCGATAATTCCGACTGGCATCCCATAGATATGAGCAAAACCAGTCACCAAAGTTTTACCAAACAATGGCTTAAATTCATGAAGTTTTGATCCATCCACTAAACGTGCTATAACTTCACGAACATCAAAAGGTATTCGCGAGTCAGCAGGAATTACTCCGTAAAGTTCTTTAGCATCATAAATGGGATCTTCAACAGGTTGCGTTCGCATTGTCACATTTTTTTTACGATTTAAATGTTTAACAATAGAACGTGTAATTTCAATTGCATGCTGATCGTCTTCAGCAAAGTGATCTGTCACACCTGACAACTCACAATGAGTTGTTGCTCCACCAAGTTCTTGTGCATCAACAACTTCACCAGTTGCTGCTTTAACTAGTGGAGGTCCACCAAGAAAAATAGTTCCATTATCTTTTACAATAACATTTTCGTCAGACATCGACGGAACATAGGCTCCACCAGCAGTACATGACCCCATCACGACAGAAATTTGTGGGATATTACGAGCACTCATTCGAGCTTGATTATAAAAAATTCGACCGAAGTGATCACGATCTGGAAACACTTCTGATTGCAAAGGTAAAAACGCACCACCACTATCAACTAAATATATACAAGGCAGTCCGTTTTCGAGTGCAACTTCTTGCGCTCGTAAATGCTTTTTGACTGTCATCGGAAAATACGTTCCACCTTTTACAGTCGCATCGTTTGCTACGATCATACATTCAGTACCGTGAATAACACCGATACCGGTAATGACTCCAGCTGCTGGCGCTTGATTGTCGTACATTTCCCAAGCTGCCAGGGTCGAAAATTCTAAAAAAGAAGTCCCATTATCAAGTAAGGCCTCTATGCGTTCACGAGCGGTTAATTTACCGCGTGATTTATGTTTTTTTAAAGCCTCTTCTCCGCCACCTAGCTTGACTTGCTCGATGCGCTTACGCCAAGACTCAACCTGACTTAGCATAGCATGATAGTTTTTTTTGAAATCTTCTGATTGAATATTTAGTTGCGATTCAATAACCACAAATACCTCTTAACTGATGAGATGAAATCTAAGTTAGTAATTTTTTAGAACCAAACTTTATTTTAGCTGCAAACTTGTCTTTTTTAGATTGTTCTGATGTGTGAATCAAGATCTCAAAATCAACTTCGTGAAATAGTCCTTTTTGCAAATTAACAATGAGTGCATCGATAACAGCATTATCCATACTTAAGCTTAATTTTAAATCAGTCGACCAATTCATTTTTTTAGCTAATTGAATTTCTGAGTCTAAAATTTCCCAGGACTGATTGGGCCAATGTTGAGAAATAAGCATTTTAATCATCTCTAAACTCGCATTTACAACTAAACCTTGATGAATTTGCCCGCGAAAATCGCAATTTTTTTTATGAAAAGGGATCTCAGCCTGAAGACTTAAATCATTAAACTCAATGACCTTAAAACCAGTTCCTAGTAACTCCGGAGACAACCAGTCTAACGCATAGCTTAAAGCCGGTTCAATAAATGCTGGAGCATGAATGTGCGAAAAATTCTTTATGTCTTGTAAAATCTTGAAATAGTCCAAATTTACTTTTTTTTTCATAAGTTGATTGCGACAGTCTAGCATGTTGATATTATATTGTATATAACACTTATTCTTAAACCTGCGTAAACACGCGAAATTTGGAGATCGTCATGGTTAAAATCGTTAGTTTATTTGTATTTATCGCTGCTTTCTTTTGGACTTGGTGCTTATTCACAAGCCCAAACAAAATGGGTATTGAGATTCATGCAGGTATTCAAAGCCAATTAACTCAATTAATTGAAGATACTTTAAAAGCTAAAAAACCATATGTTTCAAACTTCAAACTTTTAAAAATGTACACAGAAAAAATTGATGATCAAAAAATCAAAGCTGTTTTTGCATACTCTTTTGATGAAGTTGGGTCTGAATCAGATTCTGCCGGCCAAACATCACAAACAATTTCTGGTGAAGCAACACTAACAAAAGGTTTATCAGAAACTAAAGGCTTACAAAAATGGAATATTCAAACCGTTAAATCTGACAATCAAAATTTAATTTTTAAAGACGGATCAACTGTTAAAGCTGATGGTCAGGTTGAGTCTGAACCAACTACTGACAACAAAGAACAATCTGAAACTAAAAAAGAAACTCACTAATCTTATATGAAAATTCTAACGATCAATGAACACGGTGAAATTTTCACTGCAAATGCGCCAAAACCCATTGAATCGTTAGAAATATGCCAAACGATCTTACAAAATACGAAACTCACCGATCTCTATCGCTTAGAAACTCATTTTGAAAATGAGAATTACTTAATCGAAGCTTTTGATCACCCACTTATGGTTTTAAAGTTACTCGAATCAGATGGTAAAATTTTTGTTGAAACCCAGTGCCAGCTAACTTTTGAAGCTGACATCAACAAATTTAGTTTAGATCCATTTGATCGCATTTGCGGAATGACCACGCGCGGATGTCCATTTCGTTTAACTGAAAAAGCCCAGGATCAATTGTTTGATGCCTGCGATGAATTTGATGATGAGAGTTTTACTATAAATAATCTCAAAGTAGAAACCCCAGATTACTATATCGACCAATCTGCAATAGGCGATTCAGACTTTTGGAATGAAATTTATAAAAATAGTCCAAAACCTAATTGGGATATTGGACAAGCTGCTCCGGCATTTCAAGACATGTTACCACGTTTGAAATTACCTAAATCACGTATTCTCGTTCTAGGATCTGGCGAAGGACATGATTCTGCGTTTTTTGCTCAAGCCGGTCATGTTGTGACTGCTGTTGATTTTTCTCCAGAAGCTATACGTAAAGCTAAATTAAACTATGGCGATTTAGAAAATTTAAACTTTGTTCAAGCTGATGTTTTTAATTTAACTCATGATTGGAATGCAACTTTTGATGTCATTATCGAGCACACATGCTTTTGTGCTATAGAACCTCATAAACGCAAAGAATTAGTTAAAACTTGGCGAAGGCTTTTACACGAAGAAGGTCAACTTATGGGCTTATTCTTTTCAATGCTTAAAAGACCGGGTCCACCTTATGGCAGCAGCGAATGGGAAATTCGTGAACTACTACAACCCCACTTTCAATTTTTATTCTGGGGCCGTTGGAATAAATCAGTCGAAAAACGCCAAGGTCTTGAATTATTTGTTTTAGCTAAAAAGAAATAGGGAAACCAACTTAGGTCCTGTTATTTTTTGAATACACTGTATTCTACTGAATACACTTTATTAAATACGATACTCACCGATAATAAAGTTAAATTAATAACTTACGGTGATAAAATGTATTCTACAAATATCGAAATACTCAAATATGACAACTACAGAACCTTTTTAAAAGATGTTGTCCATGAACAACGAGAACTTAATCAGTTTTCATATCGTAAATTTGCTAAATACTCTGGGTTTAGTTCCCCTAATTTTTTGCTTTTACTGATTCAGGGTGAACGTAATTTATCTCAACTAAGTGCTCAAAAGCTTGGCCAAGCAATCGGGCTTAAAAACATTAGACTTAGTTTTTTTTCTGATCTGGTTGAGTTTAATCAATCAAATCAACCATCTGAGCGATATGAAAAACTGCAAAATTTATTAAAATACAGAGCTAAACTTAACGTACAATTTATTGAAGATGATGTTTCTGACTACTTAGCACATTGGGTTCATTCAGCCATTCGTGAATTGTTAATTATAAATCCGCGGCTAACCTTAGATGAAATAAGCTCTAGATTATCACCATCAATAACTAAGGCAGAAACGCAAAAATCATTATCAAGACTTAAAAGTCTACATCTGATCTCTGAAGAAAATGACCATTTTAAAGTTTTACAAAATAATTTGAGCACTCATCATGAATTTGTGACAGCTAGTGCTTATGCTTATCACCGACAAATGATTCAATTAGCTTTAGAATCGCTCGATCGATATGAACGTCATCAGCGTAATATAACTGCGACTACAGTTAGTTTATCATGGGAAAATTTTCAAAAGATTCAAAATAAAATTCAAGATTTGCGTTCTGAAATTATGGCAATTTCTGAAATAGATCAAAATAAAGAAGAAGTTTTTCAATTTAACTTTCAACTTTTTCCACTTTCTTTAAAAAGGGATTAATTCATGAAAAAATTAATAATTCTATTTTTGCTAAGTATATCGATAACTTCTTGTAGACTAGATATCGGTACAGACGTTGGCAATCCTGCAAAACCGCAAAATGGGTTACAAGAAGAGCCGCCACCAACTCATTGTGATGGTAGTCGATGTTTACCTCCGCAAGCAGGCATGATCGCTGCTAACTCTTGTCATTTACTCTATTCTTGTACCAATAACCTAAATGAACAAGAATTTATGAACAGCTGCTTTGACCAAGTTTATAAAATGACAGGCTTAAATTCAATCATAAATAAAAACTACGACTCATACCAATCTATAGACTTAGCCTATCAGCAACATGAAATAACTTGGAGTTTAGCAAACTATAACTATTGTTTAGTCAGTATTTCAAATTTAACTTGTAACTCCGAGATTTTAAATGATGCTTTTAGTGTTAACGAACCAAATGATTTAAGCAGAGCACATCGATTACTCTATGCGCACGAATCTTGCTTGAACATGTTTAGCCAAAAATAAGTTTTAACCAAAACAACTTACAAAGGATTTTTTTATGAGAACATTAATCTTAGGGATAACTATTGTCTTTTTAACATCTTGCTATGAAGAACTACATAAACCGCAACAACCATTTGAAAAAAGCTACACTGAATATATTGGTAATATTGACTTAAGTAATTCTCAAAAGATCATCATTAATCAGAATTTAAAGCCAACTCAATATGTTATTAGTTTATCAAATAACCAACTTGAAATTAAAACAGTCAGCGGTACTCAGACAATCAACATCAGCCAACAAATTGATTGGATTAAAAGAACACTTCAAAATACGCGTCTTTGTCGATATAACGATAATTCAGATAATCATATTAATTGTCTTTTTCTGCCAGAAACTGAAATACGTATTTTAGATTACAACTATGATTCAAAATATCATACTCTCGCAATTGCTGGATTTTGTACATATGAAGGATTTTGCAACATGCAAGATCTAAACGCAGTTAAATCTATTACAACTTATCTTGATTCAATTCGTGATCAAATGGTGCCGTAACTACTTAACACACAAGCCTTGCATCTCAATCACGTTGGTCCATGACATAAAACCGTGATCAGTTGAATACTGTGTTGTAATACCTTGAATTTGACCTTGCGGACAAGCCTGCTGCAATCTTGTGTAGGCTTGATCAACATAATCAGTATCAAATGCAAAATCTAAAACAACAAACTGCTCAGCACGAGATTTTACAAGTTCACCCTGTTCATATGATTTGTATGTTGGTGAGAAATCGCTAACATGCGACACGTGTAAACTGTGAGTGCATGAAAAACCAAAAATGATAAATCCTAAAATGACAATTTTATTGATCATTATTTTTTACCTGTTGTTGCTTCAGCTGCGTACTTTTGGCAGTAACCTGTGACAGTGATTTGTTTTTTCCAAACAAAGTATAAAAAGTAATTAATATTTTCGTCTTTTGTCAAAACACCAGATATTTTGCCATTTGGACATTGGCGTTTTAAATCTTCAACACTTTGATCAATGAAATCATTATCAAAGTTAAATCCTAAAAAAATTGTCTTGCTTGCTGTGGTGAAGACTTTATTTCCGCGCTCTGCTGGAATTGGAGTAAGAGATACACTATTAACTGAAGCACAACTTGATAAAAATAAAGTTAGCAATACTGTTGATACAAATAAATTTTTCACTTTTAGCCACCTTTTGGTAATAAGCAATAACCTGTTAATTTAACGATTTCACCAGACACAACTGGATATTTACGAGTTTCACGAATCGACGCCAAACCTGTTACACGCCCACTCGGACATTTTTCATAAATCACTTGTATCAAATTTTTAGCATAACCTTTTGTGTAGACTGGGTTGCCTGTACGAGGTCCCATCTGAAATAATGCAATAATATCTGCTATTTTTTTTGCTTCATTATTTGAGTCTTTGCCAGCTAATGCTTTTGTTATACGGCCGGCTTCTTGAATATCCACACCCACTTCGCTGAGCTTAATATCAAAAGGCTTTTGAACAAATTTGGGGTTATTATCTATTTCGCCAATTTGCACGTGGTGCAATTGGGCACACGATGACAGAAATACAATCGTCATGATTTTTAATGTTATTTTCATAAATTTTATTGTGAGTCGTTTTGAATAGAAATCTAGTCTTTGTGCGTAATAGAGGCCCACTTAATGCAATTAAAGCGAAGTGTCGTACCACTTCGCTTTAAAATAGCTTCGATAGCTTCTCAAGAAAGGAGCTTCCGAATGCCGGACTTAAACGAACATTTTTAAGTATCGTCAGAAGAAAAAAAGTGCTGAATATATCTTAGGTCTAGTTTTGATAGTTTTAGAAATTATCAAAATGATTTTCGATATTTTCAAAAACGTTCCTTAAGCTTTTACACTTACCAAATCGTACATGTTAATTGTAAAAGTGAGAGGCTTTAGAAGCATGAAGTGGTGCGATGCTTTTGTAATATTTTCCGTGGTGAGTAGTCGTTTTACAGAAAATCATTGGTTAAACAGAATATAGCAACTTATTAAAGTTGGAATCTATCCTGCATAGCTAAATAGTCTGTTGTTAAAGCAATAAAAAAGATGTTAACAAAATGGTTAATTTTAGCGTTTACCTTTTACAAAACAAACCTATATTAGCTTAATTACATATTGTAGATTGTTTACAACTCATAACGGGGGAAAACTTATGACATTTTCAGAACCAAAATTATTTTTAACTATCGTATCGATTGCAGTAATAGCTTTTTCATCATGTACTAAGGAAACTAAAATTATTGAAAAAAATGGCGGCAAAAACGAAGCCGCAAATAAATTATCTGTATCTGATGAAAGTAGCGCAGCTGAGCTGGCTCAGGCAGCAGAACAATTACTAAGTCCGTACACTTTTATGCTGGCCTATAAAATATCAAATCAGGCTTTACAAAAAGATCCACAAAACCTTAAAGCACAATTTTACTATTTATTTTTAAAGCGCTTTGAAGCTTTTAGAGGATATTATTTTAGAGTACAAGGCATGCTTACAACAGCTGAAAGAGCAGATATCTTAAAACAAATCAACGATATGCCCAAATCACCACTTAAAGACTACCTCGTAGATACTTCAAAACCTATTTTTAGAACAGAGTCAGATATCCAAGCTGCTTTAGATGAATACTTTAATGCGTCTAATGAATTTAGAAAATTTTTGAAAGATAACGAAGAAAAAGAGTTTGAAATACAACTCAATCCATACGTTTTTGATAAATCAATCCGAGAGAATTTAATTGATTCTTGTCGCTATGAAGAGAACGATGGTCAGTTTAGTTTAAAATGCGATAGACAAAATATTGCAATTAAAAAGCTTAACACTGCTGACTTTATATATTTAAGACAATTAGTGTCTGGCGAAATTTTATATGGAGCATTACTTAATAGTTATTCAGCAGACGGTCTACGTGCAACTCAAGCCAGCTCAGATTATGCAAGCCTAACTCCAGAAAATAAAATCAAAAGACTTCTAGCCTCAGGGAATTTAGGCAAATACAGAAAAACTTCTTTATTTACAAATATTCCTAGCCTTGGCAGTGACTTAGTTGCTGCGACTGAGTGGGCATTGAAATATCAATCAGAACTTTGTCAACCTCGTAAAGATTATTTAGCTGGTGATGCCTGGTGCATTCAAGATCAAACGAATATTTACGCCAACATAGAAATTGCTAAGTCTTTATTGTCTGGAATAACTCGTGTAGATTTAAAAATTGCTAATTCAAATGCCAAAATGAATACACAAGTGAACTTGCTTGCATTATTAAACTCTCCTATACAGGATTTACGAACAGTCGCCCCTGTCAAATATAACAACTGTGGTTTAGCTACTGAATTACCAGATAACACATTACAAGGTTTGTTTCCTGAAAATAACGCATCTCTATTCGTATTAGATACAAACTGTAAGTAGTATGATTTTTTATAAAGTATTTAAACAATTAAGTTTTACTCTAGCATTTTTGACATTCAGTCAAAAATGCTATTCGATTGAGTCAGCTTCTACTATTGAAAATTTTAAATTAAAGACCTGCGTACAAAAAAAATGTATTCAACTCAAGAGCCTCAAAGCTCAATCTGGACAATTGACTACACTTTTTGTACTCAACAATTTCGAATTAGACTTTTCAAATGAAAAATTCAACGGTCACTTTGGCTACTACGATTTAATTAATAATCGACTTAATCTTAAAATTAACAACAAGCAGGAAATGGTCATTGACTTAAATACTCTCGAAAAGAGGGTTTATGAACTTTAAACTGATCAATTTTCTTATTGCTTGCTTGATTATTAATACAGGGTGCACAAAAGAAACTAAAATTATTGAAACGTCAGGACCAAATAATGATCCAAACGGTTATCGTGGCGGCACTGACAGCGTTGGCGGTGGAAACACGATTAATGGTAAACCAATTGATGCATACATAAAAGACCCTAAAAAACTCAATTGCTATACCAATAAAATCAATCCACTTATAGAAAAATTAGAATCATCGTATCCCAATTTAGCAGCTGATTTTAAACATTTCACTCTACAAAGAGATTGGTATTTTGTGCCAGGATCTATTGAGGTCATACCAAAAATCATTCTTGGTACATACTCAAAAACTGATCAAACAGCACTACAAGATTTTCGTAAAGTTTGGATAGATTATAATTTGTTTTCACAAATGACAGAAGATGACCAGGCAATACTCATTGTTCATGAGTTTGTTATCGGAATGAGACTGCTAACCTATAACTCTAAATATGATAATTGTCTCGCCACCGGAGCGCGATTACTCAATCAATTAGACAAAGACAAAGCAAATCTCGATTATAAAAACGAAAGTGTCTACTGCAGAAAAACGTACTTTAGCTTGAATGACACAACAAACTTTGACTTAAAAAGTAGTGATTACGATTTTGTACGAAAACTTGTCAGTAAAATTGTTACAGATAATATTGATATTTCTGAACTGAAATCTTTAGTTGAAGATACTCATTTTCGAAACTACGAGCAATAGCTCAGATATCAAAGTAATCTATACTCAAACAACGAGCCGTCTCTGAAGGCGACGGCTTAACAGTCTTAAGTACATCCTCAATAAATTGTGGCAGTCTTTTTCTAATTTCATCAGCTGCTTCTTCAGATAAGGCATAAACACCAGTATAAAAAAACTGATCATGTTCATGATTAATCATTTTATTCATTCCCAACTGGCGCCAATTCATATGATTACGATTAGATAGCGGATCAGATGGAGGGTTGTAAATGTGCGCAGAACCTAAGGCCAACTGATTATTTTTCTGAACGACTATTTTGTGCTTAATTAGAAAATCGAGACACTTAATAACTTGATTCTTAGGGACTGACAATTTTTGTGAAATCTGTTCAGCTGAATTTATATCTGGAATATCCACAAGAATTCTAATGGCAGCGTAAAGCCAATGCGAATAATACACTTGGCGTGCTTCATCATTTAAAACATGATCTTTTTTGAGTCTAACTTCAAGTTTTTTTGCTTCGTTTTGTCTTTGTTTAATTTGCTTAGTAAATTTTTGTTTTAATTTAATTGAACCCGCTTTGCTTTGTTCAACAAGAATTATAAAATACTCTGATTCGTCTTCATTATGATGTAAATATTCTGATAGTTCGCAAGCCATTTCAAGGCTCAAGTCTTTATCGCCTTTAAAAATTTGGCTCACGAGCGTTGTTGATACATTAAGTGCTAATGCTAAACGTCTATATTCACCATGACCATTATTGGGTTGCTGATTAACCCAATCATTAAAATATTTTTTGTAATCGTCATACTGATAAAGTGAGATCATAATTTATTGTGATAAACTTAATATAGAAATCTAGTCTTTGCGCGTAATAGAGGTCTCATTAACTCAATATAAGTGCTGAATATATCTTAGGTCTAGTTTTGATAGTCTCACGAATTATCAAAACTATTTTCAATTTTTTTCAAAAAAAAGATGGGTCGGTTTTGCGATAAGCCGAGTTCTGTTCCCTATGCTGACTCCCACATTGCCTACATAGTTCGATAATTATTCCTCTAGGCTCAACATTACTGATGAGCTCAAGCGATCTTACCCGAAATCTTCAAGCGAGCAGCTCTTATTCTCTGTGAACAAGTAAACCTGTTCCAAGAACTCTTACCTTACGATAAAAGGATTTCCTATTTGATCTTGCTTCGCACCGAGTTTGGCTGTTTTCACTCCAGCATCTCGCTTGAAATCTCCCGTTCCCGAAATCAAGGTCACTGATCTGGACATTCTCTCTGTTCCACTGTTCCTCACCTTACGGCGGAGGGGAATTACCCCAGGTGCTGCTCTGCGAAGCTCGGACTTTCCTCGAGGGTTTTAACGCCCTCGCAATTATCTGCAAAACCTTGCTTAAGCTTCTAGCATCAACTCGAGTCGATATTCAACAAGTATTCTTTGAAATAGTTGCCGATTTCACCTCAAGGGTTTAGATTAAACAAATCAAATATTTAAAGGAGATTTCCATGAAGATTTTTAAATCATTTTGTGTATTATTTTTAGCCCTATCAATCAAAGCTCAAGCTAATGAAACAGCTCACGAAGCTGCTGCTATGCCAGCTCCAACTTGCACTGCGGAAACAGACAAAAACTGCTCTGAAGGTCATGCTGCTACAACAGAACATGAATCAACTGGAGCACACCACGGACCAAAAACGGCAGCAAAAGACTGGTCACACAAAAGACAACAACAAGTTGCTGCTATCTTACCTGAAAAGACTAAAGCCGCTGGTCAAGATGCTCGCCCTGAAAAAGTCAAATTAGTATCACCAAAGTTTTTAGCTAAAATCTCTGGTGAAACAACAAAACTTGAATGGTCAGAAGTTGCTGGAGCAAAAAATTACCATGTTCAAGTATCTAAAGATGCTGGTTTTAATAACCGTTCAATGTATGTTGCTGAAGACAAATTAGTGACGGGTACAACTTTCGAAGTTAAAAACCTAGAGCCAGGTGTTAAATATTTCTGGAGAGTGGCCGCTGTAAACCCTGATCTAGAGTCTCAATTTACAAAATCAGCTTTTACATTTTCATCATTTGAAACTGAATCTAAATAATTTATAACCACTGAGGTTTATTATGAATAAAATCGATAACGAATTACTATTTAAACAACTTAACTGGCGTTATGCTTGTAAAAAATTTGATGCAACAAAAAAAATTCGCGAAGCAGACTGGAATATCTTAGTAGAATCACTAAGATTATCTGCATCGTCATACGGTTTGCAACCATGGAAATTTATCGTTGTTCAAAATCCAGAAATCAGAAAACAATTGTTGCCTCTATCTTGGGGACAAACTCCTGTAACTGATGCTTCTCACTTTGTCGTATTAACTTACAAAGAAAAAATGGACGAAGCTCACATTGATAAATTTATTCAAGAAACAGCTAAAGTTCGTGGAATGGATGCTTCAACTTTGAATGGATATAAAGACATGATGATCGGTGATTTAGTTAAAGGGCCAAGATCGCAAGTTATTAACTGGTGGGCGCAACGCCAAGTCTATATTGCAATGGGCTCAATTTTAACAACTGCCGCAATGATGGAAATTGACACTTTACCAATGGAGGGATTAGACCCTGCAGGATACGATAAAGTTCTAGGTCTTGAAGGCACAGGATACAAAACTGTTGCAGCTGTAGCGTGCGGTTATCGCGCTGCTGATGACAAATATCAACATGCGAAAAAAGTTCGTTTTGAAACGAAAGATGTTGTTGAATATAAATAATTTGTTATTCACATTATAAATTGCTAAAAAAGTCCTATGAAATATTTCTTCATAGGACTTTTTTTTATGACTTCATGTAATCACGTAAATTCTCGATCATCTTCAGAATCTAATTTAGACCATCTTGATTATCTAGAAGAGGTCGAATCAGACAAATCCATGAAATTTGCAAAAGGCTTTAACGAAAAAACTCTGAATCGTTTGCAGAGTCAATTAGCTTATACAAACCTACAAAAAGAAATTTTTTCGATTCATACCGATAAAGCGAAAACACCTCATTACTTTTTTGTAGACCAAGACATTTATTATTTTTGGCAAGACGATCAGCACATTAAAGGCCAACTTCGAAAAGTTAAAAATATTTTAGATGAAAATAAAGAATACGCTGTTATTCTCGATCTTGATCTTTTATCTAAACAAGAAAATAGAAACTGGGATTGGTCCGGCTTAACTTGTTTAAGAAATGATAACAACCACTGTGTCATATACCTCTCTAACGGTGGAAAAGATGCTATTTTCACTCGAGAGTTTAATTTAAATACGAAAAAATTTATTGAGAACGGTTTTTATATTACTGAATCAAAAAGTCACGTCACTTGGATTAACAAAGATACCTTAGTTGTGAGTGATGGTACCAATTCTAACAATTTAACATCGTCAGGCTATGCTAGTGAATTACGTATTTTGCATCGCAAGCAAGACCTGTCAAAATCAGAAATACTTTTCAAAGTAGCAAAAAATTCTATGAGTGTTTATTTCTTTTCAATGATCGATAATGAAAAAAAATATAATTTTATTATCGACCAAATTGATTTTTACAACTCTAAAAAATATTTTATTTCTGATATTATTCAGCCTAAAGAAATAACTGAGATTCAATTGCCAAACTCTTCTGAAATTATTGATATTTTTAAAAATCAGGTCATCGTGAAAATGCGTGAGCACTTTAATGACCCAAGTGGGTTTCATGCTTCAGCTGGATCTGTAATTAGTTTTCCGATTACACAAATCGCCAATCCTCAAAAAAACTACCAAATGTTATTTGAAAATAATAAAAATCAAATAGCTTCAGACTACAGACGAACTAAAAATAAATTTTTAATGAGCTACATGTGTGATGTTACGACTAAAATAAAAGTTTATGATTATGCAGACAAATGGATTAATACTGAATTACCCACTATAAAGAACGATTTCGTTGATTTAGAATTTACATCAACAAGCTTAGAATCAGATTTATTTATGATCAATCAAATGAGTTTTTTATCTCCGCCAGAAATACTGCTGTTGAATGATCAAAATATTATGACATCTCATTCAGTATACAAAGGACCGCAAAAATTTAAATCAGACGATTTGTCTGTTAAACAAGTTAAAGTCAAAAGCCTTAACGACAGTGTCGAAATTCCTTATTTTCTCATTCATAAGAAAAATCTAGATCTAAATAGTCAAAATCCAACTATTTTATATGGATATGGCGGCTTTGAACTCAGTCGCACGCCTTACTATATGAGTGTTTCTGGCAAAGCTTGGCTTGAAAAAGGTGGCGTTTATGCTCTGGCCAACATTCGTGGTGGCGGTGAATATGGACCCGAGTGGCATCAGGCAGCTCTTAAAGAAAATCGCCAAAAGGCATTTGACGATTTTTATTCAGTTGCACAAGATCTTATAAATCAAATAATAACTTCACCAAAGCATTTAGGTATATGGGGTGGATCAAACGGCGGACTATTAACAAGTGTGGCTTTCACGCAAAAGCCTGATCTTTTTAATGCCGTTATTGCTGAAGTACCACTGGCTAATATGATGAGATATCACAAATTATTAGCTGGTGCGAGTTGGATTGCTGAATATGGCAATCCTGATATTTCATCCGAAAGAGAATATATTTTAAAGTATTCGCCGTTACAAAATTTAAAGCCAAATCAAAACTATCCTGAGGTTTTGTTTATTACGAGCACGAAAGACGACCGCGTACACCCAGCACATGCAAGGCAAATGGCTGCAAGAATGCAAGAGCTCGGCTATCCGGTTTTGTTTTATGAAAATATAAATGGTGGACATAAACGCGCTTCAGATCCGTATGATACTTCAACGGTGCAAGCACTCGAATACACTTACTTATGGGAAAAACTAAAATAGCGACCATAGAGCACTTAGTATTTAACCCAAACAACTTGTTACATTCATGTACGGTTTAGCGAGTGTAACAAGCTAAAGAAATCGGCTAATCATCTCAAGCACTTGTTTTACGATCTGTAAAATCAATAAAACTAGACTTAAGAACTGTTCAGCCTTTTTGTTACGACGTCGATACTTAAACCAAGGTGTTTGATTTAAATCCGGCATACGGAACCTCCTTTCTATTATGAAAGGATTAAATAGCGAAGTGGTACGGTCACTTCGCTATTTGCATTTTTAATGCTTATAATTTTTCACATTGAGAATCTGCGATATCGAGATTGAATTTAGAGTGTGAAATTAACTTATCTGTATAAGAATAGTGACGTGTACCTTTCTCATAAGTGTATTGTTTAATAACAATCTCGTTTTTCTCTGTTTCTACTATTGCAATTGTTACCTCTGTATAGTCCCAACCAATTCTCGTGGGAAATTCTTGATAACCATTTGTAATTAAATCTAGAATGTGTGTGCTTTGAAAATTTAAACTATCTTTGTGATGATTCAAAAAAATATCTTGAGAACTGCTAAAACTATTCTGACTAAGCACTTTACCTGACTCACTTAACTTATAGCTAAAAGAATTATTCCAAGTTGGAAATCTTGCCTTTGCGTTCGGAACCACTGACCACGCTAGATCTAGTGAATATTTTTTTTGATCTTCGGTTGTAATATCACAATGGTATTTTTCCCCATAACCCTGATAGTTATCCACATGTTTATCAGGTATTTGTGCTGGCAAACCCGCAGCTATCGCTGTCTTTGCCATAAACACAACTAATATTGCTAATGTTATTTTTTCGATAAATTTGTTTTTCATTTTTTCTCCTTGTTGTTTTTAGTTTTCCACAGCGTTGGTGTTGACAACTCTGTCGCTGTGCAAACTACGAAAAAATAATTTGTTTGTATAATTCATAATTTTAATTTATTTATGATTATAAATGAGTTTACTCAGCCCCACCCTAGAGGCTTTTTGGGCCATCGTTCAAAAAGGTACTGTCCAAGAAGCCTCGTACATTTTAGGAATAACTCAAACAGGAGTTACTCAAAGAATACGAGCTTTAGAAAAACAGTTGAAAACGACACTGTTTATTAGATCTCGCAAAGGGATGAAACTTACTTCAGACGGCGAAAGCCTTTTGCAGTATGTGAAATTAAGTTTAGAAAATGAGGGAATGACCCTTTCAAAGATTCAAAAGGCAGCTTTTGAACACAACATTGAATTAGGCATCTCGGGACCATCAAGCATTTTGCGATCTCGGGTCATTCCCAACTTATCCTCTCTCAAATCTGATTTACCTAAAATTTTATTTCGATTTGATCTATCTGATACAACAAGCAACCAAGAAAAACTTAAAAATGGTTTTTGTGACTTAGCTATTTTAGAACATGAACATGTGACGAAAGAAATGGATTCAAAAATCTTGAAACCAGAGCGATATAAACTCTATGGCCCCATCTCTTGGAAGAAAAAAAGCATCGATGATATATTAAAAAATGAAAATATTGTTGATTTCGATTTTTCAGATAAAATGACTTTTAATTTTTTAGAAAAATACAAACTTAAATCAAAATCCCTAAAAGAGCGTCATTTTGCCAATAATACTGATGCACTTTTATTAATGATAGAATGCGGAGTTGGCTATTCTGTTTTATCTGAAGATTTTGCTAAGACTGCTTTATCGAGCAAAAAAATTATCGATTTACTGCCTCATCATTATTACGACTATAAAATTGCTTTAGCTTGGTATCACAGACCAGTGATGACCTCTTATTTTAAAAAGATCATCACTGCCATTCACTAGATTATTTTAAAATATATTCTAGTTTTAAATTGGTATTTTTAGCTTTGAGTAAGCGCACAACTTCATTTTTACTAAATGGACCATCAAGCTCTAAGCCATAACACTGAATGACTAACCCTTCAGTCGTTTCTAACACCATCATTTTAGATTCAAATCCACGAGTGTCTTTGACCATTGCTTTTTGTGTAGAATAATCAATTGTACTAGCAGTTCTATTTTCAATAATACAATTATCATTTTGAAAGAACGCATTTGGCTCAAACACATTTTGCGACAATCCAGTCATATCAATAAATAAATATGCATTTCTAACCATTAATGTCGTTGTATGTTGCTGAAATTCATAAAAATAACTGCGCGAACGTTCACATCTTTTGGCTAGTGTTTCTGCGCTATATACACGATTTAAAACTGAGCCATCGTTTTGTTTAATATTGCGTTGGCATGGCTTAGCTGAATGATACTGAATCAACTTTTCGCAACTTTGACCAGATTGTGTCGCAAAACCAATTGCATTAGCATCATATTTCCATGAACTAACGTTGTCTCCCATTTTAGAAATAGACTTATCTGCTAAACCAAGCTGTGTAGACCACTCAGATAAAGCACTAAATTCCTCAGCGCTACAACTTGGCAACTCTGCATCTACTGGTAACTTTGACTGATCAGGATTTGGCATCGGAGCTGGCTGAGGCAAAACGGGTGGTTGGTTTGGATTATTCACAGGTTCTTCTACGTTGGCTGGTCCAAATTGGTTCGCGTATTTAGTCGATTTCAAGCATTTTTGATTTACATGGTACTCGTCGAACATTTCAACTTTAGGATTTGGATTTACAATAGTTTTGCGTAAAAATTTACAAGGCTGATTGTGCTGGTAACTTAATTGCGATTGACACATTTTTCGAGCCAAAACTGATTCTTTTATTGCTGTATCTGATTTTTTCCACTTAGTTTCATTAGCACCTGTTTGATCAATTAAACCATTTGCCTTATCAACTTGATTTCTCCACTGATTGATCTGTGCCATTTCTGAATCAGAGCACAATTTCACAGTTTCAGGATCAACTGGTTTAAGCGTATCTGTTGATCCGCCATCAGAGCCGTTACTGCCACCATTTTGCAGACCGTTTTGATCAGTACCCGGACTGCCGCCAGCATTTGGGTTTACTGTTTTACTACTTTCAGAACACCCTACGGCTGCTAAAATAAAAGCCGTTCCAAAAATAATTGCTACAGTTACTAGTGATTTAGATACTTTAGACATAAATTCCCCCGACAACATTTGATAGCACAGCTTTGATCCCCTGAAAGGTGTAACTTTTTAGACAGGTAAAAGTTACCGCGAGTGCCCTTTTTCGAATGATTAATTCACATTTAAAGACTTTTAGATTAAAACACTCTCGTGAGCGACATTCGAAACCGTCTTGAAAAAAATTTAAAAAAATTACAGCCCTGGGCTTTAAAAAATAAAATTGAGGCTTATCGCCTTTATGATAAGGATATTCCTGAATATCCATTTTTAGTCGATATTTATAAAGACTATTGCGTTATCTATGACAAAACTGAATTGGTCGACCAAGGTAAAAATAAAACAGACACCATGGTTAAAGCTATTTCAGATGTGTTGGGAAAAGCCGAAAATCTAATTGTTCTTAAAAAACGTGAGCGCCAATCAGGCACCAATCAGTACAACAAAATACAGTCTAAAAATGAAAGAATAACGGTCTTAGAAAATGGTGTGCCTGTGCTTGTTAATCTATGGGATTATCTAGATACAGGGCTATTTATCGATCATCGCCCAATGAGGTATTTTTTTCTAAAAAACTCTAAAGGTAAAAAGCTTTTAAATTTATTTTCTTATACATGTACAGTGTCTTTAATGTCTGCCGTTGGCGGAGCTAAAACCGTTAGCGTTGATATGTCTAAAAATTACCTGAATTGGGGACAAGATAATTTTAAACTCAGTTCTATTAACCCTGACGAGCATAGATTTATCGAACAAAATGCTCTCGAGTTTTTAAAATCTGCTTCAGAGTGGCCAGATTATAAGCAATCATTTGATATGATATTCTTAGATCCACCAACCTTCTCAAACTCAAAAGAAATGAGTTCTGACTTTGAAGTCGAGAGAGATCAAATGTTCATAATCGAAAATGCATTAAAATTCTTAAAACCTGAAGGTGTACTCTATTTTTCAACGAATAAAAGAAAATTTAAGCTCGAACAACAAATTATGGATCGTTATTTGGTCAAAAACACGACTGAGAAAACAATTCCACAAGATTGTTTTGACCAAAAAATTCATCACTCTTTTGAAATTCGTTTCAAGAAATCTTCTGACTAGAACTATTTTATAAAAACCAGAAAAAGAACTTGATCGAACCCCCCCCATGCCCTATTTTGACCCCCTATGAAAGCATTAGGTAGTCACATATTAGTCGAGTTTACGAACTGTAAATCTGACGTCTTAAACGACGTCACAGCCATTGAAGCAGCTATGGTTCAAGCAGCGCAAGTTGCAGGTGCCACTGTTATCAATTCAACATTTCACCATTTCTCTCCATGGGGAGTCTCTGGTGTTGTTGTTATTCAAGAAAGTCACTTAGCCATTCATACTTGGCCTGAATACAAATATGCTGCTGTTGATTTATTTACGTGTGGTGACACTGTTGATCCGTGGGTTTCTTTCGAATTTCTTAAAAACGCTTTCGGAGCTAACTATTCAGCTTTAGAAATGAACCGCGGCTCTACACAAGTCATTAAAAAAGGCGATGCTCCTTTACAAGTAAAACCTACTGATGCTCAAGATTACGATCCTCAAAAAGGATATAAAATCACACGCAATGTTTGGTTAACTGATAAAGACGAAAATCAAGCTTTGTCTTTAAGATATACTGGTGATGTTTTATTTGATGAAAGAACTGAATTTCAGCGTGTACGTATTTTAGATTCATGTGCTTATGGCAAAATGTTAGCCATTGACGACATGGTTATGTGCACAGAGCGTGATGAATTTCATTATCACGAAATGATTACTCACCCAACAGTACAAGCATTTCAATCAGTAGCTGGTCCAATTAAAAATGCATTAGTCATTGGTGGCGGCGATGGTGGAACTATTCGTGAATTATTTCGCTATAACACAATTGAAAAAGTCACTATGGTTGAAATTGATGAAGCTGTTATTCGCGCATCAAAACAACATTTACCAACAATTGCTCGTGAATTTTCAAACCCAAAATTAGACCTAATCGTTGGTGATGGAATTAAATTCGCCGCCGAAGCAAAACCTGAATCATACGATGTTATTATTGTTGATGGCTCAGATCCAGCGGGCCCTGCTGAAGGTTTATTTACTAAAGAGTTTTATGCTAATTGCATGAAGTCATTAAAACCAAATGGCGTTCTTATTACTCAAGGTGAATCACCAATGTTTCACTCAGATACTTTTGTTGAACTTAATAAGTGCTTAAAAACTGTTTTTGGTCAAAATAATGTTCATACAGTTTTATTCCACGCGACGACATATCCATCTGGTATGTGGAGCTTGCAAATGGCTATTAAGGGTAATTATCACCCTGTAAAAGATTTTAAAGCATCTCAAGCTGCTCAGTTTGTTAACTCACAAGGACTAAAGTATTATAATGAAGATCTACATACTGCGGCGTTTACACTGCCAACGTTTGTACGTAAAATGCTTAACGGCGATAAATAATTATCCCGTTAACGTTATTTTAGGAGACTCCAATGTTTAAATTACCACAATTACCTTATGCTAAAACAGCTTTGTCACCGTTTTTAAACGAAGAACAAATGTCATTTCACTATGACAAGCACCACAAAGCTTATATAGATAACTTGAATAAATTCATCGAAACAGATTCTTCTTTAAAAGGTAAATCTTTAGAAGAAATCGTACTTTCTTCTTCTGGTGGTATCTTTAATAATGCCGCACAAATTTGGAATCACACATTTTACTGGTTTAATATGGCTCCTGCTGGTCAAGGTGGTAAACCATCTGCTGATTTAGAAACTGCAATCAAACGTGATTTTGGTAGCGTTGACGAGTTAAAAGCTAAATTCGTTGATGGCGGAGTTAAAACTTTTGGTTCTGGTTGGATTTGGTTATGTGTAGATGCTGCTGGTAAATTATCATTAGTATCGACTTCAAACGCAGCCGTTCCATTTACAAATAATGGACCAACACCTTTAATGGTTGCTGATGTTTGGGAGCACGCTTACTATGTTGATTACAGAAATGCTCGTCAAAAATATTTAGAAACATTCTGGAATCATATCAACTGGACATTTGTTTCTGAAAACTTTGCTTCAAAAAAAGTAAAAGACTTAACAAAATCAATGATTTAATTTTATTAAATTGAGATCTAATTTAAAGGGACTGGATAATACCAGTCCCTTTTTTTATTTCCAAAATGTGAATCTATTTCCGAAATGTGAAACGAACAAATCTTTTAAACTCGCTATATCAAACATAGGCTTATGAACCACAAGTTGCTAAGTAAGTTGCTTATGCCAAAAATAAAATTTAATCCTCAAGCTAAATTTTACCACATGTCTTTTGAGTATCAAGTTCATCCATATTTTCCTGAGCTAGACTGGCTTTTACTGAACTATCAAATTAACAAAATGATGCCTCTTTATGAAATCGAAGTCTTATCTTTTGTTATGATGAAAACGCATTGTCATTTATTACTAAAATCAAATAATAAAAAAGAAAATTACTTTGCTCATGAATTGCAAAAAAAATTATATCCTTATTTAGTCGAAAATGCTGAAGTAGATAAAAATCCATTAGAGCCCATAACTAATCTGTCACAATTTTTAAATACATACAGATACATTTATCGAAATCCAGTCGAGGCTAAAATTTGCCAAAACTGTGAAGACTATCGTTTTAGCACGCTACATGCTTTACTCGGTAAAAGCGAATTTTCTGTAAACGTTATAGACCCGTTAGCGATCATTCAAAATCCTATTAAAATTTTAAAATGGCTGAATAAATCTAATCAAAATAATTTTTTTAAAACGACCAAAAACCAAACTATGCAAAATTTAAACTAATTATTCTTTTTCCACGATGTTTGGTCTTGTATATATTTTTTTAAATCCTTAATCTCTTGTTCTTTTTGAGCTTCATTCCAACCAAGACAATCTTGAAATGTATTGGCCACTATTTCTATATGGTTCAAACCATGATCTTTTTCAGCTAAAAACAATGGTACTCGGCGTGTGTAAAAATCCACTAAGTGTACACACATTGTAGTATGAATAGCTTGCAAAGCTTCAATGACATACAAATTATCAGTAATGCCGAATCGATCCATAATTTTCTTATATTCAGCTCCGTATCTAAAAGCCAATTTTTTTTGTAAATCATCAGGGGCAGATAACAAGGACTCTCTGTAAGAATCAATACTTACAAACTCATTTAAAGGAGCATTTGTTTCACATTTTTTGAGTTTAGCCTTTTGTTCAAATGATAAATTTGAAATAACTTTATCAACAATTTGTTCAGCCATTAATCTGTAAGTTGTATACTTACCGCCAGCCACTACAATAAATCCACGTTCATCTTGTTTAATTGTATGCTCTCGACTTGTTTTTCCTTCGTTATCACTCTCATCTTTAACTAATGGTCTTACACCCACATAACCTGAAATAATGTCTTTTTCAGTTAACTTTGCTCCTGGAAAATAATCGTTAGCTACTTTAAGTAAGTAAGCAACATCTTCAAATTCAACTTTGGCATCACTTGGGTTACCTTTGTAATCTGTATCAGTTGTACCGATAATAACCATTTCATGTCGAGGTATTGCAAACACAATGCGACTAGAATCTTGAGCCGCCATAACGACTGCTGTGTCAATAGGTACTCGATCTTTTGCAAAAGTTAAGTGAACACCCTTAGTCGGTCTTAAAATATTTTTCCAGTTTGGAAATAATTTTTGTCCCACTAAATCTGTCCACGGTCCGACATTGCAAACTATTTGCTGAGTACGAATTAAAAACGAAGTATCAGTCTGCTGATCTAGAACTTCGACAGATTTTATTTTATTAGACTCTTTATCAAATTGAGCTTTAACTGCTTTTACATAATTAACTGCTATTGCACCATGATCATTTGCCGAACGTAATGTTTCATGCACAAGTCTGTCATCATCCATATAAGCATCAGAGTAGACAAATGAACCAACGAGCTCTTGACCCTTGACTATTGGAACTCTGTCTAATGTCTCAATTTTATCTAGTTTTTCATGCATTTCAGGAGTTTGAAATAATGCTAATCCATCATACAGCCACATGCCTAAGCTCATTTTAAACATACCAACTCGTGAGTCGTTATAAAGCGGAATCATAAATCTAAGTGGATGCACTAAATGAGGTGCAATTTCAAATAACTTAGTTCTTTCATTTAGAGCCTCAAAAACTAAATGAAATTCGAAGTTCTCTAAATAGCGAATACCACCATGAACTAATTTACTTGAACGAGACGATGTTCCGTAAGCAAAATCTTGTGATTCTATCAAAGCAACTTTAAGTCCACGCTGAGCTGCATCTCGGGCAACTCCTGCACCGGTAATACCACCACCAATGATTAATAAATCAAATTCTTCATTTTTTAAACGTTCTATATTTTCAACTCGAGTAACAAATGAGAAGTCTTTCATTTAAATTCCTTATTTAGTCGTTTTAACCCAGACATGTTTTTCAGACCATTTTTGAAAACTATATGGCTTTTCAAAATGCAGTGTTAAAACTTGTTGTGGCAATATCACTCTTTGCAAATGCTTGTCTCTAGAAAGTTTGATAGCTATGTCAGCTAGTTCAGATTCAATTTTAAAATTGTCCGCTTGTAAACACTCAACCCATAATGTTTGTGTTTGAGCATCAACAAATAGAAAGGGTTGTCCAAGAAAAAATCCTGCTATTTTTCCTGACGAATCCTCAGCTATAAAGCTCCAACCCAATTTTAAATAGTGTTCAAGAGCCTCTTTTCGGAAGTTGGACTCCCACACTTTCATCATGAGCTCCATCTCATCAGGCACACTCACTTTGAGTTTATTATATGCATAGTTATAAATTAATTCGCTGTCATGAGGTTGTGCAATTCTGTAATTTAAAGACATCCATCTATTTCATATTATATTCTTTGATTCGCCAAGTAGAATTCAAAGATCTTATTGATTAACAATTCAGACAGCGTCATATTTAAAAATGTACACATTTAATGAAGCGCATTAGGACTATGTGCACTGTTGTTAATTAATATTTTTACTAGGTAAAATGCTCACTGACTTGCACGAGGAATTTTTTATGAATTATAAACCTTTTCCTGAAGAATACTGGACCCAGATCGAAAAAACTATTTTCGATCTCAAAAAAACTCAATCCGAACTATTTGCTGCTTTTGATGCTGATGGTACCCTTTGGGATATAGATCTAGGTGAAAATTTCTTTCAATATCAGATAGATCAAGAACAAGTTCCATTACCGAATGATCCATTTAATCACTATTTAGAAATGAAAAAAATTAATAACGATCCTAGATCTGCTTATGTTTGGTTAGCTCAAATCAATAAGAATATTACGCTTTCGCAAGTGCGTGAATGGGCTCAAGAGGCCTTTAACTCAGTTCAACCCAAACCTATCTTTAGTGAGCAGCAAAAATTAATCAACTTACTTAAAAAAAATAATGTGAATGTCTATATTGTGACGGCTTCAATCAAATGGGCTGTCGAACCAGGTGCAATAGCTCTGGGCCTAGATTATGACAATGTTATTGGTGTCGAAACAGCTATTAAAAACAATATTATTACTGACGAACCTGTTTACCCAATCACTTATAAACAAGGTAAAGTCGACGCTCTTTTAGCTAAAACCAAATCAATCAAACCATTTTTAGCTTCTGGAAATACTATGGGTGATTTTGAATTACTTTCTGCCGCCACAGATTTACAATTAGCCGTTAGCGCTGCTTCACGCGATGATAAGTTATTCAAAACTGAATTTGAATTACAGGAAAAAGCTAAATCTCTCGGTTGGCTACATCATAGGTTTATTTAATGAACAAATTACTAAAAAGTTTTATCATTGTTTTATTTGGAGTTTCATTAGGACTTATTTTCTACAGAAAAATAAACTTGGAATTCTTGCAAAACAAAGATCTGAATAAACCGACAAAAGTTCAAATTATTAAAAATCAAATTTTAAAATACAAAAAACCCGCTCGCATCGAAGTCGAAACATATACGCAAAAATATAAAAAAGACATTGAAGATATTAAGAAAATTAAAATTCCCATGGATACAAAAGCGAATTTTTATATTCAACTACAATTATTTAGTGATGATACTGATGAAAAATCACCATTGGTATTGCAAATGAAATTTAAAGATATAAAGACAAATAATCTTATTCAAGAAACAAGTATCAACGTCGAATAAGATCAATTAGTTATTTAAGGCGCCCGCATTGATCCAATCCATTATCGCTTGCGTTTCTTTAGCCGATAAAAGTACGCCGCCTTTAGGCATTGTTTTGCGAGTGGCTACTGATGTATAGAGAGCACTTGTTGAAGCATTACCTTTGTTAACAATATTAATCGTCGAGTTGTAATTACTAAAACTAATACCACCACTACCAGTAGTTGAGTTATGACACGATAAACAACGCGGCTGTAAGATGTTTTTAAAGATACTGTTATATTTAGCTTCAAGTGTTGTTGAAGTCGTTGGCGGCGCAACTGAAGTATCTTTATTAATACCTTCAGCGATCCAATTGTACACAGACTCTAATTCAGATTGAGTTAACACAGCATTCAATGGCATTCGACCGCTTTGTAAGCTTTGATATAAAGGTGACAATGATGGTTCACCCGGTACAACAGCACCAGTTGATAATAAACTTGCAATATCACTAACAATAACTCCACCTGAAGGTGTACTCGTGCTATGGCAATTTAAACATCGACTTGTCATAACAGACATAGCTTTTTGCTCAAGTATAGCTTGCGCACTCAAAGACTGCATACTTCCCTCACCCATTGTATTCGACAATTGCGAACAGTTCTGAAAGGTCAGCAGTACCAGACTTGCCGGAATCACTAATAAAGCTATAATTTTAAAGTACATTCTTGTCTTCATATTACTTTCCTAATTATTAGGTGCTCCACTTAATAACCAGCGTTCAACTTCATATATTAAAGCTTGTTGTAAAAAACCATCTTGCGGCATCGGTTTAGCTAAAAACTCCGGCGTCGGATGCATACGAACATACATTTTACTTTGTGTGTCACCTGGAATTAAAACTTTACGGTTTAACATTAAATCGTAATCAGTCATGTCGTAACCACCAGCAAGCAACTGTGAGTTATGACATTTTACACAATTTAAACCTAAAATTCCTGATTTAGGATTCATCAACTCTGAAAATGTTAATATATCTGAAGTTGATTTTGGGTTTTTAATTTTGTTTAAAACAAACGAGATAGATGATTTAGTCCCAATCTGAGTATTTCCTAATACAGATGCAATGCTGACCTTTAAATATCTGTTATATTCATTTCTAATATCTTTAGAAAAAATAATGCGTACTGTTTTACTTGTGTCTCCCAATGAAAATGTCACTGCTTTTGTCGGAAATTTATAATCCCAATCGTAACGGTTCCAGGTAGCACCCACAACTGATCTAGCTTGACCAATTTTTTTATCATCTGCAGTGCAAGTACCACTAGCACACAAATATGTATTAACATCTGGTAAACATGTCGCACTCATAGTTTGAAATAATGTATTTGAATTATCCAACGTGGCTGCAGTTCCGCATAAATCTGTATTCTCAGACAAGGTCACAACGATAGGCTCAACAGCAGGACCATTTAAGTTGACTGTAATATCAACATAACCTGTTGTTGGCGTTACGATTACAGGTGAGTTATTACCAAGAGTAACAGCCAAAGGAGGTGTCGCTGCCGGAAGTTCAACAACGCTGATATTAATAAACGATAAAGATAAAGCATCAGTCTCTAAAACTACTTTTGGAGCAACTAATGATCCTGTTGATAAAAGTCCTGTTAAGTCATTCTTACTACCTTTTCGTATACTATTATCTAGATAACTAAATGTGGTAGGATAGTTTAATAAAAAGCCATTCAAGCCAATGAAAATACCTTGAACTCTAATATCTTTAGTAGAACCAAAAACCGTTGGAGATGAAAAAGTATAATAAGTTGCACCACTTGAATTACGCAGTCTTGTGATTGTAATAGCTAGTTGTGCTCCACCAAGATCATCAATCGCATCAGTACCTTTGATACGTGACATTTCTTTGCCTAGATCCCAAGTTATTGTTTTTTTATCACCATCTTTTGCTAAACCAATTTGTTTACCGATAGTTTTCAATGTAATTTTATCGTACTGAGTTTCAACAGCACCTGAATCAACTTTTGTACCACTACATTTTTCAAAATCAGCTAAACCTTTTTGCCATTCGACTTTAAGTTCATTAACAGTTTGTGTATGTTGAACCCCTGAATAAGGCGGATTGTGATTAGGATTAACTGCATTATTAGCAATTTTAGTGTAACCAATTTCTTGAAAATCAGCGTAAGAAGTATTGAGATCAGCGTTGGCAAATTTACCTTTGCCTGGTCCATTAGAATGGCATATAGCACAGTTTGTTTTTAGAAAATCATGCCAACCACGTGAGTATAGATTTAAAATTTCTTGTTCACACATCGTTCCACCAATAGGTGTTGTCGTTGTGCTATCTGCGGCAGAAGATAATGATGTTTTTTCAAGAACTAAATTATCACTTTGCAAGTTAACTTGGCAGTTATTAAATAGAAAAAGTAATCCACTTATCACCGACAAGCTTGTCATGACTGAAATAATTTTTTTATTTTCAAAAACTTTTTTTAACTTAGTCAATTTATTCTCTCTTTAAGCAATTTTAGTTATTAAATCGATTTCTGCTGTTGAAAAAATCCTTGGTAAATAGGTTTCAACTAATGCTAATTTTTTATTAAAAGATAAATAATTAACAAACATAGCGCCAGCAGCTAATTCAACGTTACCACCAGTTAAAAAAGTATCATCAGCAGCTTGACCACTTGTAAAATAACCTAATTGATTTGATTTAATGACATGTGTTCCAGCAGGATCATACGTGATCATGTAAGCAGATCCAGCTGTTCCGCGATCACTGACCCACGGACCACCTGCTACATCAGAATCTGGGCTAGTAACAGATCCATCAGATGTCACGACAATGAAACCTTTTTTCTTAAGATATGATAAAGACTGAAGAACTCGTCCAATAACACGGCCAGCTTCTAAGTCTTTTGCATCTCCGCTCGTACGTGTATTGTTATGATAGTCAAAACCACCAATTTCTAAATTAATTGAACTTGCATTTCCATTTAATGCATTGAAAACCATTGATGCAAATACAAAATCTTGACTGCTCTTATTAGAGTTAGCATTGATCCCCCAAATTTGCGCAAAACCTGCATCTGACAATGGATCAATATTTAAAGCGCTTGAATTTGCTATTAAATTATAATTGTCGTTTTGTGAACAACCTAATAATCGAGAAAGAATAGAGCCGCCAGTCATATTTTGAATACGATCAGCTTGTAAAGACGATATACCTCTAATGGTTTTAATCAGCTTTGATTGTTGGTCTGATTTTAAAGAACCCAGAGCTCCGCCTATTTGCAATGAACCAGTGATATCTTCATATCGCGAAATGATCAGTGGTGCTGGGGGTCTGACATATGCGTACATATTATTTACGCCAGTTGCCGTATTAGCTTTACCTAAGTTAGGTAAAACTTTTCCAGAAAGTCCTGATTGATTAACCAAACCTGTGATATCAAATTTATTACCTGCGGAATCATCTTGAGAGCGCACACAAACGCCTACAAAATTAGAAGTTTGTAAAGTTGTGCGAGTGGCTTGTTCACGAATACCAGCTAGTATTCCAGAGTTTGAATAAAATAAAACATTGTTAGCAAACTCATAAGAAGCTGGCAACGTTGCTCCTGCTCCCATACCCATTTTTGAATAAGATGACAAAAGCTGATTACCTTTATCTAAAGGCAAAAAATTCGCAGACATAGCCCCGCCACCAGATAGCTTAATTCCAATAAACGGACATAAATCAGATGCACCTGCCGTTTTACACAGTAAATCTGCTGCTTCTGCATTACCTGATCGTGCCAACAAAGTTAAAAACGATGGTAACATCATAGAACCTGAAAAACTAATTAGACCCGTCGCTAATAACTCACGACGCGAGACAGGTTTTGCGTGCAGAGTCTCGAAAGTTTCGGGCTTATTTACATCATTATTATTATTCTTTTTATTAACTGACATGCAAATTTCCCCCAATTAATACGTTATAGCATCTAAGCTAGATAAAACAGTTGTACACAACATAAGTGCAGACTTACGAGCAGCTTTGTCTTCTCCATTAATTACAGAAGTACTTAACATATCTAAAATTGCTTTTTGCTCATCAGTAGATTCTTTTTTTTGCCAACATGAGAGTGCAAATTTAGTGATTGAATCAGTCACAACAGAATCTGATGGCAAAGTATTGCTCGCTAAATTCCAGTTAGTAAAAAACTTTGTTTGTGTCGATTCTTTATTGATTAAGTCGTTACACACTTCACCTGCAATACTCAAAACAGCCAACGTCATCGGTGCTGTAATTGTATTCGCAACACCAGTAATTGAAACGGCTCCCTTTTTTTGTTCGTACATAGCTAAAGTGCTCTCACTGACTGTTTCTAGGCCAACACATGATGAAAGTTGTTCAACGACTTGTTTTGTATTAACAACAGAAATCGTAGACGCCCCTGGAATAACCTGAATGTCTGTTGATTCTGCAACTGAATCAACCAACGACATAGTTGATTGTGAACCTTGTGTTAGTTCACCTGAAATATTTGTTACCGATTGACTACAGCCATTTCCGACAACGACCAAGACTGAGCTAAAGCTTAATATAACTATAAATAAAGATATCACTTTTTTATTAAGCATCTTACTTGCCTCCAATACATTGTTTAGAAACAACTATTTTTTGAAATAGATATTTAAGATTATAATTTCGGCTTGAAAATTCCTGTGCTGCTTCACTTATTAGAGTATCGTCTGTGCTCGCAACATCACGTTTACAAACAGTAGCAAAAACTCTTTTAGCCATACATAAAGGAAATTGCTTAGATTCAGCCAAAGCTTTTCCGTACTCTTGGATGCCTTTACCTTTTAAACGTGTCCAATTAAAATATGGTAAATTCGCCCCATAGCTCGCATTATTAACCCAGTTATCATCAGTCGTGATTTTTCCGCCAGGAAATACGGTTCCATTTTTATTGATTTTATCATGAATAAAAGTAGCACCTGTCTCTTTTGAAGTAAAAATTCCTGAACCTTTAGCTTCGTCATCAGTCGTATTAACAGATGGGCTTGTAAAAGTATGCATGACATAGTCACTATTAAAAGTGAATTGTGAAAATGCAGGTCTAAAACCATCCATCACTGTATGACAAGCACGACAAGTTGTTGTGAATTTAGTGTGTACGCCACCAGGAAAACGATCAATATCACGTCCAACGACATTGTCCGGACCTGTGCTATCAGCAATTTTTTCAAGAGGTGTACATAAAAATTCTCTTAAAGAATACTCAACCAAGCGTCTGTTCGTACCAGCCACAGCATGTTCAGATAACCAAGATCGTGATGTTAAAAGTCCTGCTGGCGTTGGCATATCAACAGCTTTAGTGCCATTAAATATTCTTTGTGTAGTAGCTTTAATAACTTTTACTAAATCAATTTTCTGATTATCGAGTGCGCTGTAGTGATTATTTGATCTCAAAATATCTGTAACTTCAGCTGATGGAACCGCAACCAGTTTGGGATCAGCAACATATGTGATGTTATCAAATAGTAATCTTTGCGCACTAATTTCATCGCGTACTGCACCAATAACTGTAGTTGTAAAATCATTCAGCGGAACATTCGTAGTTTCTGCTCTATTAGACATTTTAGATGCAAAATCACGAACTGTATAATTGTAAAAACGACTATCTTGTGTAGCCACAGCCGCAGCCGCAACAGCATCATTTTGGTCAAGCTTTGCAGCCATTTCTTTTAAAACTGGATCATACAACGGAATTTTCACGCTTGTTAAACGTTGAAAAATAGTTTGAGCTTTAAGTAAATTCTCAGTGATATTAATACCTGTATTAATATCAGGGCTTGAGTTGCGCACTTGCATTTGTGAACGTTCACCTAAAATTTGAGTCTCTGTTAAAGCTTTGCAATAAACGGCGACTAAATATATTTTACCTTTCCAGTAACGGCTGTTGGCTTTACATCCAGAGTTAGCACTAATTGATTGAGCCGTGTCACAACCCGTAAAATCTGAAGGAGCTGTTTTGACTTCGTTAAACGTAGAAGCAATGTTTCCTAATGTTAATTTAGCATCCGTATACCAAGTACTAAAATTCGCAGCAGTGTCACCAAAACCTGTTGAAGTTTTTGCAGCTAAAGAAAGTGACCCATCACGGTCTGACAAATACAATTTAGCATTTTTTTGTGCATTTAAAGTCATAACAATTTTTTGCACTGTTTGGTTTGGTGGAGAATTCACTTCTAGACTTGGCAAAATAATTTGATTGGCTATAGACTTGATCGGATTATTTAACGAACCACCAGGTGTTGCCGTTTTTTCGTTTCCTGATGTATTTATTGCTGAATAGTAAAAATCATTATCATCGTAAAATTGACCAATATAAAAATTGTTCTTCGTTAAGTTTGTACTCAAGGCTAACAGTCGGTTGGGCTGCGCTGTCATGGCTGGATAAAATCCAGTTGTCAATTTTGCAGATTCGTTATTCTCAACCCACATTTCTAATGTTAGTTCATTAGTCGTTTTACAAGCGTTAATAACTTTAGTTGCTGCTGCCGCCGAAGAAATTAAATTTCTCGTTTTTAATTCGATAAAACCATTACCACGAGAGATCGCTGCAGTTGAAGCATCTGCAATAGTTAAATTTAAAGGCGTACCAATAGACGACGTATCATTAATTATATCACCAGATGTCTCTTTAAATTCATAAAGAACTACCGCATTTGCACGACGAAAATTCATGTCAATTTGTGCAAGTGACTGTAAACTTACGAATATTAAAAATGTAAATACAGAATACCCTTTAATTGCTTTCAATTTCCCCCCAAGCAAATTCAAGCGTTTACGACCTATTGATATCGGTAAATATAAGCTTCCCCTAAATCACTTGTTTTAATTCTGGCCCCGACAATCGCATAGTCTTCTGTGACAGCAACAGCACAACCAAAAGCACTGTCTTTAGTCGAGTTATACGCGGTTAATATAAAAGATGGATTAGTTAAAGATGCAAATTTGTAAAAATTAACAAAGCCTGCACGAGTGTAAGTATTCGCAGTTGAAAATGGCGACCCAATAAATAAACCTTTAGAATTCATAGCCACGCTTTGACCAAAATTTTCTTTATCAACTGTGCCGGCCCAAGTTTTCGCTGCTGTTGTTGTCATGAAATTTTCAAAATAACTAGCTTTTCCATTTGCTGTTTTATTTGAACTGCTCGAATTTGGTGAACCGACAACAAGTTTTGTTCCCAAAATACTGACTGAATCACCAAAGCGCTCAGCTACTGTTGAACCTTTTTTCTGTGCTTTTAATAATAAATCTGACTGCGCATAAACATAAACAGAACCTTCTGCTTGGCTTTCTTTCCCTATATTCTGAGGTGCTCCAATAGCTAAATAAGTCGAGTCCATAGATATCGAACTGCCAAAGCCCGAATTAGCAAGTTCACCGTATAACGTACTCACAAGTTGGACGCCTGACTCATTATAACTGTATATATAAACAGCGCCACGACCACTAACAGAATTATAACTTAATTTTGGAGCCCCAATTGCTAAATAGCGATCACTTATAGCAACGGAATAACCAAACTGTTGATATGTTTGCGCATAGTCAGGACCGAATCTCTTAATTAATGTCCAACCTGATGCTGTTCTTCTGTAAAAATAAGCTGCTCCCTGCGAATCCGCCAAAGCACTGGTTATCACTAATGTATCTGCTAATATTGCAACAGAGCTAAAACTTTCATTACTGTTGCTATCTGTATTAGATATTTTCTGTTTAAATTTCCAAATTCCGCTTTCTAATTCATAGATATATGCCGAGCCAACATTAATGATAGAACCAGATGAATCGTCATTAGGTGCTAATACAACAGCAGTTGTTCCCGAAATCTGGACGGCTGTACCAAAACTGCCAAAATCAGAAATGTTTGTTGTTGTTTCTTTTAAATCTCGTAAGCGACTTTCTTTCCAACAGCCATTTTTCATGACTACAGCTACAGATTTAGAATCAGATTTGAAACTCGTCGATACACCCGCTGGAGGGTTATCTAATGCCACTTCTGATCTTACTGACAATGCTATAGAAAAATTGCCTTCAACACATCGAACTGGATCAGCGACATCATTGTTCATGAATGAATTTGGTTTGATTGATAATTTGATAGTGTTTAGACCTTTACCAAAAGTCATCGAACAAGAATTACGATTTGCGAAAGCTGATCCCGCTAAGTTAGCTTGCGTTTTTCCAGCTTTTATAAGGTCATCGCCTTTCATATCCATAGCCGAAGTAATTGAGTAAGCACTTGCAACATCCAATGTACAGCTGACCACGTTGTTGACCACTGAATTACATCCCAAACGATCGTATTCAGACTGATTAGATATAGACATAGATATGTTCATATCTAGTGTAGATGTCGTATCACCCTGACTCGTTGAACCAAATCCTGAATATAATGAAAATGCTGTATTTGATAAGCTTGTGATCGTTGGCTTTCCTATAAGTGCTAAGCAACGTGTTTGTGTTTCAAGTAAGCTCATCGTAGTCGTTCCGCCAGTACCACCGCCAACTGTTGAACCACCATTAGATGAATTATTTGTGCTCGTTGAGCCATCAGACGACTTTAAAGAAGTTTGATCAACTTGAGAAATACCCTGCTGTAAACAGTTTTGAAAAGGAATAATTAGAATTATGAGTATGAAAATAATGAGCGTACGTTTCAATTTTCCCCCTGTTGAAACTAAATCGGCAGTTCATCCGACTGCCATAACAGAATAACAGGGTTAAAAATCAAACTATATTTTAATAACCAATTTTATCAATTTGAGAAAAAATACTTATTTATTTTGTCGATGACATAGACATTAATTTCTCAATATCTTCAACTTCTTTTGGAACTTGCGAAGTTAAGACTTCGCATCCATTTTGAGTCACTAATATGTTATCTTCGATGCGAACACCGATTCCACGAAGTTCCTCAGGAGCAGTCTTGTCACCTGCTGGTATATACAAACCAGGCTCAACAGTAAAAACCATACCAGGCTCAATTGGACGTGGTTCACCTTTAATCATATACAACCCAGAGTCATGAACATCCATACCTAACCAGTGACCAATACCATGCGGATAGTATTTACGGTGCTCATTCGATTTTATAATATCCTCTTTACGACCGCGAACTAACCCAAGCTCGATCATTAAATCAGTTAAGCGGCTTTCGCCCATGGCATGTAAATCTTTAAAGAAAATACCAGGTTTTACATAATCAATAATTTCTTTTTGAATTTTAAGAACACCTTCGTAAACTTTTTTTTGCGCTGGAGAAAATCGACCATTCACTGGAAATGTACGCGTAATATCTCCTGAAAATAAGTTGTATTCACAACCTGCATCTATCAGCAATAATTCTCCGTTTTCACAAACTTGGTCGTTAAAATTATAGTGCAACGTTGTCGCGTTATTACCAGATGCAACTATGTAATTATATCCTTCACGTGCTGAACCATGAGAGTAAAATGTATGCGCAAGTACAGCTTGCACTTGTCTCTCTGAAACTCCTGGTTTAGTGAATTTCATAGCTTCAACATGGGCTTTAGCTGTAATTTCACAAGCTAATCTTTGATTACGCAAATCATCTTCAGTTTTACGTAAACGAAATTCACCTAAAAAAGTATCAGCATCTTTAATCGTCATTAAACCATAGCCAGAACGACCATACGCCTTTTTTAGACTTAAAAGAATGTTTTGGATTTTAACGTCCGCTTCTGGATTTTTATAAAGACGATAAAACACATCTTCATAACCTTTTAAAAGCTCGACTGCTACTTTTTCAAAATCTTCAATTGGATGTGCTTCATCAAAAAGGAATTCTTTTTGAGCTGCTGCAGGTCCAAAACGAAAGCCATCCCAAGTTTCACGTTCAATATTTTTTTGTCGGCAAAACAAAACTGATTCAGGCGTCTTACCTGGGCGCAAAATAAGAATTGATTCAGGCTCTTCAAAACCACTTAAGTAATAAAAGTTTGAATCCGGACGATAAGCATAATGAACATCATCATTGCGAATATGCTCTGGATGGTTTGCGACTATTAATGCTGCATCCTTAAGCCCTGCTAGAACCTTTTGACGACGCTTTTTAAATATCTCTGGATTTTCAGTTGATCTTCTGTTTACGACTGCCATATATCACCTATAACTTGTATTTTTCTGCTAATTTCTTAACTAGATTATAACTTAATTCGCTAGCTTTGACCATAACGTCTTTGCGTTTATCAAAATCTTCAATACTATAATCATTTAATTCGATTTCAATGAGATCATCGTAAGCTACGTTCTTTTTCATAGCCGCAACGTGTTCAGCCCAAAGTTGATTTTCAGGGCTATCAATACCTTTAATTAGAGCACTTTCATCACGTCCGCCTAAAACATTAATTAATATAATTTTTTGAACACCAGTGGCTTTCAAATGCTGAACAACTAAATTGAGATCACTTAAGTGAGCAACGCTATTACCATATGGTTTTATTATGCCAGCTGATGGCAAACAATATGGTATGAATTGATCAACTTGACCTCTATTAAGTAAATAAATAGTCTTATTTTTAATATTCATTGATGGGCACACAAAAGGTATTTTAAATTCCATTGTGCTTTTTTTAGCAAATGCTGCTTTGACAAAATCAAACCAAGAATCAATATCTTTAAATTTCGCAAGTTCCCACTCAGCCTCGCTAACAGATGCTTGATGAGCGTAACTAGCGGCCACGACAGACCCCCACTCAATTCCTGCAATACTGACTATCGGAAAACGATATTTTTGCATTTCTTTTAAAACAGATAAATGCGCCCAAGTTTTAGCACCACCGCCAGACAAAATAACTCCAAACTTGGGAACGCTTTTGCGAACGTTTGGTACTACTAAATTTGATTGGTTTGGTTGAATTGGTGTTTCAAGAGGATTAAACTCCAAAGACGAAGGTTGACCAGAGTTATTCAAACCAGTTTGTTGATTTGAACTCGTTACAGACTTGGCATCACTGGGTACGTTATTATTTGTCGAATTAGGATACACGCGATTACTCTCTTTAGAAGAACCCGTACCTTGATGAACAGTCTGACATCCTGAAATAATAAATATAAATAAAACTATTAAACTAAACGTGTTTTTGACCATAGATAAAAAACTCCTTATTTCCATCTTTACCGGTTATAGAACTTTCAAAAAATTGAGTGCTACAGTTGAATATTTTTTCGCATTCGGCTTTGATTTGTTTTTCTATATCAGAATAAATTTTTTCGTTTTTCACAAGTCCATTTTTATCTAAAAACTCGGGACCACACTCGAACTGAGGTTTAACTAAAAATAAAAAAGATCCGCCATTCTTTAAAAAACCAGCAACTTGCGATATTATCTTTGTTAACGAAATAAAAGAAACATCACAAACGAGTAAATCAAAATATTCAACTTTAGATTGGTTTTTTTGCAAAACATATGTTGTGAAATCAGTATTTGATGACAAATCTTTAACATTTACTTTTTCGAAATATTTTACACGCGCATCTGATTTGATTTTAGCATGCAACTGATCTTGTCCGACATCTACACCAACAACTAACTGAGCCCCTTTTTGCAATAGCACATCTGTAAAACCACCAGTCGATTGGCCAATGTCAAAAACGATTTTATTTGCAATATTAAGCTGTAATTTATCCAAAGCACCGAGTAACTTTAAAGCACCTCTCGAAACATATCGATTAAAATCATTGTCTTGTATAGTGATGTAGCTATACATGTCTTCATTAACAATAAAGTTAGCTTTTTTTAATATTATTTTTTCTTGATTTGGCTTTGTTAAATAGACATAACCCTGACTAATGAGCTCTTGTGCTTTAGAGCGAGATTCGATTTTTTTATAACTAACCAAAAATAAATCTAAGCGCATATCACTTATCGCGGTTAAGATTATATTGAACTAAATCTAAGAGTAACTGAATATTCACTTTTGAATTTTGCTTTTGAATATTTTTTAAAGCCTGAGTTGCTTGTTCGCTAACCTCAGATAATAAAGCTTGTGTATCTGCTAAACCTATCAAATTAACAAAGTTCTTAAAATCTTGTTCTTTGTCATGCATATCCAAAACATCATCTTTAATTTGAAAAGCTAAACCAATTTTCTCAGCATAGGCTTTGACAAACTCTAGCTCTGTTTCGGGCACTTGAGAAATGTACGCCGATCCAACAACGGCAGATTCAATCAAGGCGCCGGTTTTAAGTTTATGCATAAGGTGTATTTGCTGTGCCGTAATCCCAGCTGTACTTTTCATGTCTAAAACCTGTCCACCAATCATTCCTAATGCACCAGCTTTATTTGTCAAAAGCTGTATGAGCTGAACAACAAGTTTAGGATTTTGCTCGTAACTATAAGCGATCGCAGCAAAAGCCTCTGTTAAAAGAGTGTCTCCTGCCAGTAGAGCTATGTCTTCTCCAAAAACTTTGTGATTTGTGGGCTGCCCTCTTCTAAAATCATCATTATCCATACACGGTAAATCATCATGAATAAGTGAGTATGTATGAATCATTTCTACAGCGAAGGCATAAGGAATGACTTTATGTATATGACTTCCAAATGCCTGTGAAACTAAATACGCCACAAATGGGCGAAAACGCTTACCGCCCGACGAAAAAGAATACCGAACACTTTCCCACAAAGTTTTAACTTCAGGTAAGCGCTCAGAAAGTTTTTCAAAATACTCATTTGCGTATTTCTCAAATTCATTAATCAGTATGTTTTGCTGTTCAGTTAATTTAGATGTCATATAATTTAAATGTTACAAAGCAATCGTCACAATATCGTATTTACGAAGTTTACCCTTCGCTCTTAAAGTCTTCAGTTGTAGCCTTGCCAGTTGCATCTACCGAGACAAGCTTTTTAACTTGTGCTTCTGCATTTGTTAATTGACCATGACAATCGCGAGAAAGCTTAACGCCCTCTTCAAATAGCTTTAGAGATTCATCAAGTGATAGATCACCTTTTTCCATTTTTTGTACGATTTCTTCTAATCTGTTTAGTTTTTTTTCAAAGTCCATCTGTACTTCCTTTAACTTCAGTTTCAATTAAACCATCGGTCACTTTAATTGTAATAACATCACCTTTTTGAACTTGTTTGATAGATTTAACGACCTTTTTACTTTTAGTCGTTGCTATCGAAAAACCGCGATCAACAACTTTAAGAGGACTTAAAGAATCGAGTAATGCCATTGCATTTTCAACTTTATATTTTAATTGAGTCGTTTTGTTTTTTAAAGCTGTCTGTAAGCGCATTTCTTGTTTTTGAATAACAAGCCTTTTTTGTTGCACGATTTGAACCGGTGAAACTAATCGTGACTCAAGCATTTTAATATCTTTAGCTTTCGACATAAAATAGTTGTCAACGGCCAGCTCTAAGCGCGAATACAACTCGTCATTTCTAATAAAGAGATCTTGTAATTTCTTTTTTGGATCAATCAATCGCTTTGATTGCAAAAGCAATTGTTGCTGTTTTTGCTGTAAACGTTTTTGTATAGATAATTTAAGCACTCGATCTAGTTGCTCTATTTTTTGAATAATCTCATGCGAACTTTTAGCAACTAACTCTGCCGCAGCAGATGGCGTAGGCGCACGTAAATCTGCGACAAAATCACAAATCGTAAAATCAATTTCATGTCCGACAGCAGATATGACCGGCACTTCAGAAGCCGCAATTGTACGTGCTAATGTTTCATCATTAAAACACCACATATCTTCAATAGATCCACCGCCACGACCAATAATGATCACATCAGGCTTGATTTTTTCAGCTTGCTTAAAAGCTTCGATCAACGATGGCGCCGCTGCCGCACCCTGAACAACGGCCGGCACAACAATCACTTGAACATTGCGAGCTCTGCGACTCATGATATTTAAAATATCTTGAATAGCTGCGCCAGTCGGAGATGTCACGACAGCAATTGTTTTAGGATAACTTGGAATAGCTTTTTTGCGTGAGGCCTCAAACAAACCTTCGGCTTTAAGTTTATTGCGTAATTGTTCAAATTGTTTTTGTAAAGCTCCGGCGCCAACTGGCTCCATTGTTTCACAGGCAATCGAATATGTTCCGCGTGGCTCATAAACAGTGATTTTACCACGAACAATAACTTCTAAACCATCATGTGGTTTAAACTTTAAGCGAGAATTATACCCACGAAACATCATGGCGCTGATTTGAGCTTTTGAATCTTTGAGCGAAAAATAAAAATGCCCTGACGAATGCGGTTTGAAATTTGAAATTTCGCCTTTTAGCCAAACGGTGCCAACGTTACCCTCGATTAACCCACGCAGATAATTATTAATCTGCTCAACAGTTAAAATTTGTGGTTCAGTTGATGCCGAATTTGTTCCCGATTCAGAATTATTGTTACTATTTTCGAATGAGTTTTGAGAGCTAAAGTCCTGCGACATGCAGCCAAAGTACCAACCCTGAATCTAGAGTCAATCAGGAAAACCAGAGTTGTTGCAGTGACCAAAGACCACCAACAAAAACAGATAAAAAAGCTAATTTTCGATGTTTCTCAAATTGAGTATGATAATAGGGCATTTCTTTGCGTGCCAATTCCACAAAATACGGAATTTCAAGCACAAAAGTGATCATAAGACCGTAAA
>Ga0255217_1000026_pt1 | contig 81302 bp, 78 predicted proteins | sample Miss_Atlam_RepB__FD_183046 | JGI IMG/M metagenome (GOLD analysis project Ga0255217, IMG submission 183046) | Freshwater microbial communities from Mississippi River, Louisiana, United States - Miss_Atlam_RepB_8d | ecosystem: Environmental > Aquatic > Freshwater > River | place: USA: Louisiana...
ATCCATTATTTCATACCTCCTAAAATTTAGCTTCGATAACTAAAATTCTAGAAAGTTCTTGAATTAATTGGATCCTTTTTATCTAAACTCTAACGCCTAGCATTCCACCACTAACTGAGTAGAACCTATACTTTTCATTGTATTTCCTTTTATTTTTTACAAAGCGGGTTTATTCCCATCATTTTGTTTTAAAAATTGCATCTGGATTTTAACACAGCAACGACTATACCAATTTTAAAGCAAATTCTGTTTGCATTGAGGAAAACTAAATGACTACCACATTTACATGTATCACAAGTTGCGTCTCAAGCTCACGGGTCCACGATCAGATAAATTAGATTTTAAGGTTCTATCGTCACAATCTTCAAAATATACAATTTAAAGAGAACACCTGTTTAATCAATTTACACCTATTATCGAATCTAATCGACTTTAAACAACTTAATAACAAAATGATATCTTGGCACAGCTTGCAACACAAAAAATGTCATCAAAAAAATAGGCTTAATTTTAAAAAAAAAGGAAAGTAGGTAACTTTATGTCACGAAAAACAAGTCAAAATGAAATAGCAAACCGAGAGGAATTTTCGAGCTCTGGCAAAACTAATTATTTTTTAGCTTACAATGATGGTATTGTGCACGCTTCATTCTGGTTAGATGTAGTAAAACTCCATCTTCAATCAGTCGCAAGTACAGAAACAGAAAGCCCTCGTATTGTCGACGCCGGTGGTGGCGGTGGCAGGATAGCACAACGATTTAAAGAAAAATTTCCCTTGGCTTGTATAGAGTTGCTAGATATTAATCCCGACATGCTTAAATTTGCAAACGAAGTCAATGGGTTTTCTGAAAAGAACATTCATGTTTCCGATATTACAGACATGAAATATGGTGGTACTTCGATAGGTCAAGGATCTGCTATCCCTGATTCATCAATCGATCATATCATCTCTAATAGTGTTTTGTGGTTTTTAGATGAACCTAAACTTTTTTTTAAAGAAGCCAACCGAGTTTTAAAAAAAGGGCGGCGTCTTTCAATTGCAAGTGGAACTCCAGATTTTCAGTCCCCCGAAAAACGTTCCCTATTTATCGCTCAGATTGAAAAAGATATGAATCTTGCCGTATCTAATGGATTCATATCAGCAGACACTGCTGAAATTATTGTGTCTGCAAACAAAAGTATTACTGCGAATATGAATTCACTTTTAACTGAAGAGCAAGCTATCCAAATTGGCGAAAGCCAAGGCTTAAAATGCATCAGCCGAGCGAAGGCTTATGTTGATATGTTTTTCTTTTTAGTTTTCGAAAAACCATAAGATATCAAAATCAAACATTATAAGCCTATTGAGTCAAAACCCAACACAATACTCATTTATTGTAAGTGCTGTACTCTAATTGAATATTCGCGACAAGTTATTCGTAGAGCTTATCTGATACTGTTCATTAAAATCTGGCGCGATACGCATCGCGTTTAATAGAAAAATAAGCTGCGATAAGAGAATGCGCATCCTCGTACTGCGCGAGCAGTCGTAATCGATATAATCACTTTAAAACTGCAATTCTATAATCCATAGGTAAATACCTATACAAAGTATAATTGGATGTCGATTTGACTTATTGAATGCCTGAGATACAACTGTCATTAAGAACAACAGACAATTCAGAAATAGGATGTAAAACTATGAACAAATCTATCAAATCAGCGTTATTCATCGGAATCTTAACCATGCTTAGTCCCCTTTTAACGAAAGCTCAAAGTGTCGTTTGGCCTACACTAAAATGCGAAGTGACCTCTTCTCAATTTACAAAATCACCTTTTCCCCCATTGGTACACGATACTCTATTATTTCAGGCATGGAACGATCAACAAATTGAGCTTATTTTCGAACCCCATACAGTAAATCCCGAAAGTAATATTAGTTATGTTATTACTCCGCAACCGTTACAATTGACTACTGATCAAGAAACTCCAAATCCTATAAGAAAATGGAGTACTGAATTTCAAAACGAGAACGAAATTGTTTTACAAGAACTCACTCTTTTAATAAAAGATAATCAAGTTATTGGTCGATTCGAGCAAATCGAAACTCAAATCAATAATAAGTCAAAAAAATCGATCGATTCATTTGACTTAAAATGTGAATAAAAAAATTTTATTCCTTGGGGCTATTTAAGAACAGTACGCATAACTAGAAAGCCCCAAAGTATCAGAAACTATTACTTGCTCTATTTACTCTATTAAAAATAGACCTATTTCAAAATTAATTATATTTAACAATTCACAAAAAAAAACCGATCAACAACTATACGATTTTTTACAAAATTAATATCAACAAAAATAGTTGTAAAACCTAATGACACTTGTTTGCTTTTTTTTAAACACTTGGCAATTTTGATACAATCAAATCTTACACATTCATTTTATTTAGGTTTTGTTTTTGCATTATCAATTAATACTTTCATAATTCATTCTCCCATCTACTAACTTCCTATTGCAGTGTCAGTTATTTTTCCAGTTTTAACTAAATTAGATTTTTAAGTAGGAGATTTGCATGATTAAAAAGTTACACAAACTTGTAAATTTTTTTGTCTTTTTATCAATATTTTTTATTTATATCTATAAAGTACACAGTTCAGAGGCTATTCGTCCTCACTCAGCGACAACTCAAAAAGATACAGTTAAAGATCCAACAAGTTCAAACTGCCCGATCACTTTAAAGCAATGGATTGATGACGACTTTGAAGACAAGCGTGCTATTTGGGGATGGCCAATGAAAAGTGAGGCTCAAACCTGCCAAACATCTATAAAAAAATACATATCTCATGTTCAATCATCATCAAGCTCGAATCGACTCAGTATTGAATCTCATATGTCCAAAAAGCTAGCTCATAAAATTAATCCTACTTTTAATAACTACTTTAATGGGTGCGCACTAACACCAGAAAAGCTTTCAGCTTTAAAAACTCGATTTTACGCATCTAGTGCCAAACTAGAGACTGTAAACTCTATGATTATAGATGAGGTCGCCGCCATAGACTCAATACTACCTAATTCAAATTTTCTTGAAAAAATTGATTGCACTTCTGCGTGGCCTGATATTGTTAGCAAATGCTCTAAGCTGAAACAAAATATGCGTAGTTGTCAGATATCAAAGCAGCAAAAACTTGACGAATTAATTCAAGAGACTCAAGAAAAAATTCCAAAAATTGAAATGCTCATATCTGCACAACACAATTGTATTAATCAAATTTACCAAGACTCTGCAAAAGAAAGAATCGGACACGGGTTCTCTAAAAATGTTCAAAACAAAATTCACGAAGTCTGTGATTCTTTTTCTGAGACAGCCAAAGAAATGGCAAAAAGCATTCCTTGGATAAGTGGTGAATCATTTCAAAAAATAGCCATCAAAAAAAAATCGGCTCCTCGTAACGGAATATTTTCAACAACGTACGACTTAAGCACAGACACCATCTCAAAAGCTATAACATCACAGCTCGAAAACAATCGAACAGCTTATCAAACAGAGTATACAAAAAACTTATCTGATTTTAGATGCTTAACTGATAAATCCGACAAAGCACCCGAGCACTGTGATTTTAAAAACATTCGTACTCGGTTAGCCGCTTTACCAGACTTTAAACAACTTCCTTTTACAACCAAAGATTCTCTTGATATTGAGGCCGCACAACATTTTCAAGCTGAAAGCTGTCTAATTGCAAGAGGCGAAGATCGTGAACAAACAAAATCCAAAGTCGACGGACCTATCGTAACAACTGTGAAAATTGGCGCCAGTGTAATCGCAGGTTTAGCTATTAGCGCGGCCTCAGCGGGCACCGCTGATATTTTATTTGCACGACAAGCCATTACCGCAGGACTTAGTTTTGTCTCTCGGGCTCGTCAGACCATGAATGGCTTTAACAGTCTAAATACGTTACAAAAGCTGGCCGTTGCATCATCTGCAGGAATGTTCACAAACTCAGTTCATTCAGTTGGACACACAAACTATCAATATTGCAAACAAGACAAAGAATATATTATTCAACTCGAAAAACAGGCTGACCCTACAATTGAAAATATTTGTCCCAACAAAAAACATGGCCTTTCTCAAGCTAAAGCAAAACATAATCATTGCCTAGCTGCGACTATGATGTCAGTACCGATGCTAATTCCTTTTATTAAAAAGAATCCTTCTTTAGAAAAAATGCTCTTAGCTGAGGCTACGGAATTACAAGTAACTGAAACGGCTATGTCGTCTCTAGCTAAAACTAAATTGCCTGCTCTTAAAGGAATCTTTGATCCGCACGAACAAAAGGTTTTGAATGCAGTCAATCGCTATGAAAGAGATGCGCGATTCTTCAATGTTGGCTCTACAGAATCTAAGAAAGCAATTTCTAACTTACAAGACGGAACTTACGTTTATGTGATTGACTCTAAAGGACGAATGGCAATGATCAATCGCACGATGAAACCTCAAGCCGGTGATAATCCACAACAGAATATGGGTAATCATGATGGCTTAGTCGAGTTTATAGCTGCAAAAACAAGAGAAAAATCAGAAATCGTATCTGCTGGTGAATACATAGTTCGAGGTAAACAAGTTGTTGCTATTACCAACCAATCCGGTTCATTTCGCGGTGAAGCTGAGAGTTTGAAATATGCTCAAAGCGTTTTTGAAAGTGCCGGAGCCAAAATTCAAGCATCAACAAAAGTTATTAATTTTGACAAAAACGGTAATGCTATCAATACAGTCCATTCACGAGCAGCTGATGATGTTCGATTGAGCCTCGAATTAAGAGCTAACCCTGATTATAGTAAATTGTGGGATGAAACTAGCCACACTATGGCCAGCATTCAAAGTAAAATGACACAAAAAGAATTCGACACACAACTCTTTGCTATTATCAAAAAAGATGGAGCAACTTCAGATGTTTCAAATACTGCGAACTTTGCAGGTTTATGGTTTAACCCTCGAGAAGGCGAAGCCTGGATTATCGATAAAGCACTTAAGGGCACAGTTCATCGCCGTGAAGCTGCAAATTTAGAAGGTTTAAATAGCATTTTACGTAGAATAGAAAACTCAAAAAACTGAATTATTAAGCTCCGGTCCATAAAATAAACCGGAGCATTTTTATTAACGAACTAATACTCTAAAAGCAGCACGACAGCCACGGTCGACCCAAATACGACGACTATCATATCCCCATGAATGACCAAGTTCACATGGTGAATTAGATTTTTGATAAACTAATTCTGCATGTAAAATCAAACCGCCTGCATCACAAGATTTAAACAGCTTTAAATTACTATCACATTTCACAATAGTTGTTCTTACAGAACCACGTCCAAAAAGCTCTAAATCTGAGTTTTGCTCTAATTCCACGATTGATTGCGAATTAGATTCTGTGGCTAGTGCTGCTTGATTGAAATCAGTTTCATCTGCTTTCACATTGACAACTAGCGCTAAAATTATAGTTAGTATCATTTTGTTCATCTTTCCCCCTGTTTTGTTATGTGGATTTACATAAAGCAAAACATAGACCAAAAATTATTAACAAAAATGACACCACTACTATGTTTTTTAAGAATGTTCAATATTCTAAAAAAACATAGTTTGCTAAATTACAAATTATTGATTTGAACTTAATTTTTCCGACATTGCTTTCAGTGCAGATGCATTAACAGCCAGCCCATCAGCAGATTTATTAATATCTTGCGTGTGCGTGTATGTTTTATCTACGACTGTTTGTGCTTGAGTTATGGCTTCGCGAACCTCATGAGTCGCACCTTGTTGTGCTTTGGCAGAAACAAAAATTTCACTGATTGTGCTCGTTGATCTTGCCACGCCTTCTGAAATTTTACGAAACGATTTCTCTGCTTGCTTAGAAATCTCTGAGCCAATTTCAATTCTTTTAACAGATTCGTTAATGAGATGCGATACATCTCGTGTCGATAGAGATACTTTTTCAGCTAGTTTTCTCACTTCTTCTGCGACCACTGTAAATCCAACTCCGTGTTCGCCGGCTTTTGCTGCTTCGATGGCTGCATTGAATGCAAGTAAATTTGTCTGTGTCGCTATATCAGCAATAACTTGAACGATATTTTTAATCTCTTCTGATGATTTACTGATTTCTTGTATCGCCTGAATAGTCTCAGCCATAGCAGCACTGCCTTCGTTAGCTTCAACTTGATTATTTTGCGCAATTAAATTTGCAGTATCACTATTATGAAGAATAGTGTTGCTCTTTTCATGTAGTTCTTTAATTTGTCTAGATACACTATCTGTGGATTGACTAAGCTCTTTCATGTTTGAGTTTACAGATCCAGTTACTTGCAATATGCGGCCTAACTCGTTTGTAAAATTACTAACTGTGTTAGATACAGATTGTTCTAAATTAATTTGAGCCGTAATATCTGTAGCATATTTAACGATTTTAACGACTTTACCAGTAATATCAAATATAGGATTATAACTTGCCTGAATCCACACGGCACGTCCATGACGTCCAAGTCTTTTAAACCGACCAGTAACATATTCACCGTTTTTTAAACGAGACCAAAAATTTTGATAGTCATTTGAATTAATATATTCATGGTCACAAAACATTCGATGATGACGCCCACAAATGTCTTCTTTAGCATATCCCATGACATTTAAAAAATTCTCATTCGCAGTTAATACTTTACCCTCAATATCAAACTCAATAACTGCTTGAGAGCGACTTATTGCATTAATGTAAGCTTCAGTTTCTAGATTTTTTTGTTTTTCTGCGGTTATGTCAGTTGCAAATTTAATAATTTTAACGACTTTTCCATTTTCAAATACTGGATTGTACGAAGCATTGATCCAAACTTCTTTTTTGTTTTTTCCAAATCTTTTATACTCAGCTTTATCAACAAGACCAGATGCTAGTTTTTTCCAAAACGATTTATAATCAACAGTTTCGGTATAAGCTTTATCACAAAAAATACTGTGGTGCTGATTTTGTATTTCATCTAAAGTATACCCAGTCAATTTTAAAAAAACTTCGTTTGCGTATATAATTTTACCTGCAGTTGTAAACTCGACAATTGCTTGAACCTGATTCAAAATATTCAGAAAATTTTTTTCATCTATAGAAGCATCTAAAACAGTAAATTTTTGGGCACTACTCATAAAAACATCCTCAACAATTGATAGTATTCTTTTCGGTCCTCAATTCGTTTAAATTAAGTTTAGAAGCCACTTTTTGAACCAAAACTGCAATTTCTTATTATGGTACACTTATTTGATCAAATCTTTACAATTAAATAATAAAACAAAAATTGTTTTATTATTTAATAATTTTTGCCGAATATAATAGTACTTAGAAAGTAACCAAAATCTGAACGTTAGAAGAAGGGTTTTTTCTGGACAATTACAATGATACACATTCAACACAAACCACGTACTGCCTGATTGAATATAATGGCTTGTTGATAGGTATTGATAGAAAATATGTCAAAAAACTCATTCCGTTTCATGAAATGGTTAAAAGTGCATTTACGAATGAATACATTCTAGGAACTATACATCTAGAAAAATCAGAAATACCAATCATTAATCTTGAACTGCTTATCGGAAATAAAAAAAGTGAATTACAAGACTCAAACGCAAAATGCGAATATCTCGAAATTGAAATTAACAAAATAACTTTAGCCATTGCAGTTCATAAAACTATCGGTATATCAACGATTACCACTTCTGAATTAACCGATCCTCTGAACGCCCCCAAAGACGAATATCTTCAATATGCGTCACGCTATTTTTATCAATCAAAAAATCGCGATATTATCATAGTTGATTTATTCTCATTAGCAAGCTGGGACAAACTATTACTAACCTTAAATAGCACTTTGGCGGTGATTAAAGCTGATGAAGTATCAACACTTTCTAGAACTGATAAAAAGTTAATGACAGAAGAATTTTTGATTATTAAAAATCAACATGATTTTGCATTTAAAATCAAAGAACTAAAGCATGTTGTTCAATACCAAGATTATAAAAATGATTTACTTTGGAACAACAATGAACCTGAAACTTTTGGTTATATGGTTTTTGATAAAATAAGTAAAAAAATCCCGGTCATTAGTCTTAATTTTCTAATTGGCTTAGCGCAATCAGAATCCATTCAATCCACTCATCAAAAAATTATAATTTTCTCAAATAACGACAATCCTTTTGCTGTTATTGTAGATCAGATTACTCGAATTGATTTTTTCAGCCAAGAATCATTAAACTTAGCAAAAACTAACTTTCATGAAAAAAATTTAGATTTTGATTCTAACTTATATTTTAAAGTCAGAAGCAATACACAACAAGAATATACTTTTGGCTTACTGAATACTGAGTACTTTGTTAATCAGATTAACAAATACTTAGTTCCTGTTGACAGCACTATTTAACTATCAAGATAATACTCTTTTCAACCTAAGGAGTATCAACATGTCTACATCATCACGTCTAACAGAAAAATGGATTAACCGTGGCCTTTGGTTAATTTCTGTTATCTTTGGAACATTTCTTATAGGCCTAGGCAATCTCGTTGTTCGTGATCTGCCCAAAGTACAAGACTATCCACAAAGACTAGATTATGTTGATAAAACTAAGTACGAGCAGCTCAACACAACAATTAAGCAAAAACAAAAAGTGATTACTGATGCTAATTCAGAAGCTCAAAAAGAAAATCAAAAATTTTACAAACTACAAGAAAAATACTATCAATCCAAAGATGCTTACGATAATTGGCTAGCCGCACGAGCAACAACTCAAGACCAAAATCAAAACCCTGAGGTTCTAAGCCGCACTAAAGATCTCGAAAAGCAACAAGCAACAATGAATGATCAGCAAAAAATTATAGACATAAAGTATGCTGAGATCAGTCGTCTACAAGAAGACCTTACCAAATCAGAAACTGAGCAACGTGATCTAGAATATGCTGCCGACGAAGTTGTTGCACAAATAGTCCGTAAAAATGAAGTTAAAGTGTTTATTTATAGATTACTTATAACATTACCATTATTAGCTATTGGTGCATGGCTATTCATTCGCAAAAGAAAATCTCAGCAATGGCCTTTTATATGGGGCTTTATATATTTTGCTTTGTTCACATTTTTTGTAGAACTTGTACCTTATCTGCCTAGCTACGGTGGATATGTTCGATATATTGTTGGCATCATCATCACTTTCTTTATCGGTCACTACGCAATTAAAGCTTTGCAAAACTATCTAGAAAGACAGAAAAAAGCAGAGTCAATGCCAAACACTGAGCTCAAGGAAAAATTGAACTATGATTTAGTTCATCAACGCCTAGCTCGCAGTATTTGCCCGGGCTGTGAAAGACCTGTAGATTTAAAAGATGAAAGCCGCAACTTTTGTATTCACTGTGGCACTTGCGTATTTAATCACTGCACAAAATGCCAAACACGTAAAAATGCATTTGCAAAATACTGTCACTCATGTGGTGAAAATAGCATCTAATTTACAAAACTAGTTAAGTAGCTTTAGGATTTCCTGTGCTGAACGACCTATCAGATTATTACTACTTCTGATTTCAGATAAACCGTGTTTTAAAGCTACTTGAAAAAGTTTAAGTTTTTCAAGCATATCAAGAGCCTCACTTGTATTAGATATTTGAGTTAACTCTATTTTTCCTTTTAATCTGATCAATTCCAAGCCTAGGCCCAACTGATTGAGCAAATCGCAAGTTTTAATGAATTCTTTAACCAAAATATCTATACTTTTAACATTAGAAAAAGCTATAGACATATATTGACTCGACAAAATCTCAATCTCATTTGTTTGCTGGTTAACATGTGTGTTTTCCTCGCTAGCACTAACTAAGCTTTCTAAACACTCACTTAGCAAAGCTGCAACACTTACAAAAAACTGACTCGTTGTTATTTGTGCAATCACTTCACCGGATATTTTCTCAAACTTTTTGATTTCATTGCTAATTACAACAGAATCTTTTTGGTAATGACTGGCAACAACTGCGACTTGTGCTCCTTGAGACCCTTTATTATTTGAAAATATTTCTAGATTCAAAGGCACCATTCTACTAGCAGCAAATGTAGAAAGTATTTTCTGTGTTATTGTAACAACTTTGGTACCTTGATTTTTAATATCACTTATTAATTGAAGACTAACATGAGGTAATGTCTGAGTTTTCTCACATCTTAGCTTAATTTGGTCAGCCAAGACCTCAGACATAAATAAATCATAATTTGCGTAGCCCAATTCATTAATCTTAGTCATTAGAAATTGGGCCGAATCTATAGGTTTTACAGAGTTATTTTTTTCATTATTCAAAACCTCTTTGTAAATACCTTTAGCAATTTCAAAAATTTTACCACTTGGCTTGATACGCACAGATATAAATCCATTATTAACTGGCATTGCAATAGCTAAAACCCAATAATATTTTCCAAGTTTAGATTTATTTTTAACAAAAGCACATATTGGCTTATTCTCTTTTAAATACTTCCAAAACAAAAAGAAAACACCTTTTGGCATATCTTCGTGTCGTATAATATTATGAGGAGACCCCTTCAGCTCGTTCCAACTATAATCAGACACTCTTTGAAAAACTGAATTGCCATATTCGATAAAACCTTTAAAATCTGTTTTTGAAAAAAATAATTCGTCGTAAGAAAAATAAGATTCATCGAATTCTAATAATGTATGTGAGTCACTCATAAACCCTCATATATTATTCAATCAATTTTTCTACGATCACACAAACAAGATACACTTATTCATTTTAAGAATACACTTAAGTATAGACTAATTCATGTGAATAAGTATCTTTAATCTAAATTTTGTTTTTATTTTTTTTCTGCAAACGATCAATCATAGCTTTAACAGCTTTCATTTGCGAACCAGATTTTGTCATATATTGCTGGCCAGTAAATCCATACCAATCCCAACATGCATATGGGTTATCTGGTGATAGCTTAGCCGACTGCGGATAGAGCACGATGATATTATTGGCTTCAGCCCACTCATTATATCCAGCATGTTTAGCAAATTGATCTTGAACAAAGTCAGGTGTTTGTTGGCAACCATGCAAAGCAACGTGTAGTTTGCACTTTTGTCCTTTTTGACATTCACTCGGAACATACACCCAGCCACTCTCAAATAACGGCGTCGATGCATCACCAAACTCACTTTGATCATAAGCAATTAAATTGTTATCAACAACTGTCGTCTTTGCATTTAAGCGATCATACATTGTATTTAGGATTTCACCAGCGGCATCGTAATTACATTTTAAAATCCACGGTAAAAAACCTAAACCACAACTTGAACCATAATCAATTGTTGGAAATCCATGCGCCGCTGGAATTGTCTTTTCATATTTAACTTGGGTTGCTGGAGTATACTGCGTAACAAATTCGTAAATTTTATCACTTGAAACAGGTTTGATAACAGTATCTTTTGTTCCTGCAAAAATATAAACTTTTTGTTTTTTTAAATTTTCAAGAGGATCTATATCATTTGCAGAAGCCAATGATTTAACTTTATCAATATAACGATCACTACTTACTGCTGATGGGTTTTTCATACAATCACCTGTCGCACGATCTTTATTACCCTCTGCGCACCAGTAAATACCACCAGCTATACTTCCATAACCAGCAATTGATTTTGAAAATGCGACAGCAATTTGATTAGCCATGAATGCGCCAGAAGATATTCCTGATACTGTAATCTGTTTTGTATCTATGTTGTATGATTGTAATTTCGAATATGATGCTCGATCATTTTGAGCGTATACCAAAGAAGAGAAAACCAATACCGAAAGTAAAATAAGTTTCATGCGCAACGCCCCCTTGTTGGAAAAAGCATTACACAATTTATATATATTAACTAGTTTATTCAAACTTTGAACGCAGACCAACAAAATCTTGAAAAATAGAATTTATACTTTAGCTTTTGCTTGTATAAACGAATAAAAGAAAACCGCATCTGGATCTCTTGCTACTTTGGACATTTCTTGTTTCATTCCATCGACTGTATCTTGATCGACATACTGCGACGCCACTAACGAATCTGCCGCACTCAGTAATAACTCAGTCCAATAATCAATCATTTCTTTTCGTTGCTGCGGATGACGATTATCTAAATGCCAGGTTTTTACAGTCGTCTCAATATCTTTGTATCCACTTTGCATCAATAAATTCCCCAACTTAGCGCCGATAAATGGATCACCAGTTTGATCGTACTGATAATCATTAAAAGCCATCCAATATTTCCATGTGTTCGGCGAATATGGATCAAGAAAAAATGAAGAGTTCATCACTTCTGTAATATAAATTGAGCTGCCTGGACGTAAAACACGACGTACTTCATTTAAAACTTTTTTGGGTTCAGGCACATGTTCTAAAACCCAGCACAAAAATGCACCATCAAATTCTTCAGCCTCAAATTTCATCTGAGTTGCGTCCATTTTTTTAATTTGATAACGCCCCTGTGCTATTGGATTTGTAGCTAAATTCTGCTCGGCAGTTGCTAATTGACGATCTGACAAATCTATACCCGTTAAATGCAACTGTGGAAATCGGCGCAGCAAAATTTGGCTTTGAGCCGCGACACCACAGCCAACCTCTAATAGTTTTTTCACGCTTGAGAAATTAATATTTTGATAAACAGTGTATTCCGAAAACAAAGCCTGTTTAATTAAACGCTTTTGTTCATCATCAGAAAAACCATGCAAATACGGAAACTCAGGATTTTTGCTCATAATTTAAATTAATAACTGAATAGCAACTTTGTAAAGTTTTTGTTCTATTTTAAGCTTATTTCGTTTAATCTCATGAGTCATAACAGATCAGAAAGAAATTTATGACAAATACAGAAACTACACTATTTGATCAAATCGGCGGCGAATCAGTAATACGTTCATTAGTTAAGAGTTTTTATCACTATATGGATACATTGCCCGAAGTTTCTGACATTCGCGCACAACATGATCCTAACTTAGAATCTGCTATTGAAAAATTGAGTTTATTTTTAATAGGATGGTCTGGTGGTCCGCAAGTTTACATTGAAAAATATGGACACCCAAGATTGCGTGCTCGTCACTTACCATTTAAAATAGGAATTAAAGAACGTGATCAATGGCTTTACTGTATGTTTAAAGCCCTAGACGACTCACTCATTGCGCAACCTCATCGTGATGAACTTAAAAAAAGTTTTGCTCACATTGCCAATTTCATGCGAAATCAAGAAGAATCTGAATCATAACGACATGAGAGATTTTAAAAAAGATAAAATTCCAGCCCTCAAAAATGAAATTGCTGAAAAGCTGTCTCATTTTTTAAAAAAGCCTGGTGATTTTTATCTTGAAATCGGCTGTGGTGTCGGACTTCACCCTATTATATTTTCTAAAGAAAATCCTCATTGCAACTTAATTGCGATCGAAAGAACCGAAGAAAAATTTAACAAATTCTGGGGACGATATACAAACCATAAAGAACCATCACATCTTTTACCTCTGCACGCGGATGCAATATCAGTTGTCACGCACGGCATACCAGCAAACAGTTTAAAAAAAATATTTATTCTCTATCCTAATCCCGAACCTGGTAACAAAAACCAACGTTGGATCAATATGCCTTTTATGTCAGAGCTTATATCAAAACTTAGAGATTTTGGCGAAATTGAAATCAGAACAAATATGACTGACTATGCTGATGAGATTAAAACTGGATATCAAAACCACCCCTTAGTTTTAAAAAGTTTTCGCAAAATAGAACTTAATGAACAGCTCAAAACTCATTTCGAACGTAAATATATTCAAAGAGGTGAAAACTGTTTTGAAATAGTCTTAGGAGTCAAAAAAAATGAGTAAGCAGATCAAACCTAAAAAATCTCCACAAGAATTACTCTGGGTCGAAGACTTGTTGCCTTACGATGAATATGATCGTAAATCAATGTTTGGTGGATTTGCTTATTATTACAATTCTAAAATGATTCTTTTAACTTTTGAAGATTCTAAAACAAACTCATATAAAAAAATAAAACTTAATTATCCAATTTGGCATGGCTGCCTGTTTCCAGTTGAACGTGAAAATCATCAACAAATATTAAAAAAATTCTCGGCATTATCAAATCATCCCGTATTACCAAAATGGCTTTATTTACCTTCGGCAACAGAAAATTTCGAAGAAGAATTCACAAAAATTATCAAACATGTTTTAAAAAACACAGATATTTGGGGAATCATACCTAAAAGCAAAAAGAAAAAAACAACAAAAACTAATAATCAAAAAATGTCTTACTCCAAAATTAATATGTCTCAACCACAAATGTTTCGTGAAGAAAGATCCGAAGTCACATTGCAAAAAGCAGAAAAAATCACTGATCTTAAAAATCTAGGACCTGCTTCAGAAAAAATTCTTAATGACGTTGGCATTAAAACAGGTCAACAATTATTAAAAATCGGTTGGAAAAAAGCATTTATTAAACTGGTTGATGCCAATCCTAAAAACCTACATCTTATAATGGCTAAAGTACTTATCGGTGCCACGACAAATAAAGAGTGGTTCAGAATTAATCCAGATAGCGAACAAGAAGCTAAAGACTTAGTGGCAAAACTTCGTAACCAGATCAAAAAACAAAAAAAGTAGCCAGCTATCTGAACATAAACATATTAGTTTGAAAAATTTGTTTACGACGTACATTTTTAAAATACAAACTTTCATCACCAGCAATGCGATTAGCTATCGAAAACGTAAAATAGAATAAAATAATGTAATTCCAATCAGATAAAATTAAAGCCAAAAACAAAAATGTCCACTTGAGCTGAGTCACTCCCGATAAAATTAAAAATGCTCCAAGCGATAAGCCAAACCAAACTGGAACGTGAAACACATGCGACAGATAAACACCCAGAGATGCTCCTGCCATGGCTAAAGGGACATATTCTCCTCCGAAAAAACCTAGCCCCACAAAAAACACTGTTAAAAGAACTTTTAAGCCTATCAAAACAAGATCGTTCGAAACGTACTGAGCTGTATTTAAATAGTATTGAATCATGCCAAGACTTAAGCTCTGTAAACTTCTGAAATTTTCTTGATACATGATAAATGCTAATGCACATACAACTACGAAAAAAATGCTGAACTTTTTTTTATATTTTGATGATAGATAAAAATATAATTTTTTATAACCTTGAGCAATAAAACCGCAAAGCACAGCTAAAGTAAGACAAAACAATAACCGATCGCCTAACAATGACTGGTCTTTAAAATCGAGAATTTGAAAGAGTTTGTCTGAATTAAATGTTTCAAGCAACAGTAAGCCTGCCCATGCACCAATAAATGCTAACAGCTTTTGCTGGAAATTCGTCACATACATCTCAATCATAAAGACAACACTAATCCACTTAGAACCAGTTACGACAGCAAAAGCAATTGAAGCACTCACTGGTATCCAAAACTGAAGATTCCAGTTCGCCAATGTTATTAAACCACTCGTTGCCATAACAATGACACCTTCGCGCCCGACAGAGGCTCCGAACAAGTGTGCCAGACATGCACCAGCGTAATGAAATAAACTCATTTTACGATTCCATATTGATAAAGACTCACCATTTTGAGATTCCTCTAAATCAGAAATCTTTTGTGGAAAATAAATTGTCTTGTTTCTGATGTAATAAGACACCACAAAGACTAGCGGCAAACCAAAAACAATCCATGGATATTGCTCGCGCAAATGATCAAAGTAATTTAAAGACTGATTAAAACCTAAATATAATCCGGCACTCACTAAGCCAACAAGTAACGTTTGAACTATAAACACTAAAGACATAAAAACCTTCGCTGCAAACTGAACTCAAAAATGAGCTGGAAAAATATAAATCTACACGATTCTATTCTTATGTAGCTTTAATTTTGTTGCTGTTGTTTTTTACTATAATTAATCATTAAAAAGCCAATAATTAACCAATACAATCGGTCAGCCATTCCGCCAAGCGATAGATGAACATGATATATCATCAATATCGGTAATTGAGTCAAAATATATATTGCTAATATTTTGACTTCAGGTGCCGAACTTCTCACTCTTTTAAACGCAATTATAAACAATCCAAGCAAACCTAATACGATAACTGCAATAAAACCTGCGCCCCCAATGACGCCAGCCGAGACCATAATATTATGAGGATCTTTATTGGCATTATATCCTCCAGCATTATTTTCATTAATGTCAGCAAACTTGGACAATAGCCCCTGCCCTAGCCAAGGGTTTTTTTTAAAAATTTCAAAGCCTCTTTCAACTTCATCGATTCGACTTGAAACACCGTCTTGCGCTGCTCGTAGACCTATCGAATTTTCACCGCGTACTATGCCAATAGTGTAATCAATAATCATTGGACCAAAAAGTAAACTTGCAAGCACAACTCCTAGCCCAAGAGAAACTTTTAGAAATTGTGTTGTTGGTTTTACCGATGGAAAAAACAAGACTGATAAAAAATAACTTAAAATCACAGCAAATAAAGCAGAGCGTGTTCCTGTTAAAATAAGCATGATAAAACAAACTAAAAAAATCAAACTGTAGACTAACTTGCGCAATCGAGATTGATTCAAGTACACAAGCTCATAAATTAAAAAGGTACATGCCACTGTTGCAACAGTCACCATATAAGGTATATGCTTAAAAATACCAATAAAGCGACCGCCCTTAAAAGCAACACCTGGAAACAAAATTAAACTCATCAAACTTACTAGACAAAGAAAGATTGTGCTCTTTTTAGTAAAAGCAAAAAAATTTTCAACTTTATACTCACATGGTATAGCTCGGCCATATAAATAAACAGTCGCTATAGCCGACAAAGCGCTTAGAATTTGCATAAGAGCTGAATTGTCAGACTCAATAAAAAGTGACTGCGACAGAGTTATCGACAATAAAAAAACAGAAAATAAAAATAAATAAAATTTATAAGTTTTATTTTGAAAATTTTCATGTTTTTTAGACAAAAGAAAAATAAATAAAACCAATCCACCGATAGTGACATTTACAAAAAGGTTAACAAAAGGATGCATGCCATTTTGAAACAGCAAAAATGATAATTGCTGCGGAAATCCTGGAACAAAAGCAAAAGATACTTTTGATAAAAAAATGAATAGCAAAAGTATTTTGATCAGTACCTGCAAAAGAACCTACTTCGAATTTTTTTCAATGAGGACACTTGTTAATATAATTGTTGTGATTAAAGAAACAATAGTAATTGATCTAGACACATCATTTGAGATCCACGGCTCTTTTTTAGGAATATACACAAAATCATCTTGAGCCAGTTTAAATGGTTTAATTTCAGAAGTTGATTTCATCAATTTTTTGAGATCCACTTCGTAAACACCATTTTGTGATGAATCTGTTTTGCGAACTAAGACTGATGACAAATCAGCATCTTCCGAACCACCGGCTAAAGTTACAAGCTTTAATAAATCAGTTTGTGGTGGAATATAATAAATACCAGGATTTTTGACCGCACCTAAAAGTTGAACTCCAATTAAAGACTCTTTAGGTGACGAACGATAAATAAACTCAGAGGCTCTAGGTGGTTCTTTAATCTCAAAAAAACTAGATTCAGCCCGTACGACACTAGACCATGTCTGAGTGATTACAAAAGCGAATGTAACAATAATAGAAATAGCACGACGGCTATGAGTTAGCTTAAGCATAAAAATTCTCCAATCTTTCTGGACCAAGTACTGGATTATTAAAAAACAAATAGGACTTATGGTCAACTGGACGAACGTTAAATAAAATAATTCTTATGGAGTATACAAATTTGAATATGGAAAACAGCAATTTACCAGAACACGAAAAAATTTTTAACGAAATCAGTCAAAAACTCAACGCCTTGTCTCAAGACGAAGATATTAAAAATAACTCAAAAGAGCGTGTCGTTCAAATCGAAAAAATGCAAAATCAACTTAAAAACTTTCAATTTGAACTCATGTCAAATCACGAAGACATGAAACTTAAAATTGATACTCTTGAAAAAATGACAACTTCTAATTCAGATTTAACTTTAAAAGTCAGAGAGTTGACTGACCATTTAAATCAAGAGCGCCAACATAACTCTAAATTATCAACAGATTTAGCAAGATCGCTTGATTTATCTTTAAAATTACAACTCGAAATCCAAGAAACTAAAACAAAAGCTATTCAAGCTCAAATGGAAGAACGTAAAGTTCAGCTTGAGAACATTGAAAGAATACAAAAAAACTACGTGGCTGAAAAAACAGCTCTACTACAGGCAAATGATGAACTTTTAGTTGATATTCAAGATAAAGAGAAACAAATCGATGAATTAAATCTGAAAATTTCTGAACTTGAAAAAAGCTTAAGTGATATCCAGCTCACGTCACAAGAACAAGCTGACACTATTAAGCATCTTATGACTGTCGCAGAAAACAAAATCGTTGAACTCAAATTAGATGCTGATCGACAAAAATCTGACTACGAAAATCTGATGGGACAACATAAGCAAGTTCAAACACAAATCGAAATTCTAAAACAAGAAAACTATGCTCTGAAAGACTACATCAATAAGATGACTCAGTTTCAACAGCAAATTTTTACAGCTCAACAAAGCGTGTAAAAACTCGCTTTACAAAGAAGCTAGTCAAATCTGAACTAGCTTCTTAAATTTAGATCTATTCGACTTTGTGTAAAAGCATCTTTAAATATTGGCCTTCAGAAAACTGAATCAACGAAGGATGATCCCAACCCAATCCACCCTCTGCGATCAACTGCGCTTTTTTACCAGTTCTCACAATTGATTTACGAAGTGCATTTTTAAAATCAGCCATTTGCACCAAACCAGAACATGTACAAGAAGCGACAACACCCTTAGAGGCCACAATACGAAATGCTTGTTCGTTGAGTTTCATATAGCCATGTAAACCTGATTCCATGTCTTTTTTGTTTTTAACAAAAGCTGGTGGGTCAGAAATAACAACATCAAATGCATTATCTGTAAATTCAACTAAATCTTTTAAGACATCCATTTTGCGGTATTGAACTTTTGTTGTATAGCGAAGTAAGTTTTCACGAGCTTTTTTTAAAGCCAAATCAGAAACATCCACGAGCATAACTTCAAACGGAATATTTTTTTTCTGCAAATAGAAAGCAATCTGCGCTGACCACTGCCCCATATAACAACATAAGTCGACAATTCGTAGAGGCTTATCTTCAGTGATTTTTTTAAACTTAATCATACCCTCTAATGATTGAATAAGAATTTTCATATTAAATGTTTGATCTAGAAAAAATCCAGTTTTCTGTCCCTCTATAAGATTAACAGAAAACTTTAATTTATCGTTTGTGTTCAACGACTCAGACATCACTGAGGGAATTTGAATTTCAACATCATTGAGATCAATGTTATCTGGATTATACTTAATTTCCGGAGCTTGTACTTCGAGCCCCTCTAATTTACGAATATTAACATCATTACGCTGAAGTAAAATAGTCTCAGTCCATCCAATATCAGAAAAATTTTGTTTCTGAACTGTCTCAACTAATTTTTGATAGATATCTAATGCTTGAGAGAATATTTTATCCATACCCGCAGTTAAAAGTTGATATGATAAAACCTGATATTTTTTGTTGTTTTTCTCAAACACATAGCGATCAACAATAAGTCCAGGCAACTGATCAGCTTCAGAAAAGCAAACACGAAATGAATCTTGAAATCCTAAATGCATTCTTTTTTCCCAGGCTGTATAGAGCCTAGAGAAAATATACTCGACTGATCCAATTTCAAAATCTTTTAACTCAAAACTCAATGCTCTAAATGCGATTAAAGAATGTGGATTGCCATAACCACGCGCTAAAAAGTGGCCTTTATAATCTTGTGCTTCGATAAGATCACCGGCTTGAATACCTTTGGGGCTTTCCATAAGTTCATTAGAAAATACCCAAGGATGACGTGAACGTAATCTTTGATCACAGCCTTTTTTTAACTTCCATACGCGCATAAATATGACCTTTACTGATAGACAGGGCTGGTCTTAAAAACCAACCTTGCAAAAAGTCATTTCTATAACAAGTTACGTCTCACTTTAGCAACTTGAAAAGTGTTTCGCATGAGCATCGCAATTGTAGTGGGGCCAACGCCTCCTGGAACAGGAGTTTTAGCACTCAACCAGCTTATGGAATCATCATTTTTAGAAACAGATACAACATCCCCGGTAAGTTTATTGTGGCTATCACGATGTATACCCACATCAATGATCACAGCTCCTTTTTTAAAATCAGTGATTTTAAAATATTCAGACTTACCAATAGCAACACAAACAATATCAAAATCTTTAATTTCATTAAGTAAATCCTGTGATTTCGAGTGAAATAAAGTCACAGTTGCATTTTCTTGATTGAGTAAATGAACTAATGGTGTTCCGACAATAAGACTACGGCCAATGACAGCAATTTTACGACCTGTCAGTGAAATATTATAAAATTTAAAAATTTCAATAATTCCAGCAGGAGTACAGGGTTTAACAACAGAATTACCAACAACCAAAGCCCCCATGTTTGATTGAGTCAAACAATCAACATCTTTAAGTGGTAATATCGTTTCTAAAACTCGTCTCTCGTTAATATGTTGAGGCAGCGGCAATTGAATTAAAATACCATCAACAGAGTCATCTTGATTAAGCTTTTTAACCTGAGATATTAAATCAACTTCAGTTACCTGCGATGCAATTCGTAATACTTCTGAAGTGTATCCTAAGTTTTCACAAGCACGAATTTTATGACCAACATACACCTGGCTGGCGGGATCATCCCCAACTAAAATAACAGACAACTTGGGCAAAGATATATTTCGGGACTTCCAGCTTTGCAGTTCTTGTTTAATTTCATCCTGTATTTTTTGGCTAACAGGTTGGCCTTTAAGTTCTATAAGCATGCAGTCTCCGATCTTTAAGAACAAGGTTTCGTGTTATAAGTTAGTCTACTTCAATAAAGATTAATGTTTTCTTTAGAGATTTCAATAAGTTATACACTTCAGTATTATGATTGGATTCTTGACCTAGACCAAGATATGAATTAAATTGCAAGTCTTGCACTTAAATACGAGGAGACTCCAAATGGCTGAAAAAGTTAAACTTTCAAAAGATGGTAATTCAATCGACTTCGTTCAATCGGATAGTCTTCCAACATCACTTAAAAAATTTCGTCAAAGCCCTGAAATCGAAGGTTTTTACCGTTTCATTTTTGAAAATGACTTACAAAAAGAAGCTTTTGAGATTTTAGAACGTATCGTTGCTAACCGCAAAGCCACTAAAAAAGCTCAAAAAACAGAATCTAAACAAGCAGCTAAGGCTGAAGCCGCTTTACCTAAAAAAGGTAAAAAATAATCCTCATACCGGATTCTCGGATTTCTACAGTTTCTAAAATTTAATTTATCTTACAAAACCTCTTGCAAGTTAATCCTGCAGGAGGTTTTTTTATGTCTTTATCTCAAATTAAAAATCGTAAAGGCCAAGGTTTAATCGAATATCTGATGCTGGTTTCTCTTATAGCCGTTGCAACTATCGGAGTTGTTCGTATTGTGGGTTACAATTTAGGTCGCAAATACGAAAATATCAATCGCGCTATGGGGGCTTCGACATCACAAGAACTCGATGCTATAAACTATCAAGGGGTCAACAAACAAAAAGATTTATCTAATTTTTTGGATGGATCACGTGTGCAAGGCAAATAATAATAAAGGTCAGGCCATCATCGAAAGTTTGATGGCTTTAGTCATATCAATTCCACTTGTTTTTTTCTTAATACGAAGTCTCAACCAACAAATAAATATTTTATTGGTTGATGAGCTTATTGAAGAGCGCATTATTTGCGAACTGACTACATTTGAAAACTGTGAAAAAAAATTTTCTCGTAAGCTCGATTTAATTAAGCCTAAAATCAAAAATTTCGAATCCAAGATCACGAATACTCAAATCCAAATCAAAGTCACTTTACAATCTGGATTAAAAAGAGTTCGTTTATTAAATCTAAAGGACTATCGTCATGAATTCTAAAAAAGGATTTGTTTCGCTTCAATTTTCTTTATTTTTAGTTATTTTTTTATCGCTGTATTCAACATTGGCAATTACGTATGCATTATTTGAAATGAAAGACACCAATCGTAAAACTTGTATTCAAGAAACATATGAAACAGAATCTTACGTACTTAAAATGACTAGAGCACTCTTTAATTTAAATCCTGTTTCCACTCTTTTAAGAATTCAAATCAAAAGTATCCAAGCTGCACTTGCAATAGCAATCGCAACCGGTAATGAGCCCGCAGCGCTTGCTTTAGAAAAAAGTCTGAATCTACTTTATAAGTCTCAAAAAACACTAGACAATAAACAAAAAATTTTAATTTCAACAGTCAAAAACTATATTCGTCTTAAACAGGCACAGATTAAAGCGCAAGTGTATAACCAATCTAAAGATAAGTCTCAACTGTGGAACTTTATATTACAAAGCACCGTTCACTTTACAACCAAAACACAAATAAATTACCCGGTACAAGCTGATCCGATCGGCGGAGTTGCTCCAAACTACGAATGGGCTACAGATGCTGAAAAGTCCTTAACTATGGCCTATAATTGGAACCTATTTTTTTCAAGCAATAGTCATTTTCAATCGTTATTAACATGGAGTAATAGCTTTTCGATGACTTGCGGATCAACAGCTCAACTCAGGAGTTCCAAATGGTCTATAAAAATAATCGCGGACAAGTTTTAATCGAACTTGTTTTCACACTTATACTCTTTACAAGTTTACTGGCTGCGCTTCAAAAAATAAGCTCGAGTTACAATCAACGAAATAATAAACACAAATTATCACAACAGGATCGTTAATTATGAATTACTCAATCGAAAAAATTAAACTTGCTCTTAACACACATAAAACATTTTTATTCATGTTTGTTTTATTTGTTTTAGTTTATGCAGTAACGTCACTCGTCAATGCAACTAACCAAAAAACAGATTACACACCAGTGACGCCAGACACGCTTATTCCGAGAGGTCATGTTTTGATACCCATTGAACTCGAAAATATTGAAACGATTACCGGTCTTATTGAGAACTACGGAGTCATTGATATTTATCTTGGTCAAAAACTGACTGAGACATCTCAAAAAATATTGAATAAAGTCAAAATCATACGTGCTCCACTGAACCCTCAAAAATTTGCAATACTATTACCTGAAAATGCAGCCAAAGTTTTTATGAAATACAATGGTTTATTTGTTGGCGCTGTTCAAAATAAGACAGAAGCAAGTCTTGATCCTCTCGTTAGCAAAACAGTAACTCGAAAATCACATGTCGAAATCGACTACAATAGAGAGCACTAATCATGAAATATTATTTTTTATTAATGTTGATCCCTCTTGGTTTTAACACTGCTCACGCTAAAGTTTTTTTAATTGCGTCTGATAAAGCCAACTTTGAGTCTTACTCAAACACATGCAAAGCCAATAACTATTATTGCATGCCACAAGATTTTGACAAAATACACCAACTCGAAAAGCCGCTATTCGCAAAACTGACAGATGAATTTAATTTAGATAATGAATCATATAATCTAAGTTTTTCAGCAAAGGCCAGTGCCGCTATAGCTCAAGAGATGCTCACTTTAGATGAGTTAGAGCTTATTATTTTCATGTCTGAAAAAATGAGTCAGCAATCTAAATTTAAGATTCATAGTCATAATACCAACTATTTGAAAGCTCTCTATGCAAACTTGCAAAAACTTGTATCTGAAAATAGTCTTAAAGATACAGATCTAAAAGAAAAAATAATCTACATTGCTGGTCACAAACTCGTTTATAACGATAAAGTTTTAAATTTTATTAAAAAAAATCTTAAATCTGTTTTCGCACAAATTGTCAGCTTTGACTCAGTTGAGATCATGCAGACTTATCAAAAACAATTTTTTTTACAAGGTGGTTGTGCTCAGTACACGTTTTGGCACTCAGATCTTAACAACTTTGATGTAACGTTCATGCCTTATTTTGACAAAGGTTGTAGTTTTGGTGAAAATATTGATCGTAAGTCAGCAAGTATCACACATCATTTTCAAGAACATAAAAACAAATATTTATGGGGATTAGCGATTATCGCTGGTGGCATATTGCTTAATAGCAAGCCTATCGTTATTGAGTATTAAGTTTTTCACCATTAAAATACACTGCACATATTTCATCAGTATTAAATTGTGTTTCACAATGACCCCATGTTTTCCCCATGGGTGTTTTCGGATAAGAATGAAACTTTTTCCAATCTTCATTCAATTTTGCAATGCCATTGAGAGCGCTCAGTTCAAGCGCTTTTTTATTTAATAGCAATTGTGCAGGTTCTATCGGACTATCAGAACCAAAATCTAAATGGATTTTGTTTTTTCTGATCATTTCCCATTGAAAAAAATGTTTATTTAAATCTCCGATTTTTGAATTGATCCAATGATGATCACTCAACCAGTGACATGGCTGCATGTGCACAAAAACATGTAATGGCTTAAGCAGTTGCAAAGTTTCAGGTCTTAAAATTTGACAGTGCTCTAAATGAATTTTACCAATCAACCCAGCTGCAGATATCTGCCTAGCTAATGTGGCCACTGTATGCACGGCTTGATCGCCGATCGTGTGAATAGCTATTTCAATTTTGTTTTGCCAGCATTTTTCAATCATTAATCGAATATCATTTTCTGGCCAACACAATAACCCCTGATGATTTTTGCCAAAATAATTTTGTGAGAGATACGCAGTTTCAGATCCTAGCGATCCATCAACAAATATTTTAAGCCCCTTTATCTTTAAAAATTCACTCGGATTTTTTATACATTTCTGCAAATCTGAAAAACCGCGATCAAAATCATTGATATGTTCGACTGTTACAAAACCTTCAGTATAAAGCTTAAGCTGACCACTTTCACACAAGTGCTTTTGAATTTGCCACTGATTGTAAGTCATTGATAAATCTCTAACGTGAGTAAACCCCCCACGATTAAATATTTGGCCGGCTTGAATAATAAATTTTTCTAAATGCGAGTCTGAGTATGCTGGCAACATGAGTAATGCTTTGATGTGAGCTTGATCTTTGAGTAATCCAATCAATTCCCCGCTTGTGTCACGAGGAATTTCCCCACCAGGAACATCTTTATTAAAGTCGTATCCCATAGTTTCCAAAATTTGTATGGCTTTTGAATTAATCCAACTCGTATGCCCATCGACTCTGGAGAAAAACACTGGTCGATCTGGAAACAACTTATCGAGAGTGCTTCGATGCAATTTCAAATCATTATCTGCAGTATTCCACTCATTTTCATTCCAACCAAAACCAACTAACCAGTCTCCGCGAAGTTGGTGAGGTTGAACATTTATGTTTTTTATATCAATGAAATTTTTGATGTGGCCAAGTTTTAGTTCACTAGCAACCTGACCAGTTGCTAGTAAGTGAACATGACTATCAAAACAATTTGAAATTGTTTCGATCATATGTGATTACTATCGACCACCACTTGTCGTTGGCACGGTAACACTTGTTGCACCACCGTTGTTAATATATACAGGCGAAGTGACTTGACCTGGTATAAATGTTGGTGCTTGAGTACCGATGTTGTTATAGTAACTACCACCATTAATACCTGCAGATGGTGCTGCGATACCAATGTTAACACCTAGTGTTCCACCGACACCGTTAATTCCACCTAACCCAGAACCTGTGTAAGCTCCTGAGTAAAGCATTTGTAGACGCATTTGAAGTGAAGCAATCTCTTGCTGAACTTGCGAAGCTTGTTGTTGAACAGCAATTTGTCGTTGGTATGCTTGTTGTTGATATTGAACTTGTTGCTGATAATACTGCATTTGCATTTGAGCTTGCTGCTGAGCTTGTTGCATTTGCTGTTGAGCCATTTGCTGTTGCATTTGTAACATTTGTAATTGGTACTGTGGATTATTGAGCATTGTTCCCATTGACATGTTACCCATCATATTACCCATTGGAATACCACCGTTAACCATTCCATTGGCCATATACCCACCTGGCATCATATACCCGTTGGACATCAAGCCACCGTTAACCATTCCGTTAGCCATATATCCACCTGGCATCATATACCCGTTAGACATCAAGCCACCGTTAACCATTCCATTAGCCATATATCCACCTGGCATCATGTATCCATTAGCCATCAAGCCACCGTTAACCATTCCATTAGCCATATATCCACCTGGCATCATGTATCCATTAGCCATCAAACCGCCGTTAACCATTCCGTTTACGGCCATACCTGGTATCATACCATAAGGATAACCACCATACGGTCCTGCAAACATTCCGTTTGGACCATATCCACCTGGATACATTCCACCACCCCAAGGTGAACCGTACATGTTAGCTGGGTAACCAAAAGCTCCACCCATTGCTGAAAGTGGACCATACGCACCCATTGGTCCGCCGAAAGCTCCACCCATTCCACCGCCGGCACCCCAAGGATAACCAGTACCGTTAAAACCACCAGCACAACCAAATCCACCGCGGCCTGAACCACCAACAACAGCACCGTAAACACCATTCAATAAAAATGGTAATCCAAGAGACATCGCCGTTGGGTAACCTTGTGTCGGAGGATATCCAAGCTGCGCTTGATATTCCATAGCTGATTCGTCATATTTTTTACCAACGTAACCAAGTGCTAAACCCAAGCCAACGTTCATGGCAACTTCTGGCCAATCACGTTTTGATGAACGGTAAGAATATCCACGAGAAGTTTCATAACAATTACCAGTCGGACAGTCTGCTTCAGTGTTACGGGCTTTGTATTCTTTCTCTATTTTTTCGCGTTCGCGAATGTCTTTGATTGTATATGCAAGATCTTTGACTTTATCTTCGAGATCTGAAATTTCACCTTGCAATTTGTTCTTTTTATCAAGACTAGTTTTTGCTAAACCTAATTCTTTTTTACAATCAATTTCTTTATTTGGACGTTCAACTTTTAAAGACTTTTCAGCACATAGCAATTCTGCATTAACTTTACCTTCACCGTCTGCACAAAAGGAGCCTTTATTTGATTCCGCATTAGTCCACTTAAATTTTAGTAATTCAGTGACTTCATAACGTTTATCACAATTGGATTTAGCTTCTTTATCAGATGAATCTTTTTTATCATCCGGCGCTTTATTTTTTTCTCCAGTTCCACCTGTTGCACATTTTGGATCCGGATAAGTATTGTAATCAGTACATTTATTTTTTTGTTGAAAGTGTGTATCAATTAAAAAATCATTTACATCTGAAACAAATACTCTATCTAGTTTATCGCGAGAACGCTTTAAGTCGCTTTCGGCTAACTTTAAATCAAGCTTTTTAGATTTTATTTTTTGATTAACTTCATCAATCTTATCACGCGCATCTTCTTCTTCATCAGACATACTGACTGCGTTTGTGCCGCGGGACCATTGAGAACTACAGCCTTGCATAGCGCCGTAATATCCTGTTCCGTACATAGCGCCCATTCCGCCGTAACCTGCACCTGCCATCGAATAACCACCGCCATACTGAGCGATTGCTCTCTCTTGTAGTAGAGATGTCAGTGCAATTGATAAGACAACAGTTTTAACAATTGCTGATTGCATGAAATTTTTAAGCGACATAAGTGTCTCCTTGGTGCTTTTTTCCCGCAATAGCAGGACACTTTCGATCATTGTTATTATCGTAACACTTTTCGACAGGTCTTTGCGATAGTTAGAGAGTCTAGCACTGAAAAATAGTCCAAGGTCAGTAGTCTTAAGTAGAGTCAAGATTTTAAGTCAAATCAGTGACAAAGACACATTCATCATTAAAATAAGTTAAATCCATGGATAAACCTAAGCTTCTCTATATAGATGATGAAACTGATAATTTAGACGCTCTCGAACGTTTGTTGCGTCGTAAGTTTGAAATATTCAAGGCCTCAATTCCACAAGAAGCCTTTAACCACTTAGACCAACATCCAGACATTGCCATCATCATATCAGATCAACGAATGCCTCTGATTACAGGTGTAGAGTTTTTAGAAAAATCAATAGATACCCACCCTGATAGTATACGAATACTCTTAACAGGCTACACAGATATTGAGTCAGTCATCGAAGCCGTTAATAAAGGTCAAATATATAAATATATCACTAAACCATGGGATCCAGTCGACTTACTCAAAAGTTTAGAAAATGCTTATGAGAAATTTTCTTTACGAAAAGAACTTAAAAGTAAAAACCAAGCACTTGAAAAAGCTCTTATTGATTTACAATCCCTAGATAAGACTAAATCTCAATTTATGATTTTAATTAATCATGAGCTTAAAACTCCGCTCACTTCAATTTTGAGTTTTGCTGGTTTACTTAAAGAGACTTCATTAACAGATGAACAAAATCTATTTACTGATCGAATATTAAAATCATCAGACAAGCTTAAAAATATTATTGATGATGTTTTGTTGATCGTAAAAGGCGAACTTGGACAAATTAATATAAATACAACGCAGATTAATCTCGAAAATTGTTTAAGTTATATCAATGAAGATATTCAGCTCATGATTGGTGCCAAAACACAATCAATAAGCTTGCACTTAGCTACGACTTCAGTTACAGCAGATCCAGTTTATTTCCGTATGATTTTAAATAGAGCTTTACATAATGCGACTAAATTCGGCCTACCCGATTCAGATCTAAAAATCACATCGTATCAAATCGGCCAGAGAACCCTGATTGAAGTTCAAAACAAAGGACCACATATTTCTAAAGCCATTTTAGACAAGATTTTAAAACCGTTTACTCTCGATGAGAATGTCATGAATCACTCTGTTGGAATGGGTCTTGGTTTAACAATTTGCCAAACAGTTTTAAAAGCCCATCATGGTCATTTGGAAATCGAAAACAATGACCAGGGTGTTACTGTTAGATTTATTTTTCCTTAAATCCGGACACATCCGAACTCATTTAAGATTCGGATTTGATATTTATTTTGAGCTTACTCTTGCAGGCTTTTAACTTGTATTGATTTAATCAAGATGAAAACTACACACTTTTTAAAAATCATAAGTCTTGGATTATTCGTTCTTATTTTGTCAAAAAATGCTGTGGCTAAAAGTCACGCATCGGAAATTTTGCTCGAAACTGGCGAAATTTATAAAATAACACATATCACTGATAAGTTGTGGATTGAAAATTCAAAAATAGTCACAGCCACTGCAGATGGCAATTCGGTTCAACTTAAAAGTTTACAAATCGGTCGTTCGCTTATTAAATACAATGGTCAACAAACACAAATCTACAGCGTACCAGTTGGCTATAAGTACTCTTATGAATATTGGCAAAAAGCAGTTCGAAAAATTTCTTTTTTATCAGTGGGTTTTTGTGAAAATTCAATTTGCCTAAAAGGTAAAATATCCAATTTAAAACAATTTACAACAGTCATATCACAAATGGATGAAGATAAATCTTTTATTTTTTTAAAACTTGATATGCCCAATGAATTACAAAATGAAATTGAAAAATGGTACATTCAATATTTTAGACAACATGAAATAACACCACCCAAAATAGTTTTTGATGCTAGCCCTTGGAAAGTCGTTCTCTCAAGCAAAGATGATAACATCAAAAACAAAGACTATACTCAAAAAATAGGTCTTTTAACAGATGATAATAAAAATAAAATCGAACTTGGTGATAACGTTAAAGTCTCAGTTCAATTTATAGAAATGAAAAAAAGTTTTATGCGTAAAATTGGAATTGATTGGCCGCAATCAGTTTCTGGTCGAATTAATCAAAATACTTTTGAGAAAACTGAAGATTTATTTATGACAATTAGTGCTGCCGAACGTTCTGGTGATTCAAAAACAATAGCTACGCCTAATATCGTTTGTAGATCAGGCAAAGAAGCTGAGTTTTGGGCCGGCGGTGAATTCCCGTTTAGAATAAGTAACTCATCAAGAATCCATGATGTCTCATGGAAAAAATACGGTATACAACTTAAAGTTAAACCTGTCATTGATCCTCTCGGCCAAATGAGTATTGAACTGGTTGCTGAAGTATCTGCACCTAACTTGGCAACAAGTGTTGATGGGATTCCAAGTATTCAGACCAATAAAGTCAGCAGTCACTTTGATTTAACGAAAAAAAGAACTTTGATCTTATCTGGTCTTATTGAAAACAATCTTTCAAAAAGTAAACAAGGTCTGGCGTTTTTAAGCCAATGGCCCATAATCGGATCTTTATTTTCGAGCCAAGATTATTTAGACAATCAAACTGATTTAGTTGTTCTTGTAACACCGGAGCTTTATGAGTAATTCAAAATTAGATGTCAGCACCATTAAAGATGCTTTTCAAAAAATTAAACATGAACAGCAACAGTACTTAAAACAGAATCACGATCTCAATGATGGCTTTGTTGACCACAGTCAATTTGTTAAAACTAGAATATCTTCAGCTTTAGAACTTTTTGATATTGAAATCAAACAACGCATTGAAAACGAATTATCAGGCTATGGTCCAATACAGAACTTATTAGAAAACGATGACATCACTGAAATACTTATTAATCAATTTGATCAGATATTTTACGAAAAAAATGGTTGTTTGCATCAACACCAAGATCATTTTTTCGATGAACAGAGTTATCACCAGTTCGTAGAACTGCTTGTTTCTAATGGCCATACAGTTATTAATAGTGAAAAACCTTACGTTGAGTTTCATAAAAACTTTATACGCTATACTATTATTGCGCCAGATCTTGCCCGTGGTCATTTTTTGGTTTCACTTAGAAAACAACCAAAATCACACTGGAACTTTAACAAGCTTCATGCGAATGAATGGGCCAGCGACAAAGATTTTGAAATATTAAATAGAATTATTTCTGATAAAAAAAATTTTTTGGTCATTGGTGGTACGGGTTCAGGCAAAACGAGTCTGCTGCAAGCTTTTATTCACGCTATAGGTGATCAAGAAAGAACACTGATTATTGAAGACACGCAAGAACTACAGCCTCTGTACTCTGTTAATACGTCACTCTTAGCTCGAAAAAGTATTGGACAACTTATGAGCGAAATCACAATGAACGACTTATTAAAAAAAGCTTTAAGACTTCGACCTGATCGATTATGTGTCGGTGAAATTCGAGGAAGTGAAGCCACTGCTTTACTTATGGCTCTTGCAACAGGACACGAAGGCAGTTTTGGCTCTTTACATGCTAAAAGTCCACACGAAGCACTTTTACGGCTAGAAATGCTGATTCAAATGGGTGCTCCACAGTGGTCTTTACAATCAATTCGTCGCTTAATTGGTCTAACTATTCAAAATATTATTGTGTGTGGAAAAGTAAACGGAAAAAGAAAACTTTTAGGAATATACGAAATCACGAGTGTTGAAGAAAGTGGAGTGACTCTTCATCAAATCAATAATGAAGAGCCTTTCTCTAAATTTACTTAATACCTTTATCTTCTAAAAACTTTTCAGCTTGAGCATTCAGTTTAATACCAACTTCATTTAACTGATCACGACTCACTGTACTTGGGCAATCTGACATTAAGCATGTTGCTTGCGCTGTTTTAGGAAACGCAATAACTTCACGAATAGCTTCTGTTTGCGTGAGTAACATCACTAAACGATCCATACCCCACGCGATACCACCGTGTGGAGGCGTTCCGTATTTTAAAGCCTCTAAGAAAAATCCAAATTTATGTTTAGCTTCTTCTTCAGTTAATCCTAACAATCTAAAAATAGCTTGCTGAATTTCATTACGATAAATACGTATTGATCCGCCACCCATTTCATAACCATTACAAACTAAATCATAAGCTTTAGCTAACATATGTGGATAAGCTTTTTCGTTATTTTTAATCATATCATCAAAATACTCATCCGTTGGTGATGTGAATGGATGGTGACGTGATACCCAGCGTTTTTCATCTGGTGAGTATTCAAGTAATGGAAAATCAATCACCCACAAGAATTGATATTTTGAATGATCGATGAGTTTTAACTCACGACCAAGATGTAATCTTAACGCAGATAAAGCAGAACATGCAGGATCAAAATCATCAGCAACAATAAGTCCGCAGTCTTTCTCTGTACAACCAAGGGCTTTAAAAATAGCTTTTAATTTTTCAGGCGTGAAAAATTTAGAAACCGGAGAATTAATTGTTCCATCAGCTTCTTGTTTTAACCAAACAAGTCCTTTAGCACCATTTTTCTTAGCTAAATCAGTTAACTTATCAAACTGTCCACGAGTAAATGTTGATCCCCCTGGTACACACAGACCACGAACAATGCCACCACGAGAAAGAGCATCGTCAAAAACCTTGAACCCAGAGTTTGTAACAAGTTCTGCGATATTTTGAATTTCCATTCCAAAACGTGTATCTGGTTTATCACTACCATAACGATTCATGGCTTCAAAATAAGTCATACGCGGCAATTTAGCGACATCGATACCTTTGATTTCTTTCCAAATATGACGAAGCATTCTTTCATTTAAATCAAGAATATCTTCGACATCGATAAAAGACATTTCCATATCGATTTGCGAAAATTCAGGTTGACGATCAGCGCGCAAATCTTCGTCGCGGAAACAACGGGCTATTTGAAAGTAACGATCGTAACCAGAAACCATTAACAACTGTTTTAAAATTTGTGGCGACTGTGGTAACGCATAGAAATTACCAGGATTCACACGTGAAGGCACTAAGTAATCACGAGCTCCTTCTGGAGTAGATTTAAATAGAATCGGTGTTTCAACTTCTAGAAATCCATTGTCTGTCAAAAACTGACGAACTAATTGCGCCACTTTATGACGAGTAATGAGATGGTGCTGCAAACGAGGTGAACGCAAATCAAGATAACGATATTTTAAGCGCAAAACTTCGTTGACGTTTTCATCATCAATTTGAAAAGGAGGAGTTGCTGCAACATTTAGAATTTCACAGCGTGTTGCTTCAACTTCGATATCACCAGTTTTGATTTTGGTATTTTTCATACCATCCGGACGTGCACGCACGACACCTTCGATCGCGACAACGTATTCACCGCGAAATTCTTTAGCGTTTGCTGTTTCATTTTTGTTTGGATCGAGTACGACTTGAACGATACCTTCACGATCACGTAAGTCGATAAAAATAAGACTACCGTGGTCACGACGAGTATTAACCCATCCCATCAAAACAACTTTTTGTCCGACATGAGTGCCATTTAAATGGCCACAATACGTTGTACGCTTTAACTCTCTTACAAATTTCATATATTCGATCCTAGTTTCTTATGTTCTGTTTAGAATATTAGACTCTCATAGTTGACAAACTTCAGTCAAAACTCATCTTTAATAAGTTAGACTTTTTTTACGAGTAAAATACTGTTAGCATAGCCAAATGACTGAATGTTAACTCTAACCAAGTAGGACGCACTATGCCTAAATTAAATTTTGAACTGCCAGCCAAGGTTTCTGCTGATCACGCTTTTGGAAAAATTCAAACTTTTTTAAGTTCTGAAAACCATTTTACACGCTTAGACCCCAAATTAACCACGACTTTTGACCAGGCACAGAAAAGCTGTCACCTAAAAGGGTCTCAATTTCAAGCAGATATCAAGGTCGCAGCCCACGCCGAAACTTGCATGGTCAATGTTGTTGTAGAAATACCGTTAGCATTAGCTTTATTTAAAAGTAAAATCCAACAAGAAATTGAAAAAGCGTTTATTAAAATTTTAAGTTAATTCACTGGAATTTAAACATGGCGCAAAAAAAAGCATCTACAGCAAAGAAAGCTCTGAGTAAAAAAGGTCTGTCAAAAAAACAGAGCACTGTAAAAGCTGTTGTTGCAGAAATCGTCGATGATGATATCTCAGCTAACGAGTCCCCATCTGAAGTCGCCATCAAAGACCTTGTTACAACTCATGAAACAGATTTAGACGATCCTATTGACCTGAATGAACCAGCATCTCAACTGCCGACTCTTGTTGATGCTCCTGCTGTCAGCAGCAAAGATTCTTTAACTCAATATTTAAACGAAATTCGCAAATATCCCGTTTTAAGTAAAGAAGAAGAAATGCGTATAGCTAAAGTTTACTTTGAGACTAAAGATCCAGAAGCAGCACAAGCTCTCGTGAGAGCTAATTTACGTTTTGTCGTTAAAATTGCTGCTGAATATGCGCGATTTTCATCAAGAATGATTGATCTTATTCAAGAAGGTAATGTTGGCCTTATGCATGCGGTTAAAGAATTTAACCCTTACAAAGGAGCGCGTTTAATTACATACGCCGTATGGTGGATCAGAGGCTATATACAAGAATACTTAATGCGACAGTTCTCGATGGTTCGCATTGGCACTACGGCCAATCAACGTAAACTCTTTTACCAATTGCAAAGACAAAAACAAGAGCTTGAAAAGATGTCTTCGCCTGAAAAAATCGCTGAACTCTCGCATCAGCTTGGAATTCCTGAAGATGAAATTGCCGAAATGGCAAAACGCCTATCAAGTCGTGATGTCAGTTTAGATAAAACAACTGATGATGAAAACTCTGGTGGAGTTTCACTTGGCAGTTTACTCAAAAAAGATGATGGCAGTTTGCCTCTTGATGAACAACTCGCACTAGCTGAACAAATTAAATATTTAAAAGATGCCATTGATCTCGTAACGCCAAAGTTGACAGAAAAAGAAAAAATTATTTTAGAAGAGCGCGTACTAAATGATGAGCCACTTACATTACAAGAAATTGGCGAAAAATACAAAATCACACGCGAAGCCGTTCGCCAAAACGAAGTCAGACTTATTAATAAAATCAAAGAAACATTAACAGGACTTATGGAACTTAAAAAGTGATCACTAAATATTTGATGATGGTGATATCTTCAAATTTTTTTGGTCATATTTGGCGATATTTCAAATTTTTATTTATAAGTTTGGTTTTAGTTTTTTCTATTGCGTGTACCAAAATAGATCTGGGATATACTATTGCATCTAAAATGATAAAAGGCCGCATTTATGATACCTATGAGTTCAAGCCAAAAAATAAAAAGACTGAAATTGATATTTACTTAAATGAGCAATTCGAAAAAAATAAAAGCAAAACGCTTAATGAACTTTCATTGCTTATTTTAGACATTCAAAAAGAATTAGCCAAAGAAAATATGACTGCTGAAGCTATTGCTAAGGTCTTTCATAGAACAAAAATATTTAGACAAAATATTGTACTGATTTACAATGATGTATTCAGTGTAATCATTAAAAAAATAGAAAAAAATGAGATTGAACAATTTAGAAAATTCACCCAGCGACAAATTGCAGAAGAAACTGAGGGCGCCCAAGACGAGACTGAGTTTTTTGAGAAAAAAGAGAAAAATTTCAAAAGAACGATCAATTTTTTAATGGGTGATATTAACGATAAACAACTTCAAGTGATTCAAGTATTTCTCAAAAAGCATAAATCATTTTTCATGAATCAAATCAGTTTTAAAAAGCAATATTTTCAAAAATTCGATGAGTTCTACCCTGATTACAATAAAATGCTAGAATTAACACTTAAGTTCTATTCTAGCCATGAAAGCGTGTACAGCTCAAAAGAGCTGGCTGAAAAACAAACTTTTGAAAACAGTTTCAAATCGCTTTTGCTCGAAATATGGAATTATTCTGACAACAAACAAAAAAAACATTTTAAAGATACAATAGCGGAAATTCAGGAAAACCTTAAAAATAATTAAAAACCAAAGTTACCTTTTAGGGAACACGTCTTTAAATTCGACATGTGTTTCATTTAAAACTAAGCATATAGCTTTTAAGATACTGACCACTTGGCTTTTTATTCGCACTTGTTCTGCTTACTCAATATTTTAAGGTGGTCATCATGTCTAAAGTTTTGACGTTTCTAGTACTTTGCTCGATAAGTTTATCATCATTTGCCCAAAGCAATGAGACTGCAAAATTAGTTATTACAGATCAACAAATCACTTACAGCGGATCTAGTGTTGCTTCGTATATATCATCAAAACTTGATTCTTTAGAAGAAAGTCACGCCCAGAGAAGAGATTTTTTTAGAAATGAACTTAATATTTTAAATAGTCAAAGTGAATACCCAACTGGCTTTGTTCAATATGTACGGAATACAAAGTTTGTGCTTGTAGCACACTTTGATTTAGCAGAGACATTTACAGATGGAAATATGACAGAAAGCCAAAGAGCCGAAGTCTATAATAAATGGCAGAGAAAAAACCAACCAGCTGTAGACTCTGGAGTCGTCTACATACATTATTTAACTGGCGGCGCTCGTCTGTACCGCTTAGATCAAGCTATACATTTATTATTTCAATACTACATGGCAGAAGTTAGATCGAATCAAGTTCACCCGCTTCAATAGAAGCAGCAAGCTTAGCTCTTAATCTTAAAACGGCTTGAGCATGTAACTGAGACACTCGTGACTCAGTTACGCGTAGCACTTGACCAATTTCTTTTAGATTTAGATCTTCAAAATAGTATAACGATAAAACAAGTCTTTGTCGCTCTGGTAGATCTTCAATTGCTTTTGCAACGACATCTTTAACAACTTTGACATTCAACTGGTTAAATGGGTTAGCAGATTTAGCACCTTCAAGTAAGTTCACAATTGATTTTTTATCTGAATCACTAAATGAAGGTTGATCATCAATTGATAATAAACTGACAGGTCTCACTTGATTAATCAGATCGTGGAACTCTTCGATTGGCATATTCAATCGTTTAGAAATTTCTTCGTCTGTCGGAGCGCGTCCCAATTCAGATTCTAATGCTGTAATCGTTCTATCTAAAGCTTTAGATTTATCACGCACTGAACGCGGAATCCAATCTTGTGAACGCAATTCATCTAGTATTGCTCCACGAATACGGAACTCAGCATATGTTTTAAATTTGTTGTCACGTGTTGGATCCCATTTATCGATAGCATCCATAAGGCCAATAGCCCCGGCTGAAATTAAATCATCGATATCGATATTTGGTGGCAATCTCACCGCAATTTTTTGAGCGACGAAACGTATAAGAGGTGCATACTCTTTAATGAGCTCTTCTTTTTGTTCGCGTTTAATACCTTTTTTGGGCTCGTCTTTAGAGTATTTTTTCAGTAAGTTGGCTTTAGACATTTAGATTACCCCTCTATTAACAGTGTACAAAAACTTTTTACTATTTCGATAGTCCAATATTTATTTTTCTCACTTAAGCATGACCTGAGGCTGGTCTAAATATAGCCTCAAGACCTACGTTCTGTGATGCTTTTCTATTTGAATACGAATTAAACTCATCATCAGCAACGAGTTCTACTGCAATGTGTTTAAATATTTGCTGAGATAAAGTTTCTTGATTTTGTCTCATAATGAGTCTTTGCTGCTGCTGAGCTCTTACAATATGCTCATCATATTGTAATCCACCAATATAGCTCAAACGAACTGATAGAAATTTTTCAACAACTTCAGAAAACTTCACAAATAGATGTGCTCCGTTATTTGAGCGCAAATGATTAAATAAAATTTTAAAATTTTGTAATTTATATTTTTGATGTAAAACTTTAATAAGAGCATAAGCATCTGCAAAGCTTGATGGATCAGGTGTGACCACAACAATACATTCATCAGCAATAGCATTAAGATGCAAAACGTGATCATAGATTCCAGATGCTGTATCAATCAAAGCAATGTCATACTGAAACTGTAAATCTTGAACTTGGTTAATGACTTCGCGTCTTTGAAAAGCATTTAATCTTGTTAACTCAACCAAACCAGATCCACCTGCGATAAGGTCTACATTTGAAAGTAATGGCGTTATACAAGAAGCCATCGACTTACCATTGAGAACATCTCCGATATGCGCTAATGGACGAACTCCAAAATGAATATCAACATTTGCTAAACCTAAATCACCGTCTACGATAAGTATTTTTTTATCTTGCTCTGCCAAGGCTAAAGCCAACTGACAAGTTACTGTGGTTTTACCAACACCACCTTTTCCGGAACTAATTGCGACAATTTTCATAAAGACTGATCCTGCCCATGTGCTTGGCTTTGTGTTATGTTCATAATAAGATCTAATACGCGTTCAGCAGTTGCTCTTTCAAAATCTTCTGGAGTTTTTGGCCCTATACCGAATGCAAATAATGATTCTTTAGTTTTTTGAGTAAAATTATAAATATTGCCATGCTGGCTGGCTTCATCTAATCCCGTAAAAATAATATCTGAAGTTTGTAGCATTTTATATTTTTTATAAATTTCTAAAAGATCAGAATCCTTTGCTGTTGCCGACAAAACCAAATGATTAACAATTGAGTCTGAAACAGGTGGCATCATATTTTTTAAATACTCAAATTCATCTGAAGATTTTAAATTTAAACTCGCAAAATCAACTAAGATATGATCAACTTGATTTAAGTACGGTAAAATCTTATACCAGTCGGCTTGTGAGCGTACTGATATATAAGGCAAATTGAGAATCTGTGAATATATTTTCATTTGTTCATCAGCACCAATTTTAATAGTGTCTGTTGAAATTAACGCAACTTTTTTCTTATGATTTAAAACAAGATCACTAGCAAATTTAATCATCGATGTTGTTTTTCCAGAACCAGATGGACCCATGAACAAATGAAACTTGTGATCTGCTTTGATTTGCACTGAAATAGATTTTAAAATGTACTTAGCAATAAAAGCTTCAATAACGTGATTTTGTGATTGCTTATCGAGCGGTATCATACTCTGTGCCTGATTCAAAATTTCAGCAGCAATTTCAGGCAACAAACCTTTGCGAGTGAGCATTTGAAAATGTGAACTCAGATTATAATTTAAACCATAGTCAGCCCCTGGATGAGCTTGTACATAGCTTTGTGGCATTGTTTTAAATTGTGTCAGTAAAGACTTTAACTGCTCGATTTCATTTTTAAGCTGATCAACTTCAGCGTTATTCGCGACCATTCGAACATGAGTCTCTGGTTTTGGAGTTGTTGCGATTTGCTGACTTAACGCCTTTTTAGCAAATTGACTATAATTACTATTAATCGAAGCTTGCGATTGAGTTAATGGTTTATGGTAATCAAGCATAACTGTTGATTCTTCTGATTCAATATCCGCATAACGTCTTTGGGTCATGTTGTTCGGAAACACAGGTTTTTTACTTTGCGTTTCTTTCTCAGCAGACTCAATTTGACTTGTAAATGCTTTTTGAATTGTTTGCTTTTGTAAACGAGCCGGTGTCTTAGAAAATTGCTCACGCAAGTGTTCAGGCATTTTGTTTTCTAAAATTTTTTTATTTTGTAAAACTGTTTCAGAATAAGCAGCTGTTATTTCAATACTTTTAACTCCGCCTAAACCAAAACCTTTACTCACTTCTTTTGCAGATAAAATAACAGCATCAGGACCAAGCTGAGTTTTAACCATCTCTAAGGCTTCTTTCATTGTACGCGCTTCAAACTTTTTTATTTGCATATTACGCTAACTCCCTTAAGCCGCTAAATTAACTGCTGCAACTGATTGTACGTGTGCTTCTGTTGAAACTTCACTATGCGATAACACAATCAACTGAGGTATAAACCTTGATAATAACTTAAATAGATGTCTTCTGATAGTTGGACTAGTCAATAATATAGGTTGTCCCGCTATTTCAGGATGATTTTCAATTTGATTTGCAATATTAGAAATCATCTTAGATGCCGATTGCGGGTCCATAACTAATTGAACGCCTTGCTCTGTTTGCAATAATGAGTTTGATACCATTTCTTCAAGTCTTGGATCTAGAGTTAACACAGACATAGAACCATCTTCAGATAAGTACTTAGATGTAATAGACCTAGCGAGTTGTTTACGAACAGACTCAGTTAATACATCTAGGTCTTTAGTCCGAGTGGCTTCATCCGCCAACGTTTCAAAAATAGTATATAAGTCTCGAACAGAAACCTGCTCGCGCAGTAAGTTCTGTAAAACTTTGACCACACCACCAAGAGACATCGTTTCTGGAATAAGATCTTCGACAACTTTTGGATGCGTTTTTTTGAAATTCTCAATAAGCTGTGAAGCTTCTTGACGGCCAAGTAACTCATGAGCATGAGTACGGATCATTTCAGTTAAATGAGTCGCAATGACAGTTGGCAAATCAACAACAGTATAACCAGACATTTCAGCGGCTTCTTTGTTGGCTTGACTAATCCAGACAGCATCGAGTCCAAATGCCGGCTCTTTTGTTGGTACACCATCAATGCGTGAAGTGACATTACCTGGATCCATAGCCATAAGCATTTCGGGTTTTAAATTACCGCCACCAACTTTATTACCTTTGATCATAAAACGATATTCACCAGAACCTAGTGTCAAATTATCTCGAATATGTATGCTTGGTACAAGTATCCCCAGATCAAGAGCAAATTGTTTACGAATTGAAGTTATTCTTTCTAGTAAATCGCCTGCTTTTGTTGAATCAACAACTTTAATTAATCCGTAGCCAACTTCAAGTTCAAGCATGTCAATGCCCTGAACTGAATCGATAACTTCTTTTTTCGGAGCAGATAACTCAGTATCTGCTTTTTTCTTTTCTTCTAATTCTTTTTCTTTTTTAAACTGAACAAGCACCCAAGCAAATGAAGCCATAAGAGCCGCCATAACTAAAAATGGAACTGTCGGTAATCCCGGAACCATAGCTAAACTTGCGAGAACTGCAGCTGAAACGTAAATAGGTTTTGGGTTACTAAATAATTGCCCCGAAACCTCTGCTCCCATGTTTTGTTCACTGCCACTTTTAGTCACGATCGCACCAGCAGCTGTTGATATGATCAAAGCTGGAATTTGTGCTAATAATCCGTCACCTATTGTGAGCATCGTGTAATATTTTGCGGCTGTTGCAATGTCTAAGTTTTTTTGCAGGACACCAATAAGTAATCCACCAACAATATTGACGACAGTAATAATAATACCCGCAATAGCATCACCGCGAACGAATTTACTGGCACCATCCATTGCTCCATAAAAATCAGCTTCTTGCTCGATTTCTTTACGACGTCTACGTGCTTCGACCTCGTTGATTGCTCCGGCATTTAACTCGGCATCAATCGACATTTGCTTACCTGGCATTGCATCTAATGTGAATCGTGCCGCAACCTCTGCCACACGACCAGAACCTTTTGTGATAACGACAAAGTTAATGACAACTAAAATCACAAATACGATAAAACCGATAACGTAGTTATTACCGACCACAAAGTTACCAAATGATTGAACAACACTACCAGCGGCCTGAGGTCCCTCATGACCATGTGATAAAATTAAACGTGTTGTGGCAACATTCAGAGATAAACGAAATAAAGTCGTCATTAAAAGCAACGACGGGAATGATGAAAACTCTAAGGCCTTAGTGATGTAAACAGATGTCAGCAATATCAACACACTGATCGCTAATGATAACGTCAAAGATATATCTAGCAAAATTGGTGGCAGTGGTATAATCATAACTGCTAAAATCGATAATAATCCTATAGCTATGAATAAATCTGTGTTTTTAGTATAACGTTCAAATTTTTTAACGAATTGAAAAATAATTTCCATAAAGACCTACTTACACTCTTGTTTCGTTAATGGGTTTAATGGTTCGTCGACGTTTACGTCGCAATCTAAATACATATGAAAGAACTTCTGCCACAGCGACAAATAAATCGCGTGGAATAACTTGGCCAATTTTCAACGTTTTGAAAATTGTTCGAGCAAGCGGCTTGTTTTCTATAACTGGAATATTATGCTCGCGAGCCACTTGTTTTATTTTTTCAGCCATAAAATCGGCACCTTTAGCCACCAACTGTGGGGCTGGTAACTTGTCTGAATATTTCAGAACAACAGCAATATGCGTTGGATTAGTGATCACAACATCAGCTTTAGGAATAGCCTGCATCATTTTACGTTGTGACATTTCACGCTGCATTTTTTTAATTCTTGCTTTAATGATCGGATCACCCTCACGAGATTTATGTTCTTCTTTAACTTCTTGTTTGGTCATCATCATTTCACGTTCAATTTGCCAACGTTGATAAAAGTAATCAGCAACAGCCAGCACTAAAATAAAAATGCCAGTTCCCATTAGTAGTTTGAATAGAACTCGGCCCATATAAGAAAAAATTTCGCTAATTGACATTTGTGCTAAAAATGGAATTTGATTGATTTCTGACTTTAATAAAAAATAAATTGTCGCAAGAACAACACTCATCTTGATGAGTGATTTAAGTAACTCAACCATACCTTTCATCGAAAATATACGACCGAGTGCATTCATTGGATTGATTCGATCTAAATTGGGACTTAATGCATCTTCAATTTGTAAGAGACCGGTTTGCAAGACTTGGGTCACAACACCAATAATCATGGCAACAATCATCACTGGCGCAAGTAAAAGCATAATTTTTCCGCCAATAAAGAAAAATAAATCACTAAATTGATTTTCTCTAACAAGCTTTAACATCGTTAAACCAAAACTGACATTAAAGACTTCACTTAAATTTTGAAAGAAAAAGCGACCAAGTGTGAAAAGCATACCGGCAGCTGTTAAAAAAACAACTGCTGTTGCCAGTTCTCGCGTAACTGCAACTTGTCCACGTTTGCGAAACTCTTCCCGCCTGGTGTCCGTGGCCTGTTCGGTTTTCTCGTCTTGATCTTCAGCCAAATTAATTCCTTCCTAGAATTAAAGTGTTTTAATAAATCTAAATAACTCTGTTGTAGATGCATCTAGTAATCCATTCAGCTGCATCACCATCAGTGGTAAACTAATTAATAAAATTCCAATACCCAGTAAAATTGTAATAGGGGCCGCAGTCATAAGAACATTAACTTGCGGTACCGCACGACTTAAAATACCAACTCCGACCTGAACGATTAACATTGATATCAAAACTGGCGCTGAAATTTGAATACCAAATACAAAAAACTGTTGCATCGCTTTGACGATATCAATAAACCCGATCATGCTTAACGATGTTTGACTAAGTTTAATCGTATTAAAACTAGCAACAAGTCCTTCAATCATGTGATGGTGACCATTAAGTCCTAAATACAACAAAGTCGCAAGTGTCACAAAAAATTGTTCAACAACGTTACTCATACTGCCCATCATTGGATTAAAAATTTGAGCTTGGCCTAGGCCTGTGGCAACAGATATCAAATCGCCGGCCATAGTAATGCCAAAGAAAAATATTCTTGTAACAAAACCAATAACCACACCTGTCAGTATTTCTTTAAGCGCTAGCATGATCATTAAATCTTCTGATTCTTTGATCTGAACTAATATAATATTGTTAGTCACAGAATTATAAACTGTAGCCGTTAAAACAACTGAAAATAAAACCTTAAGAGGTATTGAAATTGAATTTGAACTTAAAATCGCAGCTGTAAAAACAAAACCTGACATTCGAAGCAATATAAGCCCGAACGCAATGATTTGAATTTCATTTAACTGCGAAAAAGATATCATCTAGGGCTCCCGAACAATTGTTGCCATACTTTCAAATAAATTCGTTGTATACGATTTCATAACATCCATCATCCATGGACCTGCTAAAAGTATGACTATTCCAATGACAATCATTTTTGGCACAAAGGTGAGTGTATTTTCATTAATTTGCGTTAAAGCTTGAAAAATACTAATAACTAGACCAATGACGAGTGTACTTAACAAAAGCGGCGCAGAGAGCATCGCCATTGTTTTTAAAGCGTCTTGACCTAGCTGTAAAATAATATCTTCACCCATTTTAAACCTCGCCTATTCACAAAAAGTCATTAACCGAAACTTTTAACCATCGATCCAATAAGTAATGTCCAACCATCGACCATTACAAACAGCATAATTTTAAACGGTAATGATATAACAGCTGGTGGAACCATCATCATACCCATGGCCATCAATACACTTGCTGCTAAGATGTCGATAATCAAGAAAGGTAAAAATATAATAAAACCAATCATGAAAGCTGTTTTTAACTCAGAAGTGATAAACGCTGGAATAAGCACCATTGTTGGAACATCAGCACGTGTTTTAGGTTGTGCAATTTTAGACAGTTTTAAAAACAAAGCTAAATCTTGTTCACGCGTTTGACTAAACATAAAACGGCGTAGCGGAGTGACTGCATTATCCAAAGCTTGATCTTGTGCCATCTTACCAGCGACATAAGGCTGTAATGCTTTTTGATTAATTTCAGTAAATACTGGCTGCATTACAAAAAAAGTAATAAATAAAGACAAACCAACAAGTAACTGATTCGGCGGTAACTGCTGAACACCCATAGCTTGTCTTAAAAAAGAAAGCACTATGAGTATTCGAGCGAACCCAGTTGTTAATATTAATATAGCAGGAGCTAACGTTAAGACAGTCATTAATAAAACCATCTTAATTGCATTAACAACATCTGTTGGGTTTTCACTTGTCTTAAAGCCTAAGTTAACTGTTGGCAAAGTCACTTGCGCAAAAGCAAAATGAGCGCACAATAAAGTTAACACAAATAAGACAGTCGATTTTATTTTCATTATTGAAAATTCCTCATAGATTTTAATTTTTGTGTCACAGAAGTTTTAATCCCTGAAAAAGAAAAATCATCTTCGATTAAATCTGAATTCATTTCATGAGATGCTGCTGCTGATGGCTGACCATTTAATGCTTGAGCAAAATCTTCAGGACCAGACTCTAACGGAATTTCATCGTCAATAAGTGAAAGTGATTTAATCATTGAAATATTATGATCTGTTACACCAATCAAAATTGACTCACCTGCAACTCGCACAACAGCCAATGTCTTTTTCGGACCTAAATGATGTTGGGTTAATATTTTAATGTTTAAATTTGATTTACTCACTTTATTCGAAAATGAATATTTGCGAATAAAGTAAAAAGCAGTACCTAACATTCCAACTAAAACAGCTAAAGTTAATACTAATTTACCAGCTTGTGACTGGTTATCAGCAGCTTTAGCGCTTGATTCTATTTTTAATGGAATCTGATCTTCAGTTAAAGCTTCTACTTTTTTATCGGCAGCGGCAGTAACTTCATTATTCGATGCTTTCGCATCTGTATTTAAAGTCTCTGCTTGTAACGTTTGTATTCCTACAAATGTTACAAAGACAAAAAAAGTTAAAATTGAATAGATTAATTTCATCATTTTAATTGCTCGATTCTTTCTGTCGGAGAAATAATATCTGTTAAACGCACACCGAACTTTTCATTAACAACAACAGCCTCGCCGCGCGCAATAAGCTTATCATTAACAAGAACTTCCATTGGCTCACCGGCTAGTTTTGATAACTCAATAACTGAACCTTGTGTTAAATTTAAAAGCTCACTGACTGGCATTTTTGTGCGGCCAAGTTCAACAGTAACCTTGAGTGGAATATCAAGAATTAGATTTAAGTTTTTATCTTTGGCCGTTGAACCGGTTACAGATCCTGCAGTTGATCCACCTGCATCTCCTTCGAGTTCGTTTATCATTTTATCCATTGGGTCTTGGCTCATGATGATTTCTCCCTTTATTTCTCAATTTGACGAGTAACTTGTACGGCTACTGTACCGTGATGAATTCCGTAGTAACCTTTAAACTTTTTAACTTCTTCAACTTGAACATCAAGCTCACCAGTTGAATCTTGTGTTAATGGAATAACATCACCTATTTTCAATCCCATTAAATCTTTTAATTTAATTTCAGTTTCTCCTAAATTAACTTTGATCGCTAACTCAGTTTCTAATAATTGCTCTTTAATAATCGCAGTCCAAAGTTTTTTATCTGTTTGATCTGATTCAACCTGAAAGCCTGTTGCTAGTTTTTGCTTGATCGGTTCAATCGTTGCATATGGTATTACAATTGAAACTGTACCATTGATATTTTCGAGCTCGATATCAAAAGTCGTAGCAATGACGACATCTGTTGGTGGAACGATACCGACAAACTGTGGATTAATTTCAGTTCTTTGAAAAGAACATCCGATAGTTTCGATAGTTGACCAAGCCTGCTCTAAGTCTCCGATAGCAAGCTCGACAACTTTTTTAACAATTTGTAATTCAATAGGCGTAAACTCTTTACCATCTAGTTTTGAATATGGACGATCTGATCCACCAAAAAATGAATCAACCAGCGCATAGGCTAATTTAGCTTCAATCACAAATAAAGCTGAACCACGTAAATTATTAAAACGCAAAACGCTCATACATGTTGGAATCGGTAATGTATTAATAAACTCACCGAATTTAATAAATTCTGTAGATGTTAACGTAATTGAAGCAATTTTACGTAAAGCTGACGATAGTGACACACGAAATGAACGCATAAATTTTTCGTAGATAACTTCAAGTTGAGGAAGTCTGCCACGAATAATTCTGTCTTGGCTAGTTAAGTCATAAGCAACAACATTTTTGTCATCAGTCGCAACTGAACCCAACGAACCTGCACCACCGCCGCCTTTAGCTCCGCCACCGGCTTTTTGTCCACCTGTAGGAACATCGCCATCACTGACTGCGGCTAAAAGGGCATCAACTTCACTTTGTGAAAGAATTTGATTCACAGCTTGCTCCTTAGTTGTAAATTAACTCAGTAAAGTACACGTTAGTAATTTTACCTTTGCTTAAAAAGGTATTGATGTTGTCTTTAATCTCGCCTCTTAAGGCGTCTTTTCCCTCTTTAGTCGCAATTTCTTCGTATTTTTTAGAAGATAAAATAATAATAATAAAATCTCTGATTTGAGCTTTACGCGTGTCAATTTCACCAATGATGTTACCATCACCCTCTTTGTTGCCCTTGACTTCAAATTCCATATTTACTTTTAAAACTTTTCGTCCTTGGCTACCGGCTAAGTTCACAATAAAAGTTTCTAGAGGAATAACTTTACCGATTTCTTCAGTTTTATGTTTTTCTTCTTCTTGAGTTTTGTGTTCACCTTGAATAACGTGATCTATAGTCGGTTTTTCATCTTCTTTTTTCTTGCCTTTGTAGACCATAAATCCAACACCCACAACAACGAGCATGTTGATCACAACTAAGGCGATTAAAATAATAGGCTTTTGTCCAGATGCTTTTTTTCCTGCATCATCTGCTGCTGCGTCTGTCTTTGCTGCTTTTTCTTCAGCCACGAATTCCTCCTTGAACTCAAGCTTCTTATCATCATCTTTTTAAGAACTTTTATGTTTCAATATGTTTGTTACACACGAGACACACTGATTTACATAAATATAAAGCAACAGTGATGCCAAGCGGACTTAAGACCGGGCAGACAACTCGCTAACAGCCACCGTCAAAATAATGATACTTAAACCCATCAAAGTCTTGTAATTCGACTTTGATCTAGGAAAAAAAAGACCAAATATCTGACTAGTCCTGTTAGAAATTTGTCAGTTATGATTTTATAATTTTAGAAATTTCACTTTGAAAAAGCTCGACTATAGTCTGATTACCTGCGATTAAACTTTTCTTAAAAGGATGGTATTCGTCGTTTTCAAATGTACGCACGACTCCACCTGCCTCTTTAACTAATAACAATCCCGCAGCGGAATCCCAAGGTTTTAAGTTTTTTTCCCAATACAAATCAAACACGCCACTCGCAATGAGTGCTAAATCGTAAGCCGCAGCACCAGGCCTGCGAATAGCACGTGCTTTCCAAACAACATCTTCAAATATTTTTAATTGCTCAGACAAAACTTCTTTACTCTCTGCCACAAAACCAGTCGACATAAAGGCCTGATCAAATTGTGTTGTTTTAGAAACTGATAGCTTTTCACCATTACAAAAAGCACCTTGACCTCGAATGGCCGTAAACGTTTGATTCAGCATTGGCATATCAATAATTCCAAGCTCTATTTGCCCATTAACCTCAAGAGCTAATGAAATACAAAAAATAGGAAATTTATGAACAAAGTTAGTCGTACCATCAAGCGGATCAAGTATCCAGCGCGGTTGACTTGAAGCTGAAAACTGATTTTGGCCTGCTAAATACGAAGTTTCTTCACCGAGAAAATCATAATCAGGGAAATCTTCAGCCAGCATGTTTTTCATAAGCACTTCGCATTCGCGATCGGCCTCGCTAACAAGTCCCGCAGACTTGTCCTTTTCTGTTATATTGTTAATTTTACCAAAATACCCCAGCAAACACGCGCGACCCGCTAAAACGGCGCGCATTGCCGCATCAAAACTAGACCTATTATTACTAGACTTATCCATAGTTTCACCTGTGATTGACCAAGTTTTTTTCTTTCCGTTATGATCTAGGATATACTTATTTGAAATAGGAAGCAAATTATGACAGTCAACACAAACCGAATTATTGAATTATCTTTGGTCTTTTTTATATCTCTATTTTCGTTCTCTATTGGAACTTTTGTTGGTAAAAAATATTCTGACAATCAACACAGACTATCTCAGCTTGAACCTAACAAAAAAATTGAAGAAGGACATGGTGATACTCACGCAGAAGCTGCTGCCGATGCTCACGGAGAAGGTCAGCACGGTGAAAAAGCAGCTGAATCACATGACCCGAACGATAAAAACTCACATAACACAGAGGCCAAAGCCGAATCAACTCAAGATGGCGAAATCACTGATGCTGACGTTGCTAAATTAGCCGAAGAATTTGCAAATACGACAGAGACAAAAACTGAAACAAAATCTGGACATGGTGATACTCATGCGACTGCTAAAACTGAAAAACACGCAGAAACTAAAACAACTACACACGTAGTTGCCGCTAAACCAGTCGAAAAAGAAGTTAAAGAAATTTCAACTCACGATGCAAACAATGAACGCGACATTGCTAGTGTTCCTGCTAAAGTCAATTCTATGACAGCTGCAAGCGCACAATACACTGTGCAAATTGGATCTTACCCTGAAGAAGTTGAAGCCAAAAAAGTATCTGAATCTTTAGTCGCTCGTGGATACAAAGCAAACACAGTACCTGCCGATGTCAAAGGTAAAACATGGTACCGCGTACAAGTGGGTATGTTCAGAACTGTTGCTGAAGCTCAAGATTACAAAAAAGAGTTAATGGAAAAAAATAAATTAACATCTGCTATTGTTCAAAAAATTATTCCGAAAGAGTAGTCTTACTAAATATTAAAATTATAAAAAATTTGGGCCTACTGAACATAAACAGTGGGCTTTTTTTTGCTTAAAACTCTGCACCAATTTTTAAAGTTGTCACAGGCACGAAATTAGGCGAAAAGCCCTTTGATTGCAAATAATGAGTTTCTAAACTTGTCAGAAAATATCCAATTTTAAATTGTACAGCAGCGCCAACACCGACAACATCATCCCAATCCGTTTTTTGCGTGGACGATGTATTGACAACAGAAGTTTTAACTTGTGTTTGCGTTTTACCAAAAACACCTTGCAAGAAAAACTCAAATCGTGGAGTTTCTTTAATACTCACATTTTTTTTATTTTCAATTGCATGCACGATAGATCGATCAATAATCCAAGTATAAAAACTGTATCCAGCCACCATCAACCACTCATCAGTTTGGGATTCAACCTTTAACGACGAATTGCCTGAATCTTCAGAAGATTTATTATACTCAAGCCCTAAGATATAAGACTGCATTTGATAGTGAATTGCATAATTCTTGTAATAGACTGATTCGCGAGCTTGATGAAGAGTGTCTTGAAAACGCATTTGAATACCTGGCAAGAACACTTGCACTTCTGCTAACACAATTGATGGAATTAATAATAGAAGACTCAATAACAATTTCATTATTTTTTAACTACCTTATATGAGTTTTTATCAACTACGCATTCATATTTATCAGCCGTATTATTAAAACTAAGATAGTCTTTAATTAAAACACATTCTTTTTGTGATAATACAGATTTTGATTGATTCATGAATGTAAATAGCGAAGTCACATCAAATACATCTGCATTCGTGAGTTTGCCGGCTTGTACAGGCAACGTTTTTAAAAACTCAACTAACTGATTAGCTACGACGAACTTAGCATCTGCTAAAGATATTTTTTGTTCAGATGATTTAAGTTCACTAAGCTGTTTTAAAAAACGGGCGTAGCCAGTGCCCACCTGATAAATAGCATTTCGCCCTAAATACGAAGTTGGGTTTTCATCACTGATAAAAGCCAAAGTCACAGTATTTTCTATTTTTTGACGATCCCAATATTCACGATCATTTACATTTAAAACTCGGCTCTTTGAATAAGCCGGTAGCGACCATTTTAAAAAATTCGAATCAGTTGTATAAACCCAGGCCCAAAAATCTGCTAAGCCTTCGTTTAAACCACGCAAATATGTCTCATTAAATAAATCTTGTGTTGTAACTTTGTCGGTTACAGCAACGTCTTGATGTAAAGTCTCATCACGAATTTTTTGAGCCACTGGTAAATTCGTTTTTTTCATAACTTCATAAACTAGATTATAAAATATTGAGTGAAAATATTCATGTGCAACGATTCCACCATTTACCGATATAGGTAAATCATTGAGACTGTAGCGCACAAAAACGAAAGCTTTTGAGCGCCCATCAAAAAACGCATTATCAAGCATGACACCTTGTGATTCATCCATAACTTTAGCTTGAATAGCAACTTGCACCGGCTGCGTTGTTACATCTGCTAAACCCATTGCTTGTGAAAACTGAACTAAACTTTGAAAATGATAATACAAAGTCGCCATTTGCGTTGATAAGTCATCTTTAGGAACAAAAAGACTTTGAGCAGCTTCAATAAAATATGCAACAGGAGAATAACCATCTAATGAGTTATTTTTTAATCCTGGCGCGTAGTAAAACTGAGCATATCCCCCACGAACGTTACGAAGTGATTCAATTTTTTGTAAATAAACATTTTGTAACTTATATTCAACCTGACCATTTACAGATGCCGAAAGCGGGATTTGAACTTGAACAGTTCCTGTTGGCTCAGGTTGTTTATTCTGCTGACAAGCCGCGAGCCCCAAACAAAGACTTAACCATAGGGATAAAGACTTAAAAGATTTTTGACTTTTTACGGTCTCTACAACAGATTTTTTCAGCACTCCCGCCCCTTTATGCTTATTCTTTGATATGATATTCAACAGAGCTGTAGATAGAGCCTACAACCCGCAAAATTCATTGCGTCAAATATAGAGTATTTCGTCGAAATTCTCAATTTATGCAGGTATGAAATAACCATCTATGAACGTTCTTGAAAACCTTACACGAAATTTGAATCCAACACAGAAAAAAGCTGTCGAAACTTTTGACGGTCCATTGCTTATACTTGCCGGAGCTGGCTCGGGTAAAACCAGAGTTCTCACTCACCGAATGGCTGCGTTAATCGGAGAAGGTGTCTGTTCTCCTGAAGAAATCTTGTGTGTTACTTTCACGAATAAAGCTGCTCAAGAGATGGAACACCGAATCTACAAATTGCTCTCTGAAATTCAGGTTCCTGTGACTCGTGATTTATGGATTAGCACATTTCACTCATTTTGTGTTCGCATTTTAAGACGTCACGTTGATTTATTAGATTACAAAAAACCATTCACGATATATGACTCTTCTGATCAGCTTTCTCAAATTAAAAAAGTCATGCAAGCTTTGAATATTAATGACAAAATGTTCCCGGCTAAAAGCTTTCAAAATCGCATCAGTAATTCAAAAATGCTGGGACTAGCTCCTGAAAATTTACGTAATGGATCTCGTAATATTATCGATCAAAAAACACTTGAAGTGTATAGCCGCTATGAAGAAGAAATGAAACGTGCGAATGCTCTTGATTTTGATGATTTACTTTTAAAAACTTATGACCTTTTTAGAATGTATCCAGATTTGCTTGCCGAATACCAAAATAAATTCAGATACATCATGGTTGATGAGTATCAAGATACAAATCACATCCAATATTTACTTGTGCAATTGCTAGCAAAAGCTCATAGAAATCTATGCGTTGTCGGTGATGAAGACCAATCAATTTACTCTTGGCGAGGAGCTGACATCAGTAATATTTTGGATTTTGAAAAAGACTTTCCAGAAGCAACCGTTGTTAAGTTAGAGGAAAACTACCGTTCATCAGGTAATATTGTTAAAGCTGCAACTTCTGTCATTGCCAACAATACAGAACGTAAAGACAAAACTTTATTTACGAATAACGAACCAGGAGAATTGATCTCTGTTCGCGAAGAGCGTAACGAATACGATGAAGCTCGTTATGTAGCAAAAACAATTCAAGGACTTGTTGCCGCTGGTGAACCATTGAATGAATTTGCTATATTTTACCGAACTAATGCGCAGTCGCGCGTACTCGAGGAACAATTACGTTCATTGGCGTTACCATATAAACTCATCGGTGGTGTGCGGTTCTATGAACGTGCCGAAATTAAAGATATGCTCGCTTACATGCGAATGACTTCTAATACAGCTGACGACATTGCTGTTAAACGTATTATCAACGTACCCGCGCGTGGTATTGGTAAAACAACTGTAGAGCAGATCGAGCTTTATGCTGCCGAGAATAGAATTTCATTTTATGAATCTATTCAAAAAAATATTGATATTAAAAATTTTAACTCTGGCACCACTGGTAAACTACGCCGATTTTTAGAGATCGCAGAAGATCTTATTTCGCAAAATAAGGCATTTAAACTCTCAGAATATTATTCAATTATTTTGGATCGCACAGAGTATTTACAAAACCTCAAAAAAGAAGATACACCAGAAGCTGAAGCTCGCATTATGAACTTAGAGGAATTGGATAATGCGATTGTTCAATTTGAAAAAGAGCGCGGTGATGATGCCACACTCTCGAACTATCTTGAAGAAATGACTTTGGCCTCTGACCAAGATCAAGTCGATCAGAGTTTTAATGCCATCACCATGATGACATTACATATTTCAAAGGGTTTAGAGTTTCCTTATGTTTTTATTGTTGGCTGTGAAGAAAATTTATTTCCATCACTGAGATCAGATGAGGACGAAAATCACGAAGTTGAAGAAGAGCGCAGACTTGCATATGTTGGTATGACTCGAGCACGGAAAAAACTTTGGATGACACACACAAAGATGCGCCGTGTGTGGGGCCAAGAACAAATGAACCAACTTTCACGATTTATTAAAGAAATTCCTAAAAACCTTATCCAACAGACTTCGGCTGTTTTAGCTGCAGCTCCGGGTAATGGGTTCGCAAGTCGTTACGGACAGGGCTTTCAGCCTTACGGTCAAAATAAAAATCAATCTAGCTATGACTCTGATTATGAGAGCGATAATCAGTCTTTTCCAGATTATGACGAATACAGCCAAGCTGCTGGTTCTAAAAATTCAGGGCAAAACGGTTATTTTAAGGGTATGAAAGTTAGACACCCAACTTTTGGAGCAGGGTCAATTTTTGCCACCGAAGGGTCTGGCGAGAATTTGAAAATAAGCGTGTTATTTCAAGATAATACCATCAAAAAATTTGTGGCCAAATACGCTAGGCTTGAAAAAATCTAAAATGATGAACTATCAAACTTTTTGACAGTCATGAAGAAAAGACAATAACCATTTTGGGCTAAATTAGATCTGCTTTTTTTATTGCGAAAAACTCATCCAATGACTAAATTTACGACATGAAAAAAGCATCATTTATTACAAAATTCGCGACAGCATTTGGCCTTGTGACTTCAGTTATTTTAGTGACAGGCTGCCAACCGAAAGAAACCGTTACTGTTGTTGAAAAGGTTCAAAATCAAGAAAATTCTCATTCTATTTTAAAACCTGAAAACAAATCTGGCTTATCTGCGCATGTGACATCTTCAGAGATTGAAGTTAAATCACAAGTCACTTTTAATAAGTCAAAATTATTCAATCGTCAGTTTTTATACGGGGCCGACTTACAACACTCTTCTGTCTATGATAAAGACTCTTTGCTTTTTAACCAAGTCTATACAATGGGACACGAAATTGTTTTTTTCCGCAAACAAGGAAACAATATTCAAGTTGTCATTGATCAATCATGGAAATACGAATCTGATGTCAATAAACCAGAAAGATTGTTGAATGAGTTCCCGATTATATCAGAGAATACGGATACAGTAACTGTCGATATCAGCAAACCCTCACCTATCTTGAGACAAACTTTTTGGGGATCATCAACCGATCTCACTCGATCAGCATGGTTAAGATCTGTTGAGTTTGATCCAAATGGTGAATACTTATTAATGGAATCATCAGTCGAAGGCGTTAACGGAGATATCGTTGAACATCTTGAGACTATTTTTCCGCGAGAAAATCTTGTTCAAAAAGATACAAAAATTATTTATAACTCTGATGATGAACCGCTCGCGCAAAGATTTAAATTTCTAAGTAATTTACCAGCTTACACAAACACACCAGATGGACGCATCGCTAAAGCAGCAGCTAACAGATTTGATCTGTCTGCGAACAAACCTGTTAAGTGGTATGTGACACGCAATATTTCTGACGATATTATTATTGATGTTAAGAACTCTATTTTAGCTTGGAATAGATATTTTCAAAGCATGTGGGGCACTAATGGTTTTGAATTTATGGGTAAATTACCAGAGGGCGTAAAACTTGGAGACCCTCGTTATAACGTTATTGTTTGGGATAATGTTCAAGATGGTGATGCAGCTTATGAATCTCAAGCTTCTGATCCAATTACAGGACTACAGTCTCACTCGAACATTTATATTCCATTTTCATGGCTTAAAACGGCTACAGAGTACTGGCAAAATGCTCAATACTCTTCGCAAATTGAAGACAAACAGCAAAAAATTTCTAGTCAGAAAAGATTTTTAGAATCTAAAAACTTCTTAGGTCGAAAACTTAAATACGGTTGTTTAAGAGATTTAAACGAAATCATTTTGGCTCGCTCTAAATCTGATGGCGAATTACACGATTTAGCACGCGAAGTTTTAAAAGGTGTTATTTTTCATGAAGTTGGTCATGCTCTAGGTCTTGATCACAACTTTAAAGGATCTCTTGTTGTTGAAAATGGTCAATTCACTTCAACAATTATGGATTACAATCATTATAATTTAGAAACAAAAATTTTTAATGGTTTAGAATCTGCTGATGGCCCATTGCTTGAGTATGATCGTCAAATTTTGGATGTTTTATACAATAATGCTCAAACGATTAAAACATCAAAAGAGTTGCCAGCATGTAATGATTTTGATGCTGATAATTCCGTTGGTGGTGTTGACCCTCTTTGCAGTAGATACGATGCTGGCGCCAATCCATATCAATGGTTAGCTGAAACGCAAAATTTAATTGAAAAACCTAAACATAAATTAGGTCTCTTCAGAAGTTTAACAGAAAGCTTAATGGATTTAGTTTCTGATCTTGGCCCATCAAGCGAAGCCACAGATAAAGCTAAATTTGATTCAAAAATTAATAGCCTATTCACAACTGAAAAGGCACAAATTAATTTTTATTTTACTGGCGGTGCTCATAGTTTAAGATACATGTTACAGACAAGTTTAAAGTCTTTGAAAAACTTAAAACCAGGCATCTTAGAAAATACTCCGTTTAAAGAGCTTGATTTAAGAAATCAAACAATCAGCTCACTCAACTATGTATTTGGCATGAATGACATTCCTGCAGAGCCAATGAATGTTTTAAAAACTAACTTAGAACAAGCTCTAGCTTGGGCTCAATCAAGTCCGTATTTTATGAGCTTAACAGACGAAGGCAAAACTCAAGTTTTAAATGATCTACAAAAAAAACAAAGTGATTTGCTTAAATCAGTTACTGGTTCTGAAGACAAAGCCATCTTATCACTCACGCGCGCCAGAGTTCTAGCTTTACTTAAATTTGATGAAAACGATCCATATTACTTTTCATCGTCTGAAAATATCGATGCTGAGAAATATGCGATTAATTTATTAAAATCAGTTGCTATTTCAAAAAGCCAAGGACAACTAGGTCGTTCATTGAAAGAACGCCTTGCTGCAGCCTCATCTTTAGTTTCGTTTCAATCTTTAGAGTCGGCTTCAGATGCTATAAATGAATTAAAAGAAAGTTTACAAAAAGAACTAACTGCTGTTACGGATTCAACAGAACGTAATAATATCAGAAGATTATTGGCTTTACTTAAATAGATAGTACATAAATCATAATACTGCTGGATTAATTATGTATTCAAAATTTAAGCTAGCAGTTTGGTATTTTTTGTTTTAAAACTTCAATATAAGTTTATTATTTTTAATTTCTAACCACTCGTTTTGATACAACTGAGCGTCTATAGGCTTAACAATTAAATCAGTTGACGGACTAACGTATTGAGATGCCACCCCATCCCATCCAAAGTATTGCCTAGTATCATTTTCATTTTTCGTTTCAAACTGAGGCACATAATAAGCTTTACCCCCACCATTAGGTATATCAACAGATAATTGTGGCATAGCTAATCCAGATAAATGTCCCCATAGTTCTTTTTGAATTTCTAACGAATCATCAATAGAAGTTCTTAAATGATCAGTGCCGATCGAAGGGTCACACTGAAACATATAGTATGGCTTAGCACGCAAAAACAATAATCGACGAGACAATGCTTGCACTATAGCTGCGTGATTATTAACACCATTTAAAAGCACCATTTGATTCATGACAGGAATCCCATGATCAACGAACATTTCTATGGCTTGCGCAGATTCAGCTGTCAACTCGCGCGGATGATTAAAGTGAGTCATCAAGTAAACTGGTTTATACTGACGAATCATCTTAGTAAGTTTTTCAGTCACTCGCATGGGTGCAACAACTGGCATGCGTGTACCAATACGAATAATTTCGATGTGCTCAATTTTTCTCAAATCTGACAACACTTTTTCTAATTGCTGATCTGAAACAGTTAAGGGGTCTCCACCAGATAAAATAATCTCACGAAGACCTTTTTTACTGCGAAAATAATCAAGTGCTGCTTCATACTCGTTGTTTTTTATAAAAGCCTGATCTGCGCCAGTAAAATGTTTACGAGTACAATAACGACAATAAACAGAACATATATCAGTAATTAAAAACAATGCACGATCTGAATACCGATGCACAACTCGTGCGACTGGATTATTTTCTAATTTACGTTCGCCTAAAGGATCTAATTCAGCTTGAAACGCTGTTGTTAGCTCTGCCGAGTTAGGCATTAAAATTTTACGAATAGGATCTAGAGGCTCTTTTGAGTTCGCAAGTGCTGCGTAGTAAGGTGTTGCACGAATATTAAAAACTGATTTTTTTTGGTCTTCACCGAAAGCTATTTTTTCGTTTTCATCTAAAGAGAAATACTTAGTAAAATCCTGCTCTGTCTTCATCGATTGACGAAGTTGCCATGTCCAATCATTCCAATTTTCAATAGAAAACTGCGATGGCATTTCAGATAATTCATTTATAGAAGCAAATTTAAATTTCACTCTATTTAATTGCCATAAATACCTGTCTTTATCAATGAGTTGATCGATTCTGGTACAAATCTTTGGTGACAGTCTTTGTTCTTATAAGCTTTGCCAACTTGCACTGACATCATCCCCAAAACAAGAGTTAACTTATTAAAATATCAGGTCTTTTTCATTTTGAAACAAATAATTCTCAGGTTGAAACTCTAAAACTTTAACAGCGATCTCAAGGCGAAACGCTTTCACACAACCACAATTACAAAGTCATATTGCATAGTTAAGTAGCCTATCTCAGTTTAGCACATGGTCCGTGGTTCGCTTAAAGAATACTTATAAGTGAAGTCTCTCTAAATAATGAGAACTTGGAGGATGTATATGAAAAATCAATTTAACTCAAATAAGATGTTACTCACGACAGCTTTGTTAGCCGTTCTCGGAGCAAACTATACATTCCAACAAAACTCAATCGAGTTAAATCGTACTCGTCTCATTGAGTTGTCATCAAATGCCCCTGCAGACAAACAAATCGCCGCAGGAGCTAAAGCTAAAGCAAAAATCGAAAGTTCTGCCAAACCAGCACCAGAAAAAAGCGATAAAGCAGAAACTAAACTCGAAGCAGCCGACTTATCTAAATTTATTTGTGAATCAGGACTATGCCCTAACGTAGCCGCAGATACTAAAGTCGTCGTTCAAACAGGCGCCATTGCTGAACTTGTTAATAAACTTGTTGATGCTAAGTTAGCTGATGCTAAATCAAAAGTTGAAGCTGCGAAATCAGAAGAAAAAGTAGATAAAGAAGACAACAAAGATGAATGTAATTTTGCAAAAGACAGTAAAAAAGAATCAAGATCTGAGCGTAAAGAACGCGAAGAATGTGAATTTCGTAAAAAAGGCGAATCTCTTGAAGAAGATTTCAAAGAGGCTATGGATAGTTTAAAAGATCGTTGCGAAAGCCGCGGCGATGAAGAAATTCAATGTTTAACTGAAGGTTATACAAAAGAACTCAAAAAATCGAAATATTATGGCAAAGGCAAAAAAGAATATTTAGCTGATTCATTTGCTAAATCACAATTACGCGACCTTGTTGGATCAAAACTTTCTAAAGCTTTAGATAAAATCGATCCAAATGATAATGAGTCTTTAGAGAAAATTAAAAACATAGTCTCTGGCATGATGGATACTTTACCAGAATCATATGGTTTAAAAACTTTAACTCTGAATTCATTTAAATCGTATATGGCAAAACGCGCAAACTCAGTTGTTGCCCTTTACACACAAGCTCGTACTCAAGATAAAAACAACCCACAAGCGGCAATCGCTGCACGCTCACAAGCCTATGGCGAAGCACAAGAATTCACAATGGCCTCTGATGCTATTATTCAAGGTATTCAATCATCGAACATCAAAGATGACAGCACTGCGTACAAATACTATAACAGTGGATTTTTACCAGATATCCGTAAAATGTTCTTAGCTGTTAATAACCCAATTGCAAAAGACATTCAAAATAACCCGGCAGATATTAACGAAAATGCACAAGTAAACCAAAACAACACAACAACTACGACGACAACACGTAATGCAAATCGCGGTGGTCAAGTTGTTCAACCAAATGGACAAGTCTCTGGTAAAGTTGGATATGATCAAGGAGCAACATTTTCAATAACAGGCGTTGGTCAAGCTTGGCAAGTTCAACAACCAACAGGTAACGTCAACGTTGGAACCGTCTCTGTCGGTCAACCAAGTGTTCAACCTGGTCAATCAAATCGTGGAACTCGTAATGGTGGCAATGGCACAGCAGCTCCTGCAATGAATCGCCAAGGTGGAGTTATCAACGGTTTAGACACAAATTTTTAAGATCTTTACAAAATTCAATAAAATAGATTTGAATAAAAAAAATCCGCCGGAGGTTTCCCCCCGGCGGCCCTGCTCAGCCTACATCACCAGCTGTAAAATACACATTCTGTGTCTAAGTTGTCATCCTAAGCTGTCGTACATGCTGTCATCACGTTGTTTCTAAAAGGTGATGGCGGCCTTTGTAGTAAATCCAAAGTTGGCTTTTGCATCTCGGTTATTCGATCCCGCAGACCATGCTGATCCCGGCATAAAATAACCAATCGAGTTAGACCAGATGACGCGCTCACGCGGTCTGTAAATTAACTCTGCATCTAACTCTAATCCTAAATCTTTACTGAAATTTGTAAAGCCATTTGCGTTCGTCATAGCTTGTGCGTAAACAGCTGTGTATTTCATATCGATTTTATCATCGTACAAATATTTAAACGAAGGCGCAAAAAACATCGCATTTGAAACGGCTTCATCATCAACTGAGTTTTGAATCGATAATTTGTTACCATTAGAACTATCATTAGCATGCAATGGACGTGTTCCAATAACATCATCGCCAGCGAAACCCATTCTTTGGTTAAATAACAACATCCCTAAGTCATAATTGCGATCAAGTTGATACCCTTCATAAGATGCCTGAGTATCTGGATTGTCACCACTGACAACGCCAAATTTAGCACCGTACTCCCATTTGCTTTCTTGTGCTGGTTTTAAAGCTTCTGCAACAACTGCGTACGAGTTTAATTTAATTTCGTCCCCAGCAGTGTTGGCGATACCTGTATCACCCGTTAAGAAACTGGCTTCGATTTTAAATTCAAAAGCTGACCATTTTCTTTCTAAGAAAAGATTAATTGTTTGCTCTTTTAAACCACCAATAACTGAATTTCCACTTGGATATAATTTAACAGTATTTGATATATATGCATCGTTATTACCCGCGCCTGCGACTCGTGTTTGGTGCAATACACCTGCTTTAGCACCGATGTCTTTATTGTCATACTCAAATAAAAAAATCTGATCATTAGCAACACCACCGCCAAAGTCGTTTTGTACAACTCTCGCTAACATTGGCGTAAAAGCAATATTATCAACTAAAAATCTATACGCTAAAACTTCTTTCGTATCGATCCAGTGATCAAACGGATTTTTACCAGCATTGTGTGTAATACCCAAACCAAATTCAATTGGCGTACGCCCAACTAATAATGATCCATTTTCATGAACGACATTTAAATAAAGTTGACTCACTTGCAAAGAAGTTGAGTTTTGTGTTTCTGAATTTGAATTAAAGCCTGTTCCTTGATTGCCGTCATTTAAGCCTCCACCGATAAGTGAACCCACTTGCGAATTTTTGTATGCAGGTGTTTGACTTGGCATAATATCAAAACGACTGTAAATATTGATTCCATCAGAACCAATAATTTTAGGCTGTAAATATAAAAAATTTAAAGCATACGCTTTACTTAATCTTGGTTCAGACAAACTAGGACGATCAATACTGACGTACTCAACACGATATCCGCCAGTCCAATCGATTGATATTGCGTTTGCGACTTGTGCTACTGCTAGCAATGTTACTAATGAAATGATTTTTTTCATAAATCCCCTTAAAAAAACTAAATTAATCAACAATACCTAAAACATCTTTTTCATGAACAATATGTAAAGTCTCGTCGTTAAACTTAACTTGTGTACTTGCATATTCTGAAAATAAAATCTTTTGACCAACTTTCACATCAAGATGTTTGATCTGGCCTTTTTTGTTAAGTTCTCCCTGACCTGCTGCTAAAACTTCAGCTTTGATGTAGCCAACTGTAGATGTTGCTGAATCAGGTAAAATTAATCCACCCGCTGTAACTCTTTCTGCAGCGATTGAGCGCACAACTAAACGATCACCCAATGGCGTGATCACTTTTGAATAGTCGATATTTTTGTGCTTAGGCTTAGCTTCTATTTGTAAAGCTTTATGAACAACCTTTTTAGGTGCAGTTTTTTTACTGACTTTAGGTTTAGCTACAACTTTTGCTTTAGCATTAGTTTTTACAGTTTTTGTTTTACGAACAGGGACAGTTTTCTTGACTGCCTTAACCACAGTTTTTTTAACTTTTTTGGCTGTCTTAACTTTAACTGCTACCTTCTTAGAAGCTTTTTTAACTATTTTTTTTGAAGTTTTTTTCTTTAATATAACTTTTGATTTTTTCTTCGCTTTAGCCACGGCGATTCTTCTCCTCTTCATAGTACTTTCTATACAAAATATCCCACTCAGTCGTACCTTCTAAAACATTGCGCTTTAAAGAAGCCACTTTTTCACGAGCTTTTTGATCGATCTCGTTATCTTCTTTAACAAATGCGATAATCGCTTTTTTAGCTGCTCTTAGAGCCTCATCATCATCACTAAAATCGACGATGTCATCACCCCAAACTTTATCTGTAATAATGTGAGCAAAATGAGTTTGTCTCTCTTCTGATAAAATCATAAAATAATCTTCTTTTCTTTAGCCATTTTCTGTCTCAATAAATGAAACATCTTGCCACGCTGAAATTCTTGACCAGTCTTTTCCATTTGATCCATGACTGCGTATACTTCTTTATCGAGATCTTCTTCACGTTTCAGATCCGCAACAATGACATCTTTCATTGTTTGCAACACAATTTTCTCATCAACTTTTAAAGTTATTAAGTTTTGTGATTTCCATTGAGCTAGGATTTTGTCAGCTAACCTTTGTATTTGACTTGGTGTAAGCTTCGTCATTTGATTAATCTATGCCTCTTTTAAAAATTAAAATTCAAAACACTTCACGATTATTAAAGACTAGTTTTGCCATAATCACAAGCGCTATGGCGCTTAGTGCAAAAGCCATTGATTTAGCCCCAAACAAAGTCAAACAAGAGTTCGAAGAAAAGCTAACTTCACAGGCGTTTTTACAGTCAACATTATACTACGCCAGAGGATTTAGCTTTAAATCCCATCAAAAATGGGATTCTGAAAAAAATTTTTCTGCTCTAGTAGCAAGTGGTTATCGTAAAAGATCTGCCGATCAAGCACTATTAGCATCTGATTTTGCCCTACTTGAGGCACAAGACTGTAGTAATCTGCTTCAATTAAGCTTAGAAAAATCCGATCAATGTTTGTTTTTAAAAAATAAAGCTGAAGAAAGCTTCGTGGCACACATCACAAAAACAATAACGCAAGATCCAAAAGGCAAGGATCAAGTTTCTGCGCAAATCAACCAACTTTACAAAATTGATCCTGTTACACCTATTAGCAGCTTTCAAACAGATCCAATACTTGTCGCACAATTTCGCCATAACGAACCGATCATGAACAAAGAGCTTGCACTGGCAAACTATCCAGTTCAATGCCTGAATGCTGTTATCGCTATTGAAGATAATGATTTTCTTGATCACTCAGGTATTAGCTATACGGGATTGGCCCGAGCTGTGCTTAAGAATATATTAACTATGCGCAAAGCCCAGGGCGGAAGCACAATCACACAGCAGCTTGTTAAAAATTATTTTTTGTCACCTGAAAAAACTTTCACTCGTAAAGCCAAAGAAATTTACATGGCCACTAAGCTTGAAACTTTGTGGAGCAAAGACGAAATTCTACAAACATATTTAAATGTTATTTACATGGGACAAAACGGAGCCTTTCAAGTTCGCGGTTTTGGCTCTGCAGCTGAATACTATTTTAATAAACCCATACAAAATTTAAATTTATCAGAGTGCGCACTTTTAGCTGCGATTATTAATAATCCAGGTCTTAATAACCCTTGGAAAAAAACTGAAAAAGCAAAAGCCCGTCGTAAGTTAGTCTTAACAAAAATGAAAGAACTTAAACTTATTAACGACCAAGAATTTACCGAATCTGATAATTTCGCGATGCCTGCGGCTCATCAACAAAAAGCGACTGAAACAGCTCCTTATTTTTTTGAAGCTGTTCGCAAACAGGCACAAGATTTAAATATCCCAATCGAGGGAACATCATTCTACACAAGTCTCGATCTTGACTTGCAAGAGAAAGCACAAAAATCACTCCAACAAGGAATCATCGAACTCACAGAAAAGAAAAAAGCTCTGGCTTCTAAAAAAGAAAAAGGCCTAGAACTGCAAGGAGTCGTTTTATCAGCTGATAATAACACAGGCTTTATCACAACATTCGTTGGTGGACAAAGTTACAAGCAAAGTCAATTTAATCGCGCTCTTTACAGTAAACGCCAAATCGGTTCTTTAATTAAACCCTTTGTCTATTTAACTGGATTAGAATTTGGATTTCGCGAAACCAAAAAAGTTGATCCACTCACAATCATTAAAGACGAAGCTTTTGACTGGAAGTATGATAAAAAAACATGGACTCCAGACAACTACGATCATAAATTTCGTGGTGATGTTCCATACTTTTACGCTCTTAAAGAAAGTCTTAACTCACCAGCAGCTCAAATCGCCGAATCAGTTAAAATTACAAATGTCATCGAGAACGCCCATAAGTTTGGATTAACATCAAACATGGAACCAATGCCATCAACATCGCTCGGAGCAAGCCAACACTCACCTTTAGAGGTCTTGCAAGCTTACACAACAATTGCACGACTTGGGTTATTTCACCCACTATCACTCATTGAAAAAGTTAAAAACCAATCAGGTGAAACAATTTATACATACACACCATATTCTGCAACTGAAGCTAAAGCTCAAGCTCCTGAAGAAAAAATGTCTGTACTTGTCGGCATGATGAAAGAAACACTCATTTCAGGGACAGCAAAAGCCGTTCATGCCTCTGGCTTTACTAAGCCTGCGGCCGGAAAAACCGGAACAACATCGGATGGCAAAGATGCTTGGTTTTCGGGTTTTACTCCCAGCACAACAACAATTGTTTGGTTAGGGTTTGATCAAAATTTACCAACATCACTTACTGGCGGCGGCGGCGCTGTACCGATATGGATTCAATTTATGAAAGATGCAACAGCCGTTGATTTACCAACTGATTTTAATTGGTCACCTAAAACAGAAGCACGAGAAATTGACTCATCAATTGATGGTAAAAAAATAAATTTAATTTTTGAAAAATAATTATAACTCTATTTCTTGCGATTCGTAAGCCAAGTTCCAAATGAACTTGGCATTTTTAAAATCACGCTCGAAGACTTCTTGGGCTTTGATTTTGTATCCCTGAATATCCGCGTAGCTGTCGCTAGGATCATAGTGAGCCAAAAATACTTGTTTGACGCCAAGACGATGAGAAAGATTAAAAGCTCTCTGAAAAGTTCCATGTCCCCATCCTTTTTTAGTCGTCATCATTTCTTCTAAATACTGAGCGTCGATAAAAAGTAAATCGACGTTTTTATATAATCCAGCATCTTCACCCAAAGCAAACTCTGTAACTCGAACGGCTTCGGTGTCAACAGCATGACCGTATGATTTACCATCTTTTTCAATTCTAAAACCGTAACAAGGATCTGGATGATCAAGCAAGTAAGGAGTCACATCAAAACCATTAATTTGAACTTTTTGATGTGGCTTTAAAGTTATAAATTCAATATCTGATTTTAAAAGATCATAACCGACAGGAAAAACAGGTTTATTAAATAATGATTTAATAACGTCTTCACATTCGTTTTGAACAGCATAATATCTAATTTTAGCACCCGCTTTAAAATGAGGGTGAAAGAATGGTAACCCCAAAATATGATCAAAATGAAAATGGGTCATCAGAATATGGTATTCATTATCATCATTAGGCTGTTTGAGCATCTCATCACTGAGATATTTAATACCACTACCGCCATCTATAATTAAACGTTGCTGTCCTGAACTGACTTCGACACAGGTCGTAGCGACACCATAGCCGTTGATATCAATTGGACTCAGTTTGTGGACAAATTTTTCGATATCGCTAACAGTTTTATAACCCGAATTTACAAACGAAGTTAACAAAGATACAAATCGATCTTTGGTTTCTGCAACAGTGGCACTACTTGGCAGAGAGCCTCTGACTCCCCAAAACTTAACTTTCATAACTTTTAGTTTAGTGATGCAGTACCCCTGCTGACAAACCGAGAACGCCAAAACTAGACAATCATTCAGTCCTATTTTGTCTCTAGACATTGGACCAATCAGTTGTTTATTAAAACAGAGATTTCTGCTATAATCGAGCCTGCAGGTGAACTAACCATGAAAGCACTGGATTTACGTAGGCACAATCAAATTATCGCTTTTAAAATAAATGATCATCAAATCATTGGTTATCATGCGTACAACTTAGAAGTTGCTGAAGTCAGTCCTGAATCTTTTGCGCTGATGTCACCGATTTCAATCAACGACGGTCTCATACCTGAAGAAAAAACAGCCCTTTCAACAGACGAGCAAGAAGCCCTCAGTGCTTTAAAAGACTGGAACGTAGAATTTAATCCAAATGCCAAAAGCGGAAAATTAGATTTCGGCGTTAGATCAATTACTCTGAATGTAAATCAAATTTGTAATTTAAAATGTGTGTATTGTGCTGCCGGCGGTGATGGGACTTATGGCGAACCAACTAATAAAATTTCGATCGAAAAAACACTTCCTCAATTAAAATTTTTTCTTGAGCAATTAAAGCCCAAACAAAAATTTGCTATTTCATTTGTTGGCGGAGAGCCTTTATTACATCCTGATGCTATACACGCTATTTATGTCTATGTCACAAATGAAGCTCAAAGATTACAAATTACGCCATCAATGCAAATTGTAACGAATGGGACTTTACTCAGTGGCCGCACATTAGAGATTGTTCGCTCAATGAAAATCAATCTGACTTTTAGTTTAGATGGATCAAAAAAATATAACGATATCGCCAGACCTGCCAAAAATGGAAAAAGCTCAACAGATTTGACTGTTACGGCTTTAAAAGAAGTTTTAAGCAATCGTGGTGATATTCAAAAAATTGGTATCTCGGCTATATGTTCAGAACAGTGTCCGGATATGCTTGATAGTTACCATTTTTTTGAAACATTAAAACCTGATTGGATGGATTTTGTTTTTGCTTATGCAGAAAAATCCGAAGAACTTAACAAACGTTTTATTGCCGATTTGACCGAGATCGCTCGTCAGGCCTACGACAGTGGTGGCGAACAGAATCTGCGCCGGATAAAGACTTTTGACCTCTATTTTAGACTTTTAGACCATCAGCAAAGAATTGAAAACTTTTGCGGCGCTGGAAAAACTTACTTGATGGTTGATGCCAAAAATCGTCTCTATAGTTGCCCTTGGGATGTTGGACTTCAACAAGAATCAGTTGGACAGGATAAACAGTATGATTATGACAAGCTATCTAACTATTCAAAATCACTTATAGAACTTAATAATTGTCAGACTTGCTGGGCTAGACACTTGTGTGGTGGTGGGTGCATGCACATCAATCGTGAGCACACAGGCGATAAGCATAAAAAAGACAAACTCTTCTGTGAACGCACGCGGAGCTTGATTTTAGTGGGTATTTTGTATTATAAATTAGCAAGAGCTGATTGATTTTCAATCAGGAGGATAAATATGAACGCACCTAAAGCACAAAAAATTCATATCAAAAAAATTAAGCCATCTGCTGCAGTTGGTCCTGGAACACAAGCTGGTGGTTCATGCGCTCCGACTGAGCGTGACTAATTCGTTTAATTTACAATCTTGGAATACTCATCTTATTTTTCATTTAAAGATGGCTACTTTTACTTAAGATTTTTATTTGCCGTAGTGGCAGCCATTTTAATTTCATCATTAAAACTAGATTACATTGAAAGTTTTTTTTACGACCAGAGAGTCTCCCTCAGATCGCAAATTGCACAGTTTAAAACAACAAACCCAAAAGTCGCACTTGTTTTTATTAATTCAAAAACTATTGAAGCCTATCAAGGAAATCCTCAATACAGCGACCATGCTAAACTCATTAAATCTTTAAACGAACTTAAAGCTAAATTTATCGTTTACGAATTTCGCCAAGTTCAAAATGATTTTTTTGATATCGAAGGCACTTTTAACGAAAAACAAACTTTTGCCGAACAAGTTAAAAACTACAAAAATCTTTATATCTCAACACAAGATCTTAAGATGAAGGGCGAAAAAGACGACCTTAAATTAAATGCTCCGTTAAACACTTTAAAGCTTTATTCTTTTCCGATCAGCGCAGACAGCAAGCTTTTCGCTAAAGACGGTGTGACAAGACGCTTGATGTTTCAATATCAAGAGCAATCCATGATGCATCCAATTCTGGCGTCTTATTACAATCCCGAGCTTTTAAAAGTGGACAACATCCAAGGTCAATTTGACTTACTCGACTCAAAACAAGTCTACATTCACTTTTACCCTAAACACACTTTTCCTGTTTACTCTTTTGAAGATGTCATCAATAAAAAAATCCCTGCTGATGCATTCGAAGATAAAATTGTTGTCGTTGGTACTGATTTAGGACGATCAACAAAAGACTATGTTGCAACACCGATGTTACACGAACCAACAGCTATGACTGTGGCCGAATTACAAGCCCATCAATTACAGACAATGATTGATAACAATGCTCCGATCAAAGCCCCAAGACTGCTTGATCAGCTTCTGACGGTCATTATGTGTTTACTGACAGTCTATGTTACACTTGCGCTCAAGCCCTCGCGCGGATTAGCGATTTTAGGTACAACACTTGCCAGTTATGCTTTAACGGCCACTATCTTATTTATCTTTTTTAATCTTTGGATTGATTTAGCACATCCATTACTTGCTTTATTTTTATGTTATTATTTCTTTATTCCTTATCGCTTAATCAAAGAAAATCGCAGAAGCTGGGAATACTATCAAAAGCATCAGCTTTTATCTCAAGTTGAAGAGCTTAAAACCAATTTTATATCGATGATGTCTCACGATCTTAAAACGCCTATTGCGCGTATTCAGGGAATGACCGAAGTCATTTACAAAGATCAGCAGCCATTATCAAACTCACAAAGAGATGCCCTAGACACCATCAGAAGCAGCTCAGACGATTTATTGAAGTTTATCAATGCCATCCTTCAATACGGCCGTATTGAAAGCCAAGGCATTGAGCTGCACAAACAATCTAAAGACATCAATCAGCTTTTAAGTGACGTTATTAAAAAACATGAATTTCTGGCCAAAGTTAAACGAATCAAGATCCAACAAGAACTCGAGCCCATGTTTCCGGTTCAAGTTGACCCTGAGCTTTTAAAACAAGTATTTTCCAACTTGCTTGAGAATGCGATCAAATACAGCCCTGAGGATTCAGTTGTCACAGTCAAATCACGCGAAGACGGTGACAAAGTTTTAGTCGATTTTATTGATCAAGGCATCGGTATCCCTGAAGTTGATCTACCTAATATCTTTATGAAATTCTTTAGAACTCATACTGTCAAAACATCTACGATCAAAGGCTCTGGATTAGGTCTTTATTTGGCTAAATACTTTGTTGAACTTCATAAAGGGCAAATTTCTGCAAATAGCGAAATAAACAAAGGCTCAATTTTCACTGTCGAACTTTCAATCAATTCATAGATTTCTGGTAAAGTTTACTACACGACTCGGTGTGCCTCTTTAAAATGCAATCGTTGTATGTTAAAACATCAAGGACAAATTCTGTCACGAGGTTTTATTTATGTTAAAAGTTTTAGTTGTAGATGACGATCAAGCCTTAAGATTATCAGTTCGCAATGCTCTTGAATCGACTAAAAAATTTGATGTCGAAGAAGCCTTTGACGGCGTTAATGCTTTAGAAAAAATTAAAGCTCAAGATGCTTCTAAGCGTATTTATGACATCGTTATTTTAGATGTCGATATGCCTCGCATGAATGGCTTAAACGCTTTAAAACAAATTAAAGAATTTGATCCAGGAATTATTGTTCTCATGCTAACAGCTCATGCCACTGTTGAAGTCGCTGTTCAAGCTGTCAAAGATGGCGCTTATAACTTTTTATCAAAACCTATTTCTGGCGACGATTTAGTTATATTAATTGATAAAGCGATCAATGCACATCGCATGATTTCAAACATTGCTGCCTCATCACCAGTGTTTGTTGACGAAGGTCGTAAGATCATTGGCAATACTTCGCAAATGCAAAAAGTTTTTAACGTGATTCACAAACTCGCTAAAGTTGAAACTCCTGTTTTGATACGTGGTGCTTCGGGAACAGGTAAAGAACTCGTGGCTAAAGCCATTCATTTTAATTCAGCACGCAAAGACGAAAAATTCGTTGCTATTAATTGTTCAGCGATTCCTGAAAATTTATTCGAATCAGAATTATTTGGTCATGAGAAAGGCTCATTCACAGGAGCTGATCAACGCAAGATCGGTAAATTTCAATACGCTGAAGGAGGCACTTTATTTTTAGATGAAGTTGGCGACATGCCGCAGTTGATGCAAGTTAAAATTTTACGCGTATTGCAAGAAAAATTATTTACACCAGTTGGATCAAATCGTGAAATTCCAACAAACGTACGCATCATTGCAGCCACGAACAGACCTCTTGAAGAAATGATGAAAGAAGGCAAATTTCGTGAAGACTTATTTTATCGTTTAAATGTTGTACCAATATTTTTACCACAACTAAATGATCGTAAGGATGATTTAGATGTTCTTATTAATATTTTTATTAAAAAATTCAACCAAGTTCATAACAAGAAAATTTCTGGTGCCACAAAAGACGCTCTTGAAGCATTGAAACGTTATAATTGGCCAGGAAATATTCGTGAACTTGAAAATGTCATCGAGCATTCTTTTGTTCTTGAATCATCAAATCAAATCACCTTAGGAAGCTTGCCAGAAAGCGTTTTGATCGCTGCGGGCATTAGTTTGATCGACACAATGGACAAAATCCAGAGTCAAACAGAAAATATAAAATTATCTGCTAATAGCTTGAGCTTAAAAGAAATTGATGAAGACGACGATTTAACAGTTGACTCAAGTTCTGCTGACGATGAATCAGACGATTATGACGATGAAATTATCGCATCTGCGATGGCTAGTGGCGGAGCTCTTGACTTCAACGCGCAGAAAGAAGAATTCGAAAAACAGTTTATTATCAAGGCCTTGAAAACATTTAAAGGCAAAATCAACCAAACTGCACTGCACGCCAATATACCGAAAAAGACTTTACTCCGTAAAATCGAAAAATATGGAATCGTGGCCAAAGATTATGCAGAAATCAGAAATGATTAATTCTTAAACTTGAGTTTTTTTGCACTCTGCAAAGTGAAACTCAAGTTGACTGATTTTACAGGATTCAATAGCGTATTTTCCCTATGCGCGTAAATCCACTGCCTCCACAGGCTTACACAAAAGAAACCCTTCAAAAAGCTTATGCATGGCTTTTGACGCAGAATTCTTCTGTAAAAGAAATGGCGCAAGATCAAAACATTCTTGTTAGTCTTTACTTAAAAGCATTGCGTGGTGGTGAAGGCGCACTCGAAACACCTAGCATTCAAAATTTCAAACAAGAATTAAAATCCTTAGCTTCGATGATGGGTGATTTTCAAACGCAAGATTCTCTACAGTCTGATGTTGTTACTGCGGCTCATCCGTCGCAAACACACACGACACAGCATAATCACTCTCAACAAACACAACAGGTTAATACTATTCAAAATCAAAATGCAAACACGACTGTCATCGTGCAACAGTCTACACCAGCACAGTCTACATACAGTAATCGCGAACAGATTCAGATTTCTAATATACTCGATGCGAAAACAATGTCTGCGCTATTTGAAGTTCGTGAAGCTTTAAATCTTGGATCTGACGTTGAAGCCCTACGAGCGCTTGTCTCTTTAGGTATGAAGCAGTTTAAAAAGTTCAACATTTGATTTGCCATTCTGTAAAAATAGAACTACTGTTCTCGGTATTTCATGAAAAGCAAACTAATCTATCTTATTTCAATTTCTAGCCTAGTCATTGCATTTGACCAGATTACAAAACTATTGGTTCATACCCGCTTTCAATTACATGAAAGTATTGCCGTTATACCAAATTATTTTAATATCACTTATGTTCGTAATTTTGGCGCAGCTTTTGGAATTTTGGCACAAACGCCTCCAGCCTTTAGAGAAGTTTTCTTTTTAGCGATGCCTCCATTTGCATGCTTACTTGTTTTGTATATCATATGGGGATTAAAAGAGACTCAGACTTTACAAACAATTGCATTATCGTTTGTCTTCGGTGGCGCGATTGGTAACTATCTTGATCGTGTGAAATATAAATACGTTGTGGACTTTATTGACTTTCATTATCACAACAAACAAACATGGCCGGCTTTCAATATTGCAGATGTCGCTATTGTTGGTGGCGTTTTTGCTCTTATCTATTTTATTTTTATCGAAAGAAAAGCCGAAGAGAATAGTCACTCAACATGAAGCCACTTATTGATTTAGGGGTTATACAATTACCCACTTTTTATCTTGTAATTTCAATGACGGCGACATTGATCTTATTAATTATCCACAAGCAAACAGAACATTACAGAATTAATGACCGAAAATTTATTTTCGATTTACTTTTGGTCGTGATGATATCTGGTTTTTTAGGATCACGCATTTTTCACATTCTCTACGAAGAATATGATTTTTATTACACCTTTCCTTTAGAAATGTTTAAATTTTGGAAAGGTGGCTTTGTCTACTACGGCGGATTTATAACAGGACTTATCTGTGCTGTTGCTTTTTGTTCACAAAAAAAACAAAATTTTTGGTTATGGGCAGATTTTTTTTCGCCATACCTGGGTTTAGCTTATGCGTTTGGACGCATTGGATGCTTTCTGCAAGGCTGCTGCTACGGAAAATATTGTGAACTCCCTTGGGCTGTAAATCACTTACATCCAACGCAACTTTATATGTTTGCTGCCGATGTTGTACTGGTTTTATTTTTAGTTCGTTTTAAAACTTGGGCTTTGATTAATCAAAAATTATTTTACAGTCGTATTTTTAAATTTGATGGCTCATTTTTTCTGTTTTGGGTTTTTGGCCACGCACTGAATCGCTTTGTTATTGAGTTCTTCAGAAATGATGACCGCGGCGCGATCATAGCTGATTTTTCAATTTCTCAATGGATTAGTTTTGCAACGATGCTGACAGCTCTCATTGTTTATTTCTTTAAATTCAGAAAACTTTATTTAATTGCTGATACGGTTGAATAAACTTTGTAACCTGTGTCTGTATGCGTGTATGCATCAGTCGCCGTTTTCATGGCTGGAGCAACACTGGCGCCACCCGAACTCTCCATACTGTATTGATAGGGTTCACCAACAGTTTGCGTGACCTTGTAAGCTTGTCTAGCACCATCAACATAAGTTGCCGAACCAGATACTGGAATACCATCAGGATTAGTTGTGCCCGTCGTCGGCATTGTTGAAACCTCAAAACTTGTAGAGCCCGACACGAGCGAAGGAGACGTTTTACCATCAAAGATATTTGATATCGTTGTTGAAATTTCTTCGATCATACTTTGATTACCAAAAGGCGAACAACCAGACAAAAACACAATCGTCGAAATAGCTCCTAAAATGTTAAACATTTTCATGCTTCTCATAGTGTTCTTATCGGACAAAGTCGCTGAAATATTTAATCAATAAACGTCTATTTTTGAGACAACGCTAGAGCTTGAATACCAAGCCTGCAATAAAACCGATGCCTTGGTTATAATATTCATAATTAGTTTGGTACTTTTCATTTAAAATATTATCAACTGACAAAAATACCTTAGAACTTTGATTATATTCATAATCCGAACTCAAGCGAACAACCGAATAAGCTGGTAATCGCGTGACCTTGTTAGCACTGCTTTCAAAATACTTAACATCTGACGATGATACATATTTGTAAGACAATGAATTCATAAACTTGTGATATTGGTGTTTAAACTCAATGTAAGAAGTAAACAAAGACCGTTTATTTAACCATTGATGCGTATCTTGATCTATTGGTTCTTGATACGTCCATGATAGGCTTAGAAAATCTTTAAAGCTCATTTGGTATTCTATACCCGTAGACTTTGCCTTATTAATATTAATATACCGCTGTGTCGATTTATCTGTATCAATTAAATTTTTAAACTCTGTTTGAAACAATGTTATCGATTGTTGAGTTTGAGCATTTTTCAAGCTCTGCCATGTCAAAGCTTGAGTGCGCGCTAGTTCAGGCAATAGATTTGGATTACCATATGAACCATATTTTTGATACAAAGACCCGTTCTTAAAACCTGTCGCAAACTCGTACTTAACATATTGATTAAAATTAAGCCCCAATTGATAAGTGGTTTCTAGATACTTCGATTTTTCAAAATCAAGACGAAATCCGGTTTCTAAACTTGATTCGCCATTGACAAAATACTCGCTCTTTAAATAGACACCTTCAAAATTAGATTTTTCATTATTTTTCTCGATATCTTTATCAATATACTTAAAACCTTCATTTTCGAATGCTGCCCCGGATTTAATTTCTATGACTTTATTTTGCAACACTTGAGCGTCAACTCGCATAGAGGTCAACTGACCTTTGTATTTGTCATGAATAGCATAACCATTAAAGTTTTGAGCTTGATCAATATCGTATTGTCTAGAGTTTTCTGAATAAGATAAAGAAAAATCAATATTCTGATTCGAACGTAAAAGTAATTGCATTTTACGATACTCTTGTTCAGTTTGATAACTATCCGTATCCACAGGTTTTGATGTTAAATCATTTATATTAGGTATATTTTGCTTTTGCTTTTCGAGTTGCAATTTAGAAACTAAATTAAAAGATTCTGCATCATACAGATGCGATAACTGCATTTGATAATCTTGTGTTGAATACACGGCATCTGAATTTTTTAAAGGAGATTGATTATGGCCGTTCAAAATGGCTGCACCAATAACTGCATTTTGAGATTCGTTAATATGCATAGATTTAAATGCAGACAAAGAACGCCAATACCCATTAGTTAAAGCTTTAATTTGTATATCTTTTTGCGGTGTAAAATCAGTAAAAATTTTAACGACTGCGATTAAAGCCTGTCCACCATAGAGAACTGACTGTGAACCTTTGATGATTTCAATTTTTTTTATTGCTGAAAGTTGAATCAAACTTAAATCAGTGGTCTTTTGAATAGTCGATGGATCATACAAAGGCACTCCATCTAATAAAAATAAAATATGACTCGAATCTCCACCACGAATGAAGATCGACGTCGGCTCATATGTCGACTGACTTAAATTTAAGTTAGTTTTTTGAAATAACAAATCCGCCAAATGACCAGACTGAGAGTTTTGAATTTCTTCTTGAGTTATAACCTGATAGCTCGACGAATTAAAATTCTTGTCTGAAACAGTTAAAGTTATTTCAGGCGTTTGATCTTGAGCATGCACGAAAAAAGTTAAAAATAAAAAAGGGATGAATATAAACTTCATCCCCTTCTGATATCTTATAATCGATTTGCAATCAAGACTTGAACGACAGATGGATCAAGTAGTGTTGATGTGTCACCCATACTGTCGAGTTGATTTTCGGCTATTTTACGCAAAATACGACGCATAATTTTACCAGAGCGTGTTTTAGGTAAATGCGGAGCCCATTGTAACTTATCAGGTGATGCTATCGGACCTATTTGCTTTCTAACCCATTGTATAAGTTCAGCACGTAATTCATCAGATGGTGTTTCACCATTTTTCAAAGAAACATAGGCATATATGCCTTGCCCTTTAATTTCATGCGGAAAACCAACAACTGCGGCTTCTGCAACTTTGTGATGACCAACTAACGCCGATTCAACTTCAGCTGTGCCAATACGATGCCCCGACACGTTAATCACATCATCAACACGACCTGTGATCCAGTAATAACCATCTTCGTCACGCTTACACCCGTCACCAGTAAAATAATAACCCTCGTAATTTGAAAAGTATGTTTCTTCAAAACGTTTATGATCACGATAGACCGTGCGCATTTGACCAGGCCACGAGTCTTTAATAACAAGTACACCTTCGCAAGCACCCTCTTGAATTTTTCCCTCAGGGGTTAAAATCAAAGTCTGTATACCTGGCAATGGCAACGTTGCTGAACCTGGTTTTAGCGCAGTTTGATTAGCTATTGGTGAAATCAATATACCACCTGTTTCAGTTTGCCACCACGTATCGACAACCGGACAACGATCATCACCAACATTTTTAGAATACCATAACCAAGCTTCTGGATTAATCGGCTCACCGACTGAACCTAAAACTCTTAATGATTTTCGTGATGAACCTTTAACATGCTCAAGCCCCTCACGCATTAAAGAGCGTATCGCAGTTGGTGCTGTATAAAAAATATTAACTTGATGTTTATCTATAACATCCCAAAATCGCGATGGCGTTGGGTAATTTGGAATACCTTCGAACATGAGTGTTGTCGCCCCATTTGCAAGTGGACCATAAACGATGTAACTATGTCCCGTAACCCATCCAACATCTGCAGTACACCAATAAATATCATTCGCTCGGTAATTAAAAACTTTTTCATGCGTATAACTCGCATAAGTTAAATAACCACCGGTTGTGTGTAAGACTCCTTTAGGTTTTCCAGTTGATCCAGATGTATATAAAATAAAAAGTGGATCTTCCGAATTGACAGAAATAGCTTCACACTGATCGTTCACTGTTTTTAATTCATCGTGATAATAAACGTCACGACCAGAAACCATATTGACACTTTGACCTGTGCGTTTAACAACTAAGACTTTTTTAATAGAGTCAACTTTAGCTAAAGCTTCATCGACATTTTTTTTAAGTGCAACGGGTTTACCACCACGCAACCCTTCATCGGCTGTAATTAAAAATGATGAGTCACAATCACGAATTCGATCAGCAAGCGAATCTGGCGAGAATCCACCAAACACCACAGAGTGTACTGCTCCGATGCGAGTACAAGCCAACATCGCGTATGCGGCTTCTGGAATCATCGGCAAATAAATAGTTACGAAATCACCTTTTTTAACTCCGTGTTTTTTTAAAATATTTGCCATCTCGTTAACACGAGAGGAAAGCTGCTTGTATGTAATTTTTTGAGCTTCTTCTTTTGGGCTGTCTGGCTCCCAAATAATAGCGACTTTGTCGGCGTTATGCTTAAGATGACGATCAATACAGTTTTCAGAAACATTTAATTCACCATCTAAATACCATTTGATACTCACTGGTTTTTTAAAAGAAATTTCTTTTAATTTTGACCATGGCTTACGCCATAGAATTCTTTTAGATATATCTGACCAGTGCTGGTCGATTTCGGCTTGAGTCATATCCGATACACGTGCGTCTTTTTGAGATTGCATACAAAGCTCCGTTTTTGTAAAAACATATTGCTTAGAGTATATATTCTATTATCTAATTTAAACAAATGAAACTTAAACTACATGTTGTTCCAAATTCATCCCAAAATCAGATTTGCGGTTGGCATGGCGATGCTCTTAAAATCAAAATTACTGCACCACCAGTTGATGGCAAGGCTAATAAAGAAATTACGCGGTTTTTAGCTTTATGTTTTAATGTTTCAAACAAAGACATTACAATACTGCATGGTGATACTGGCAAAACAAAACTTGTTGAAATCAATATTGATTCAACGCAAGGCGAACAAATAATTAAAACTTACTTACATAAGTAATTAACATCTAATAGTATTTAATTTAAACGACCGGCATTCGATTTAGTGAAAAAATTAGTGTCTAACAATTTATGTCACTTTGACCAGAACCTATTTCATCGCAATCCCCACATCAAATTTAAAAGCAATTAAGCCTCGATATTTTGAGCATCAAATTTGAAACTAGCCTCGCTGAGGTGTTTTATGTCTTTAACAAAAAGAACTCTATTTTTTCTAGCTTTAACATTACCAATATTATCGCATGGAAAAGAATCACTATTAAAAACATTCAAAGACAACAAAATCAAAACAGCTTGCTACGCACGTGTCTATACTGACGACGAAGTCGGCAGCAGCAATAGCACATACCCTGACAAAATTGTAAAAAGCATCGAAGTACAGTTTGACCTATCTGCACCTGAAACAGTTCTATCTTTGACAGCGCTCTTAAACGGCAAAACAGAAAACAGCAATGTTAACCTCAACATGATCTGCGAAGACAACACAGCTGGCGATGAGCTTACTCATTGCACGACTGCTCAGGGTGATGCTGTCATCGTCGAACTTCGCGAGAATGGCAAAGTTCTAAAACTTACAAATGATTCAATTAGTACTTTAAGCAAACAAAATCGCTCACAAGCAGAAATATTTAGAATGAGCCAAATTGATTGTGACAAGAACTAAAAAATAGAAATTTTACCTAAAATGTTTCTTCAAAGGAGTTATAAAATGAATTCAAAAGTAATATTAACCACATTAGTAATTTTACTCGGCCACTCTATTTCACAGGCGTCTAGCATTATTGAGCTTGTTTGTTCAAACAAATCCAATAGCGCTAAGATTCAAAATCTTGCTGTTAGCGTTGAAGCAGATCACAACAACAACTTGTATTATTTAACTGCAAGACCAGATCATTGCTTTACTCTTGGTAACAAGATGACTCAAGACCAATATTCAGACATGTTAAACAAAACCGCAGCAGTTTCTGTATCTGCAACATTGAACTGCACGAATAGTCCACTGAGTACAGATGCTAGTTCTGCCGTCTTATCAGTTAGCGCTGATTTAACAGAGGCAGCTCTCACAACTAACAAAAACCAAGATCTTTTTGAGTGCTCTGAGAAGAGTAAACTTCGTAAGAAATTTGAAGATTTTCTGCGTGGTATTGGGCCACAGTTTGGTTCGTAAGACTAACACTATTCAGCCACTGTATAATAGTTAGACAATGATATCCATTATATTGTCTCTGGTTATGGCTTAGCATTTGAAATGTTTTTTTATGTTAATTATTGAGGAGTTATTTATGAAAAAATTAATAGGCATATTCGGGCTATTCATAATAACAGCTTGGCTTTCAAGTTGCGGCAACAACAATGATAACGGCGGCCAGGCTAATTTAGCCTGCCCAGCAGGTACAACTTACTACAATGGTGCATGTTACAATGGGTCTGGTAACTACATTACCGGAGCAGGTTTTTCTTACAGCAACGGTTTTTATGCTGATAATTACTCTGGAACAACTTCATTACGAATCGTTAACGGCTCAAAAATGGTGGAGTTTTTACGAAATGGAATGGGTGTTTGTGATCGCGCTGGTGGTGCAAACTACGGCCAAGCGAATTGCCAATCTTTTTTAAGTGGCAAAATGGACGTTATCATTCAATTACCAACTACTGGACAAAACACTCTTTTAGCCACTTTTATTGCACAACCGCAATACAATCCTTATGTTAATTACTCGGCGCAATTACCTTCTGCTCGTGGATTATTAGGAATGGCTTTAGGAATGTTCACTGGCGTGTACTTACCTGATCCAAAACAATATTACGGTGGCTATTACCCTATTTACCAAGTTGAATTACAAACATCTTTAATCAACAATTCGGCTGGATTTTCTGCTAATGGCTATGGCAAATATGATACTGGTTCTTTCAGAACTAAGCTGACGATTGAAATCCCACAAGGTAAGGCTCAAGATTACCAACTTCCGTTTGTTTTCAAAGTTCAAGACATCCCAACAGCTCAAGGTGTTATGTCAAGATGCCGCACAATGAACTGCGGATTATAACCGAGACACGTGACAAACCAATCAGGCTGAAGCATATTTTAAATCATGAAACAAGTTAAATGCCCGCAGTGCGGGCGTTATTGCATTTACGCACCAGAGAACCCATTTCGACCATTTTGCTCAGAAAGATGCAAGCTTATCGATCTTGGCGAATGGGCTAGTGGAACTTACTCAATTCCTGTGCAAAATCAAACCTACAACGAAATGGAAATTGAAGATCTTATCAACCAATTAGAATCGCCAGATTCTGACTTGTCTGTTGCATCTCACCAAACTGTTGCAGGTCGCAAACAACAGGAGTAGTCTAAAAACTTCGTAACGAGGTTAAACTACCATGTTTGTTTCTAAAATTCGAAGAATTCTAATTGGCGATCCTTTACACAACTCACAACAATCACATGAATTAATTCCTAAGTGGAAAGCTCTAGCTTTATTGGCAGCCGATGCTTTGTCATCTATAGCTTATGCTACCGAAGAAATTATTATTCCATTGGCATTGATCAGTACATCTCTCATCACTTGGTCACTACCGATTGCTTTGGCAATTTTAGGCTTGATGTTTATCATCACTCTTTCTTACAGACAGACCATAAACAACTATCCAAATGGTGGTGGTGCTTATATTGTCGCAAAAGAAAATTTAGGCAAATGGCCTGGGCTAGTCGCTGGTGCAGCATTACTGATCGATTATACTTTGACGGTTGCTGTTTCTGTTTCAGCAGGAGTTGAAAATCTAGTTTCAGCTTTTCCGAGCATGGCTGGTGTGCAAGTTTTCACTTGTGTTTGGATCATTTTACTTTTAATGGTTCTAAGCTTACGAGGAATTAAAGACTCTGCAACTGTATTTGCGATTCCGACTTATCTATTTATATTTTCTATTTTTCTACTGATTATCGTGGGTCTTATTAAAGGACCAACCGATCCTGCAATTCAAAGCCATGAAGTTTTATTAAATAACATGCCCGAGATCGGCATGATTTTATTACTCAAAGCATTTTCTTCAGGATGCACTGCTTTGACCGGAATAGAAGCCGTATCAAATGGCATTCCTCTTTTTAAACATCCTCAATCTAAAAATGCCAACACAACACTTTTAATGATGATTTTTATTTTGGGCTCAATGTTCGCTGGAATCACTTACTTAGTGAACTCTTATGATCTACTGCCAACACATGGCGTAACGCTTATTTCAAGTCTTTCAAAAGCAGTATTTGGCGCTGAAAGCGTTCTTTTTTATCTCGTTCAAATTTCTGTTTTTCTTATTTTATTTATGGCTGCATCCACTGCCTATGCTGATTTTCCGAGACTCTCTTCGCTGTTGGCTATCGACCGCTATGCCCCCCGACAACTTGCAAGCGTGGGAGATAGACTTGTTTTTTCTAATGGAATCATTGGATTATCATTAGGAGCTATTGGTTTAGTTATTTTTTTTGGCGGACATACACACTCGCTTATTCCGCTTTATGCTGTTGGGGTCTTTTTATCTTTTACTTTATCACAAGCCGGCATGGTCGTTCACCATTGGAAGTTGCGTGAAAAAGGCTGGTTCCCATCAATGCTCATGAACGCTTTAGGCACAGTTGTTACATTTTGTGTTTTGATTGTGATTGGGTCTTTCAAGTTCACACACGGCGCATGGGTCGTTGTTCTTGTGATTCCTATAATTGTCTACTCATTTCACCGCATACACGTTCATTATATTATGTTTGCGCGAGAGCTCACTCAGTCGCATTACGATATCGAAAAGTGTGATAAAGTGACTGATCATGTCGTGGTTATTCCAATATCTGGTTTACATTTAGGTGTCATGAATGCCATCCGTTACGGCAAGAGCATCAGCAATGACATTCGTGTGTGTTTCGTAAAAACGGATGATATTTCTGCGCAACGCATGCTGGATGCATGGAATGCTAAATTTCCAGACTCAAAACTTTATGTTCTTGATTCGCCATATAGATCGATATCTGAGCCAATCTTAGATTTTATCGATGACGTCAGAAAAGAGCACCCGACTGAGTTTATCACTGTTATTTTTCCTGAGTTTGTGACGTACAAGTGGTATCACCAGTTGTTGCATAACCAAACGGCTTGGCTGATCAAGCTTTCGTTGATCTATAAAAAGAATGTTATTGTGACAAGCGTTAAGTATCATTTATCTACAACGTAATTGTTGACGATAAAGATTTTTTGTTTTCAGATAATCGAATCACGGAAGATTGATTTACAACAGGATGTCACAACAACTTTTGGTATTGGACTAGCAATAAAGCTAATAGCTTAAAAAAAGCACCCAATGCCTTTCTCACGAAGGAGAAAACAATGAATAAAGCGCAATTAATCGAAAAAATCGCTGCTGAAACAAAATTATCAAAAGCTCAATGTGAAAACATCGTTGACTGTTTCATCAA
>Ga0255217_1000027_pt1 | contig 80381 bp, 79 predicted proteins | sample Miss_Atlam_RepB__FD_183046 | JGI IMG/M metagenome (GOLD analysis project Ga0255217, IMG submission 183046) | Freshwater microbial communities from Mississippi River, Louisiana, United States - Miss_Atlam_RepB_8d | ecosystem: Environmental > Aquatic > Freshwater > River | place: USA: Louisiana...
ATTATGATCTGGGATACTTTGATAAAGACGGTAAAAGGATCGAACCGGTTGACGATCCCTTTAAATTAAAAGTGTTACCTATGTCTCCGGAATAAACTGTTACCCATGTGTCCGGAATGGACCAAATAAGGATTTGCAATGATCTCACTATTTTTACCAGAAGATCTTATCACGCCAAAGTCTCTCATAAAGTAGGGTATGCTTGAAGAAGAAAGCGGAATAATATTTATATTTTCTCCACCTTTTTCTTTCAGAATAGCCTCTAAATGGGGCTGAAAAAAACCAATGTCCGAATTTTTAATCACGAGATTTACTTTGGCTCCACCGCCATCTTTAGCAAGAGCTCTAACAATATTTAAGCATGAAGTTGAATTTTCCTGTAGACAAGATACAAATACACCTGCAGTCGCCTCAGTTTCTGAAGACACTTTAAAAAGAGTATTTTTTGAATTGCACTTTGGAATATCCAGACCAGGAGTCATTGCTTTTAAAAGAATAGGTTTTGTTGCACAAATTAGCTTTTCTATCTCATTTCCAATATTATCGCAGTCGACAGCAAAGCCCTTCGACACAACAGCCAAAGATAGTATAAATACCAAAAACTTTAACATCAATCATGAATCCTTTTATTGTCATATCGGTTAAGACTATCGATATCTCAATAATCTTAGGGCTGGCATTTGCTTTAAAAGCCAATCCTATTCTCGAATATATTGCTCCCTGCCAAAAAGAACCTTTTGGACCAGCCGCTAGCCTTGCTGACCGATGTTTATGTGAACCATTTAAGGGTCGCCATTGGGTCGTGGCCTGTCCTGGGGTCGCACGCTGCTTTTGTTAGGTGGTCCTTTGGTTCATCTCAGTTGATGGCGAAAGTGCCAAAGATGATAAAAAGACAAAAGAAAACCCTTCGGGCCTTTTGGGCCCGAGCAGCAGTTTTTCGAATTTTGGGAATGAGAGTCAGAATTTAAATTTTTTCAAGCGTGTGGGTTCGTCTCGCTTGACAAATGGTGCCTCGGGCCGGAATCGAACCGGCACGGGATTACTCCCACAAGATTTTGAGTCTAGCAAGTCTACCAATTTCATCACCGAGGCACGTTGAAAATTACAAATAATTGTGAGTCTATTTAATGGTACCAACCCCATGTGTTCAAGTATTTTTTTCAATGTCGTGTCTTTTGTGGTCACTTTTTATATGTCTGATTAAAAAAACAACTTTTTTGTTGATGATGCAAATGATCAATATTTTTAACTGGTTACGAGAATTGCATGAAACCCTAAAACAGCGCCGAAACTTGGCACCTGGGTTGCTATTTGAATTTCTTCGGATTTAAAACTTTTTTATTAAAAGTCTTTTTAAGGGGAGATTCTATGAAATCATCATATTTATTAGCGGCAGCTGTATTAGCTCAGTTAGTCGTAGGCCAAATGAGTTATGCTCAAAGCCAAGAATTAAACGCAGAAGTCGATGCTGAAATCGAGCAAATGTACAAATCATCAGGTGCGCAGCAACAGCCATCTGTGCTGAGTGCTCCAGTTCAAGCGGCTAAACCACAACAATCATCACAACCAGTCGTGACTCAGACTATATATGTTCCGCAACAACCAGCGGTTCAAAAACAACCTGAAACGCAAGTTGAAGGGTCCCCACTTACAAATTCGCGTGCTGATTCAATTCGTCGTGGTCGTCAAGACGAAGAATTAAGAACAGAAACTCGTATTGTTGAAAAACTTGAGCAGAGTCGTTTAGAAGACGAGAAAAAACGTGCTTCTGTTTTATTTGGTGATAAATTTGATGCTTTACAAAATCAACAACAACAACCAGTTCAGCCAGTGCAAGTGGCTCAACCCGCAGTTGCACCTGTAGCTCCTGTGCAAGCGCCGTCTTCACAAGTACAGCCTGTTATTATCAATCAAAATGAATCTTTAACTCGTGATGCTGTTCGTGAAGAAGTTCGCGCGGCTTTAACTGAAGATAAAGATGCGGTTGTTCCGGCTATGGAGCAAAGATATTTCTCTGCTACAGCTGGTATTGGTCAGTATCCTGATGTTGATTCAATTAAAGGTAATTACTCTTTAGGAGCTGCTTTTGGTACACGTTTTGACTATTTTTTAGTTGAAGGTGCTTTTGTGTTTTCTAACTATACTGTTGATGGCTTATATTCGACATCTAACGGTATTCATCGTGCTGATTTCGATATGAATCAATATCAAGGAACAGTTGCGACAAAATACCAATTACTTGGTGGATTTGTACGTCCTGTGGTTGGTGGTTTAATTTCTTATTCATATAGAAAATATGAATTAAGTCAGCAAAACAGTTACTTAGCTAATTACTACGGTGTTAATGGTGGTACTTCGCATGCTATCGATTTAGGTTTGTTAGCAGGTGTTGATTTAGAATTTAACAGCAAAATGTCTTTTGGTGTTGATATGAAGTACATGTTTAACATGTCAAGCAAAGTCAGCGGTTCGACTGTAGCTGGTGCTCAAACTCCGGAAAAACTTCAGTACTTTACAACAGGCTTATTTGCTCGTGTTAATTTCTAATTAAAAGTTTTAAAATGTAGAATCCCAAAAAAGTCAGCATAATGCTGACTTTTTTTTTGACCAAAATTAAATTCTTAAGTGTAATCAAATGATGATTTTGAGTAAAAAAATACGGATCTTTATTTTTGTTCTACAAAGCTTTTTGGCGTTTGAGTTGAGGGCATCTGAGGTTAATTCAGATCTGTCACATGTTTCGCAAACGACGATAACTAAAAAAATAGAGACAATTAAAGTTCAAGAAATGCTTTTTGATATTAACGGCGCAGCTGTTACGACCTATGATTTTAAGATATTTAATGAAGAATATGCTAAAATTAAGATTTTTTTACCTGAAACTTTTCAAAATTTGTTTAAAACAAGTGAGGATCAATTTTTAGTGCTGAAGCTTGTGCAAAAAGAAGCTGAACAGTTAGGATTGGATTATGATACTGAACAATATAGTCAAATCACTAAGACTCAGCATAAGCTCGATGCTCGTGATCTCGAAGAAATTAAATCTCAACTGAAGACGATCAATTTACTCGGTTTAAAGCAAAAGCAACTGCAGGACCGACAAACTGTTCTGGCATGGTTGCAAGTTTTAAAAAGAAAGTATTTGTTAAATGTTAAATCTGAAGATTTTAAAGCTAAACTTTCTATCCGAATTTAAATCACTCGAATATGAGAAAACTCGTGCATTGTTTTCTCAAGTGGCTGCGCAGGTCCAGAATAAAGCTTTTTTTAACTGGACAAATGACTTGATTGAATCTGAGTTAAAGCAAAGTCATTTTCTGGTCTTAGCATCAGAAGAAGATTTCGTTTCATTTGTTGCATACCGCGAAGGTCTTGATTTTGACGAGATTATAGCTATTGGCTCACATAATGAGCATCGCCAAAAGGGCTATGCTTATGAGATTTTAAAGTTGCTAAAAGAACAGGCTCGCGAGGCGTCGAAGAAAATAATTCTCGAGGTACATGAGCAAAATCTAGCCGCCATAAAGTTGTATGAGCAAGCTCAATTCAAATGTATTGGTCGTCGTTCAAAGTATTACAAAGATTTGGCAGACGCTTTGATTTATCAGTGGGATAGTTAAATAAAAATAAGGGCTTAAATAATCAGTTTGCCTTTATAGCAATCATTTGGTAGTCTAAAAACGAATTGGGCCGAAAGCCCAATTTTTTTTTGCTCGAAATGTGTTAACGCATTTCAAAATAAGGGAATTCTATATAAATGAGTGGTCACGTAGACAACAATAATTGGATCGAACAAATTCAAAAAGTCGCGAACGAAGTTGCAACTGCACAAGGTTGTGAATTGTATGATGTTGAAATTGTCGGATCTGGTCGTGGCCGAGTCTTGCGTGTTTTTATCGATAAAACTGAAGGTGGAATCGGTATAGAAGACTGCTCAAATGTATCAAAAGGTCTTAATGAGTTTCTTGATCAAAACGAAAACTTAGTGCCGGGTGAAGAGTATCAACTTGAAGTTTCAAGTCCTGGTTTAGATCGTCACTTACGTAAACTTTCGCATTTTAGTAAAGTCATCGGGCAAAAAGTGTTTATTCAGTTAAGTCAAAACTTAGGCTCGTTGGGGGCTCAAGATAAGTCTTTAGTGAGTACTAAGAAATTTGAAGAAGTTTTAGGTGGAGTTGAAAACGATTCTCTTGTTTTTCAGTTCAAACCAGAAACAGTGAAGATCCCTTTAGATAAAGTTGAAAAAGCGAAGCTTGTATTTGAGTTTAAACAAAACGCACCAAATAAGCTTGCGCCTAAAGGGCATAAAAAGAAGTAGTAATTTGTTTTAAATAATACTTGAGTCATTTTATATGATTTAAGTGAGTGATTAAATTGACGGAGTTAAAATGGCAGAAAAAACATTAAACGTACATGATCTTGCAAAAGCTATCGAACAAGTTGGTAAAGATAAAGGTATTGATAAAGATGTTATCGTCGATGCGGTTAAGCAAGCGATGTTAGTTGCTGCTCGCAAGAAATATGGAACTTATCGTGAAATTGAAGCTCAGTACAATGATGATACTGGTGAAGTTGAATTATTTGAGTTTAAAGAAGTTGTTGAACGTGAAAAATTTATTGATGACGAAGTTGAAATTCCACTCGATGAAGCTTTAAAACTTGATCCAGGTGCGCAATTAGATGATTCAATTGGTATTAAATTAGAATCAAGTGACTTAGGTCGTATTGCTGCGCAAACAGCTAAACAAATTATTTTACAAAAAGTTCGCGATGCTGAACGCGAAATTATTTTTACTGAATTCGAAGAACGCAAAGGTGAAGTTGCATCAGGTATCGCACGTCGTGTTGAAAAAGGTGCTATCATAGTTGATTTGGGCCGTACTGAAGCTCATATCCCGCCTCGTGAACAAATTCCTGGCGAAGTATTTAAACCAGGTGATCGCATTCAAGGTTATTTATCAGAAGTTCGTCAAACAACTCGTGGACCGCAAATTATCATGTCACGTGCTGACGAAAGATATTTAGTTAAGTTGTTTGAAATGGAAGTTCCTGAAATTTATGACGGTGTTGTTGAAATTATGTCCGCAGCACGTGAACCAGGACAACGTGCTAAAATTGCAGTTCGTTCAAAAGATAATGCAGTAGACCCAGTAGGGGCTTGCGTTGGTATGAAAGGTTCGCGCGTTCAAAATATCGTTCAAGAATTGCGTGGCGAAAAAATCGATATCGTTTTATGGGATGAAGACATCACGCGCTTTGCATGTAATGCTTTAGCTCCTGCTGAAATTTCAAAAGTTTATTTAGATGAAGAAAACAAAGAGATGGAAATCGTTGTTCCAGATTCTCAATTGTCTTTAGCGATTGGTAAAAAAGGACAAAACGTACGTCTTGCTGCTAAATTAACTGGCTGGAAATTAGATATTATTTCGACGACAGCAGTACAATCTCGTACGGCTGAATCAATTTTCAATTTAATGTTATTGCCAGGTATGACTGAGACAATGGCTCAGAACATATTGCAGTCAGGTTTTGGATCATTTCAATCTTTAGCTAAAGCTAAAGTTGAAGAAGTGATGAGTATTCCTGGTTATGATGATCCAGATAAGGCACAAAAATTAATTGGTGATGCATTAGCATTAATTGCTAAATATGCTGAGCAAGGATTGCAAGTTCCAACATCACCGCAAGCACAAGTTGTAAAAGATAACTCTTCAATGAAACAAAAAGCTGAAGAGCAATTAAAAGCTGAATTGTCTAAGTTAAAACAAGACGAGCAGTAGTTATAAATAAAGAAGAAAAGATAAGGGTAAATCACGCGTGAGTAATCCAAAAGTTTTTGAGTTTGCAAAAGAAATCGGAATGACCCCATTAGCTTTAATGGACAAAATTAAAGAATGGCAACTTCCAATTAAAAATCACATGGCAGAGCTCAATCCAGATATGTTAGCTCAAATTAAACTTAAGCTAAATCCAAGTGATGAAGTTTCAGTTGAAGAAAAGCCAAAGAAAACAGCGACTCGTAAAGCTGCAGCTCCAAAAACAGTTGCTAAAAAAACAGCTGAAGGTGTTGGTACTGCGACTGATGTTAAATCACCTGTTATTCGTCGTAAAACAAAAGATACTGAGCCTGTTGTTGAAACAAAAGCTCGCGTGATTTCAAAACCTGAATCAATCGCTGAAGTTGAAACTCAAGAAGTTGAAGAAACACCAGTTGAAGTTGTAAAACCAGTTGCTAAACCAATTATTGAAAAAACTGAAGTTGTCGCTAAAGTTGAAACAGTTCAGCCAGCTGCAGTTGTGGCTTCGCAAGTTGTAACTCCAGCAGCACCGCAAACGACAACAACGACATCGCAACAGTCGGCTGCAGCAGTTTCTCGTAAAAAAGAAGTTGCGATCGGTGATAGTGGTGTTTCAAGTTCAACTCAAGTTGCCTCTAAAAGAAATATTATTGGCCGTATGGATTTAAGCCGTGTTCAAGCTCCTCCGGGTGCGACAAATACTGGAACTGGTGGATTTCAGCGCGGTCCTCGTCCACAAGGTGGCGGTGGTTTTTCTGGTCCACGCCCGCAAGGTGGCGGCGGTTTCTCAGGTCCTCGTCCATCTGGTTTCGGTGGTGGAGCTGGTGCAGGTCGCAATATTCGTCCAGGGTTTGTTGCCCAAGCGTCGATTCCAGATCCAGCACAAGCGGCTTATGTCGATGATGCTAAACGTGATCTTGAGAAAAAAGCGCGTAAATTTTCTGGCGGTACTGGAATATCAGCTAAAGAAAAAGAGCAAGAAGAGCTTTTTGCAAACTTTAATGCTGTTGAATTTAGAAAACGTGAAATGGTTTTCCAGCCTAAGAAAAAACAAGCGACTTTAAATCGTGAAGCTATGAAAACTCAAATCACGACACCTAAATCTTCAAAACGTGTTTTGAAAGTTAATGGTAAAATTAAATTAGCAGATATGGCTCAAGAAATGGGTCTTAAAGCTGCACAAATTGTAAAAGAACTTATGAAAAATGGTGTCATGGCAAACATGAACACTGAGTTAGATTTTGATACTGTTGCATTAACAGTTGGTGAATTCGGGTGGGAAGCTCAAAACGTATTTAAAACAGCTGAAGAAGTTGTTGTTGAAACAGCTTTCGGTGACTTAGAAGCCGAAAAAATTATTCGTCCACCAGTTGTAACTGTTATGGGTCACGTCGATCATGGTAAAACATCATTACTTGATGCAATCCGTAATGCGAAAGTAGCCGCTGGCGAAGCCGGTGGTATTACACAGCACATCGGTGCTTATTCAGTTAAAACAGCAGATGGCAGTCTGATTACATTCTTAGATACTCCGGGCCATGAAGCTTTCACAGCTATGCGTGCTCGTGGTGCTAATGCTACTGATATCGCAATTATCGTGGTTGCTGCAGATGATGGTATGATGCCACAAACAGCTGAAGCTATTAATCATGCTAAAGCTGCTGGTGTTCCAATGATCGTGGCTGTTAATAAGATCGATAAGCCTGGTGCGAATCCAGACCGTATCAAACAGCAATTAACAGAGCTAGAAATCGTTCCTGAAGAATGGGGCGGAAGCACAATATTCTGCGAAGTGTCTGCGCTTAAACACACAGGTATTGATCAGTTATTAGAAAATATTAAATTATTAGCTGAAGTTGCTGAGTTAAAAGCAAATCCTAAGCGTTCAGGAACTGGTCTCATTATCGAAGCGAAACTTGAAAAAGGTCGCGGACCGGTTGCCACAATATTAGTTAAAGATGGTCATGTTAAAATTGGACAATACATTGTTGCAGGAACAATGAAAGGTCGCGTGAAATCATTAACAAATGATAAAGGTGAGCGTGTTCAAGAAGTAACTCCGGGCATGCCTGCTGAGGTTTTAGGTTTAGAGGGTGTTCCTTCTGCTGGTGATCGTTTTGACGTTGTTAAAGATGATAAAACAGCTGAAGAAGTTGTTGGTATCAGAAAAGATATTATTCTTAAAGCACAAGAAGCTCAGAAAAAAGTTTCTCTTGAAGATTTATTCTCTAAAGTCACACAAGGTGAAGTTAAAGAATTTAATATTGTATTAAAAGCCGACGTTCAAGGTTCTCTTGAAGCTATTCAAGGCATGTTAACAAAATTAACTTCAATGGAAGTTAAAAATAAAGTTATCCATGCAGCTGTTGGTGGCGTAACTGAGAATGACGTGTTATTAGCGCAAACGGCTAAAGGTGTTGTTATTGGTTTTAACGTAAGACCAGATGGTAATGCTCAAGCTAAAGCGAAACAATTAGGTGTTGAGATTAGATCGTACTCAATTGTTTACGAAATGATGGATGACATTAAAAAAGCGATGCAGGGATTACTTACTCCGCAAGTTGTTGAGAAAGTTATGGGATCTGCAGAAGTTCGTAATACATTCAGTGTTCCTAAAATTGGCGTTATTGCCGGATGTTTTGTTACGAATGGAAAAATCCAACGTTCAAACATGTTGCGCTTAGTTCGTGAAGGTAAAATTATTTACGAAGGAAAAGTTTCTTCATTAAAACGTTTCAAAGACGATGCAAAAGAAGTTGCAGATGGCTTTGAGTGCGGTATCGGTATTGAGAATTTTAATGATATTAAAGTTGGCGATACTATCGAAGCTTACGTTAAAGAAGAAATAGCTCGTGAATTAACACCAGTAACATAAATTAAGTATAGGGTTGAATTGCAATGAAAAATATGGGTGATGGAAGAAGAGTAGCTCGAGTTGAACGTGAAGTTCAGTCGATTATATCGACTTTCATTATTCAGCGTTTGCAATCGGAATTGCCGGGTTTAATTACGGTAGCTCGGGTTATGATACCTGCTGATTTAAGAACGGCAAAAGTTTTCGTAAGTCTTTTGCAGACGCATCTTGATCAAGAGCATGCGGTTGAAATCGACAATGTTCGTGGTGTAAAAGCTGGTAAAAAAGTCAGCGAGCTTGAGCAATCTATAAATATTCTTCAGTCGTGGGCTGGAGAAATTCAAAACGAAATCGGTAGCAAGCTTAATATGAAGTATCTACCTAAATTGACATTTTATGCTGATGAATCAACTAACAAAATTCTAAAAATTGAAAAAATTCTTTCAGATATCAAAGGACCTAATTCCGTCGATGATGATGACTTAGATGACTAAATAATGAATCAACAGAGCAAAGCAAGAACCAATCTGCACGGATTGCTTTTGGTTGATAAATCTTCAGGGATGACATCTCACGATGTCGTAAGTCGAGTTCGAAAAATAGCTAAAACAAAAGAGGTCGGACACACAGGAACACTTGATCCTTTAGCGAGTGGTTTAATGGTTGTCTTAATTGGTGAAGCCACAAAGTTAAGTTCAATTGTAACCGACGGTGATAAGTCGTACCTTGTTGAGTTATGTCTTGGTATTGAAACAGATACTTTAGATATTACTGGTCAAATTGTAAAACAGAGCCCGGTTGATTTAGATTCTCAATTTGTGATTGATACGGCATTAGCATTAAACGGTGAGCTTGAATTGCCAGTTCCTTTGTATTCGGCTAAAAAAATTGATGGGCGTAAACTGTATGAGTATGCTCGCGAAGGAGTTGAGATTCAGATTCCAACAAAAGAGATGTCTTTTTGGAATGTTGAAAACAAATCCGAACTGAGTCAAATCAAAGAGAATAAATATTCTTTTCATTTACATTGCTCAAAAGGCAGTTTTATTCGCTCTTGGGTTCAGCTTTTGGGTGAAAGATTGGGGTGCGGGGCTACGATGACAGCTTTGCGTAGAACGAGCTCTCACCATTTTAATTTGAATCAGGCTATGACTTTAGAGAATTTATCTGCTGAGGCTCACAAAGTAGACTTTACAGTAGAGCGAATGCTTTTGCCCATAGTTGATGCAATCAATGGGGTTAGGGTGATTAAGGTTTCGGGGCACGATGAGGTTCTGCTTAAAAATGGTCAAATTAGTCATGATTTGCGATCTAAATTGATAGTTGTTTTTAACCCTGACCGAGACCAATGGGTTTTTGCGGTATCTAAAGAAAACCCAGGGCAAGTATTAGCTATTATAGGTGTCGAGCCAGGTCATGGTTTTAAAATTAAACGTGGCTTTAAATACTGATTATTTGATCTGATGATAAGTTTCTAACTATTCAAAAAATCTAAGTTTTTTTATTTGCATAATGGGTTACGAGTTGTTAGAACTAAGTCCTTATTGCTCTCAAAGGGAAGTCAGCCATGACGCCATAAGGGAGTGATCATCATAAATTTCTATGCAAATAGAAATAGAACTCAAAAAAAAGGGAGTCTTTAATGGCAATCACAAAACAACAAAAAACAGATATCTTAAAAAAATTCAAAACAGCTGAATTAGACACTGGTTCTCCAGAAGTACAAGTAGCTCTATTAACAGCACGTATTAACGATATGTCTGTTCACTTTCAAACTCACAAAAAAGATAATCACGGTCGTCGTGGTCTTTTAAAAGCAGTTAACCAAAGAAGAAAACTTTTGGACTATTTAAAGTCGAAAGATACGACTCGTTACGAAACTCTAATCAAATCATTAGATATCCGTAAGTAATCAAAAATTGAAAATAAAAAGAAAGGGCCCGCAAAACGGGCCCTTTGTTTTTGGTTTTAATGGATGAAATTCATAAAAAAATATATTAGACTTTTTAACAAGATATAAAAACAATAATTAAAAAAATAGATATAAAGAAAAATATCTATCCAGATTAAGGAGTACATCTATGGTCAATACAGTCACGACCTCAGTTGCAGGCAAGCAAATTACAATCGAAACAGGCCGTTTAGCAAAACAAACAGATGGATCAGTTTTAGTTACATGTGGAAATAACGTCGTTTTAGTAACAGCTGTTTCAAGTAAAGAAGCAAAGCCAGATGCTGGTTTTTTTCCATTAACAGTTGAATTTATCGAAAAATATTATGCTATCGGTAAAATCCCGGGCGGTTACTTCAAACGTGAAGGTAAACCAACAACAGATTCAGTTTTAAGCGCACGTATTATTGATCGTCCAATTCGTCCACTTTTTCCAGAAGGTTATTTTAACGACACACAAGTTGTTGCAACAGTTTTAAGTGCTGATGGATCTTTTTCAATAGATGTTTTAGCTTCATTAGGAGCTTCAGCGGCTTTACATATTTCAGATATTCCATTTAGCGGTCCAACAGCAGCGTGCCAAGTTGCTCGTGTCAATGGTCAATTCATTGCTAATCCAACACCTGAACAATTAGCTAACTCAGATATGGATATTATCGTATCTGGAACTAAAAATGGTCTTTTGATGGTTGAAGGTGAAACTAAATTTATTTCTGAATCAGATGCTTTAAATGCTCTTAAATTTGGTCATCAATCAATTATGCCATTATTGCAAATGCAAGATGAGTTACGTGAAAAAACTGGTTCAAAAGCAAAACGCAAATTTACGCCACCAGCGATTGATGCTGACTTTAGAACACAAGCTGAAAACTTATTAAAACCATTAATCGAAAAAGCATTGTCAATGAAAGTAAAACAAGATCGTTACGCCGCTGTTGATGCAGCAGTCGCTCTTGCGGTTGAACAATTTGTTAAACCATTAACTGATGACAAATTAAAAGATCAACGTAAAAAAGAAGTTAAAAATATCACTGAAGATGTTAAGTACAAAGTTGCTCGTTCAATGATTTTAGATCGTGGTGCTCGTATTGATGGTCGTGATTTAAAAACAGTACGTCCAATTGCATGTGAAGTCGGTTTGTTACCACGTGCCCATGGTTCTGGTTTATTTACTCGTGGTGAAACACAATGTTTAGGAACGGTTACGCTGGGTACAGCTGATGATGAGCAATCAGTTGAAACACTTAATGGAACAGTTAAAAGAAAATTTTTATTACATTATAACTTTCCTCCATACTCTGTGGGTGAAGTTGGTCGTTTTGGTGGACAAGGTCGTCGTGAAATCGGTCACGGTAATTTAGCAGAACGTGCTGTTAAAGCGATTGTTCCAGACCACGCTCAATTTCCATATACTATCCGTATTGTTTCTGAAGTTTTAGAAAGTAATGGATCAAGTTCTATGGGATCAGTTTGTGCTGGTACATTAGCATTATTAGATGCTGGTATTAAAGTTAAAGCTAACGTTGCAGGTATTGCAATGGGTCTTATTAAAGAAGGTAATCGTGTAGCTGTATTAACAGATATCTTAGGTGATGAAGATCACTTAGGTGATATGGATTTTAAAGTTGCCGGTTCAGCACAAGGTATTACAGCTGTTCAAATGGATATCAAAATTGACTCAGTTAGTTTTGAAGTTATGGAAACAGCTTTAAATCAAGCTCGTGATGGTCGTTTATATATTTTAGGCGAGATGGAAAAAGTTATGAAAACGCCTCGTGGTCAAATGTCAGAATTTGCTCCACGTATTGAAACAATCAAAATCAAAGCTGACAAAATTAGAGAAGTTATTGGTTCTGGTGGTAAGACAATCAGAAGCATCACTGAACAAACAGGTGTTAAAATTGAAATCCAAGATGATGGAACAATTAATATTGCGTCGTCAGATCCAGCAGCAACTCGCAAAGCTATCGAAATTATCGAAGGTATCTGCGCAGAAGCCGAAGTTGGAAAAACGTACAAAGGTAAAGTTATGAAAATAGCTGAATTTGGTGCGTTTGTTGAGATTTTACCGAATACTCAAGGTTTGTTACATATTTCTGAACTTGCTAACGAACGTGTTCGTCAAGTGACTGACGTTGTTAAAGAGGGCGATGTTGTTGACGTTAAAGTTTTAGAAGTTGACCGTTCTGGTCGCATCAAACTTTCTCGTAAAGCATTGTTGCAATAATTCAGATATCTAAGTTTGTAAGAACTTTAGAGTCATGAGAGCAGAAACTCAGTTTAAAAAAACAATATTACCTAACGGAGTCAGGGTGGTGAGTGAACACCACCCTTATTCTAAATCCGTATCTCTTGGTGTATGGGTTGCGACCGGAACAAGAGATGAAAATTCTCAAGATATCGGACTTTCGCATTTTGTAGAACACCTTGTTTTTAAGGGTACAAAAAAACGTAATGCTTACCAAATTGCAAAATCATTAGAGTCTCTTGGTGGAGATTTAAATGCTTACACGACTCGTGAAAATACAACTTATCATTGCACAGTTTTAAAAGAAGATTGGGCTATAGGGTTAGAAGTCTTATCAGATTTAGTCTGTAATATGAATTTATCTAAAAAAGATTTTGAACTTGAGAAAAAAGTTGTTCTTCAAGAGATCGCCATGAGTGATGATACTCCTGAAGATATTATTTATGACTATCTTTTTGAACATTCGTATAAGGGGCATCCGCTCGGGCGTCAAATTTTAGGTCAAAGCGAAACAATCTCAAAAATGACTTTAAAAAAAGTTTTTGATTTTTATAAATCATACTATCAAGGTCATAATTTAATAGTCAGTGCTGCAGGTCCAATTGATCATGATGCCTTAGTCGTCGAGGCGCAAAAATTATTTAAATCGCGTAAACCACTTGTGCTGAAAAATAAAAGACGTTCTCCAAAGTGGAAAAAAGCCCGAGCTTTTTATGAAGATGAATCTGAACAAGTTCATATTCTTATGGGAATGCCTGCAACAAGTTTTTTTGATGAGTATCGTTTTGAAGCTTTTATTATTAACTCACTCTTGGGTGGGGGGATGACTTCAAAATTGTATCAAGCCGTTCGTGAAAAACAGGGTTTGGCCTACAGTGTGTTTTCTGGTTTAAATACGCAAACTGATTCAGGTAATATCACAATTTATGCGGCAACAGACCCTGCTAAAGTTAAAAAAGTGATTCAAATTATTAAAGATGAGATGCTTAAAATTAAAAAAGAAGGCATTAAAAAATCCGACATTGAACTGTTTAAAAAACAAGTCCGTGGACAGTTATTAATGGGATCTGATGATGTTGAAAATCGTATGACTTCACTTGGTGTGAACGAAATGATTTTTGGCGAGTATCGTTCGGTGGATTCAGTGATTAAAGAAGTTGATGCTATTAGTGAAAAATCAATTCGTGAGTATTTAAAAAAACATTTCGATTTAAGTCAAATGTCGGTCGTTTTGATGGGACCCAAGTTAGCTGAAATTCAAGACTGGGTAACGCATTTAGATTTTTCTAAAAAATAAAGGATATAGATTATGAAAGTTAAAGTGAGAGTTTGGCCACATTATAAAGGTGAATTACCAGCGTATCAATCAGCTGGAGCTAGTGGTTTTGATGTTCGTGCTCAGTTAGATCTGCCGATCGTCTTAAAACCGATGGAAAGAACATTAGTTCCGACAGGATTAACTTTTGAAATTCCGAATGGTTTTGAAATTCAAGCTCGTCCACGCAGTGGGTGGGCCGCAAAACAAGGTTTAACAGTTTTAAATACTCCAGGAACAATCGATGCTGATTACCGTGGTGAGATTAAAGTCATCTTAATTAATTTAGGTCAAGAGTCTGTACAAATTAATGATCAAGATCGTTGCGCTCAATTAGTGATTTGCCCAGTGATTCAAGCTCAATTTGAACTTGCAAGTGACTTGTCATCAACTGATCGTGGTGCTGGTGGTTTTGGTTCAACGGGTAAACAGTAGCAATCAATTCGAGTTCGCAATTTTAAAAATGAGTATTTTAAAGGTCATTTTATGAATCAAATTAAAAAACTTTCGCATTTATTGTCAGAGATTAAAAATCAAGATCAGCTTTGGTTAACGTTGAATTCGCCTGAGAATATGAATGCGATTAGCTATGAAATGATTGATTCTTTGACGAGTGAGCTTTATGCGGCCGATGCGAATCCTCAAATTAAAGTGATCGTGATAACGGGGGCGGGCTCTGCTTTTTCGGCTGGTGGTGATGTTAAAGCTATGCATGAAAAAACGGGTATGTTTGCTGGTGAGCCAAACGAGCTACGACTTCGTTATATGCAAGGGATTCAGCGAATTCCAAAATGTATTGAAGATATATCTAAGCCGATCATTGCTATGGTTAATGGACCTGCTATTGGTGCCGGCTGTGATTTGTCGATGATGTGTGATTTACGTATTGGTTCAGAAAAAGCAAAATTTGGTGAGACTTTTGCTAAGCTTGCTTTAATTCCTGGCGACGGTGGTAGTTTTTTTCTCACTCGAATTGTTGGTTATGCTAAAGCATTACAAATGGCTCTAACTTGTGAAATTATCGAAGGACAAAAAGCTTTTGATTTTGGATTGATGAATTATATTTATTCGTCTGATCAGTTAGAAACACAAGTTGTGGCGTTGGCTACAAAAATGAGTCAATTGCCTCAACCGGCGCTGCAAATGACAAAAAAATTATTTAAAGCAGCATATTTACACGACATGCAGACAAATTTAGACATGGCAGCGGCATTTCAGGGTATTGCGCAGCGTACAGCTCAACATGAAAACGCAGTGGCAGATTTTATTACAAAAAGTGCTGTAAAATCCAAGTAACAAGAACAAGTACATAAAGAAAACCAGCGATTTGAAATGATCTTTTACGCTCGACTTTAAAGTTTTCTGTTAATCCTACAACAGCTAATAAACTCGTAAAACCAAAACCTATTAGCGCAACTGGTTGAAAATATTCAGACGCAATTTGAAATATATAAAACGGAATTGATGCCAGCATGACAAATGTAAAAAGGCGTCGGTAACTTTCTGTACGTGATTCAAAAAATTGAAAATAGTAATAGAAAAAAGTCGTGAGCATCATAGTTGCTAGTGTCGAGACGATGGGCATTAAAAAAATACCAAAAGCAACACGGTAAAAATTAAATTTAATGAGACCTGCTAATATCCCCGAAGTAACGGCAAAAGTGATTTGGGTGATGAAAAGTTCTGACCAATCCCAATCCGGTAGATGTGCCATTTTTTGAATGGGATTTTTAACAAATTCAATTAAATATTGAATAATTTCTTTAAACTTAGAGGGGGTCATTTGTGGATTAACTTCTCTCATAAAGTTATGTGATCACGAATCAGTGGTAAAATCAAGTTCAGCGAGTTTAATAAAATGATCGAGTATCGAATTTTGATCATTTTCATTCAAATCGAGAAAAAGCTGGCTTGGATCTGGTGTATTGAAATTGAGATATTTTAAGTACATTTGGTGTAGTTTGTAAAATCCGAGAGTGCTATTTTGAGTTGATGATGGCGATAAGTTAAAAAACTGAGTACCGTTCGCGTTGACATGAGCATTTTGCGAACTCAATTCGGGTTGGTGATTCGTTATAACCGTTAGAGTTGAATTCTTTAGACTAGAAAAACAATCTTTAAGTTCTGCATAGGCAATCGGGTCAATTACAATGTGAGAATTATGTAAATGAGATATTTTTTTTTGTAAGACTTCGTACCGCGTGCGTGTGCCACGAAATGGTAAATGGCAAATTTCAACTCTGTAACCATGTTGATAGAGCAAGTTATGAAGTGATCCCCATGGCTTTTTATAATAAAAAATACTCCGGTTCGGAGAAATTAAATAAATAGGCTTTCGCGTCAGTAGGCAATTGGGCCGTAGTTTCATGACTGAGTTATTTTTTTAATTGGTCGCGAATTTCACGAAGCAATATGATTTCTTCTGGAGTTGGGGCCGCAGCTGCAGGAGTAGCTTCTGCTTCTTTTCTTTTGAGAGAGTTCATTGCTTTAATAACAATAAACAAAGCGAACGCAATAATTAAAAAGTTAATCGAAGTTTGGATAAGTTCACCATAGCCAATTGAAACTTCGCCTTTACCTTGAGGGTCCGCCATTTTGAGAATCACTTTAAGATCTGTAAAATCCATACCGCCAACAGCAAGTCCAATCGGAGGCATAATCACTTTATCAACTAAAACAGAGACGATTTTGCCAAAAGCGCCGCCAATGATAACACCGACTGCTAAATCAACAACGTTGCCTTTCATAGCAAACTCTTTGAATTCTTGAGAAAATGACATAGGGCCTCCTGGGCTATAGTTGAGTTTATCCTAATAATGTGGAATCTCGTATTCCACAAGATTAAAATAAAAATATATGTTTCAGCAACGATCTGAATGTTTTTGTGCATTCTGTAAAAATACACGTAAAGTCTATATTTCTAAGCATCTGAATGTTGCTGGAGTTGTTGGCTTAGTTGTGCTCAGTTATGTTTTAACTTCAATCATTTGGCAAGAAGCTGACATCCGTGGTTTAGCTATATTAGGTTTTTTACTTGTCATATCTGAAGCTTTTACGCGTTTAAGATGGCGTCAGTCTATGATTTGTGGACATTGTGGATTTGACCCTGTGACTTATGTTAGGTCGCCAGATAAAGCTGCTGCTAAAATTCAAAGTTTTTTGCAAAAAAGATCAGAGCGTCCCGAGTTTTTGTTAAAACCGGCTTTAAAGTTAGCTCCTAAAAAAGTAATCCAGGAGCCAACTCAGGAGTCTTCAAAGCATCTTGGATCTCAGCTCTCAATTCGTGGTTAATCGTTCATCGGTCTTAATCCCTTCTTGATCAAAGTCGGGTTCAATGTTCAAATATATCCATGTTTCTCAGAGTGTTTATTTTAGTTTTGTGGTTCACGGTTTTTGCTCAGGCTCAAAAAAAAGCAAGAGTTATTAACCCAGGAACAGAAATATACCAAGACGCTGATTTTGATTCAGATGTGGTCAAATCTGTTAATCCGAATGATCAATTTATTATTTCAAATAAAACATATGGCCCTTTTTACAAAGTAAAACTCAAAGACGGAACGATTGGATTCATTCCTGATACTGAACTTGATATCGAAGGTGTTGGTGCTTTTCAGCCCAAAAACTATGTTGAAGATGAAGATCTACAAAAAAACAAAAAAAAGAAAAAAGCAGCAAGACCCAAATCAGATGATGATTATGATGAGGACACTGAAGATCCTCAAATCTCATACAAGGGTGCCACTTTACAAGTTATAAACTATCGTGAAGACACTATGGGGGCTGTACAGGTTTCAGATCTGACAGCTTTTGGCTTTAAATATCAACCCTTGCCTGGTAATTATGATTCAGAACTCGCTTACGAGTTTTTTGTAGCGCCAAAATCACCTGAGTACTATGCACAAAAAACGGGAGGGACGTCTTCCGGAGCAGTTTTCTGGGGAACTGCACAAATATCAAACGTAAGTGGTATCAATGCGCGAACGTCTTTAAGATACGGGGCTGGGCCATTTTTAAAATATTCGTATTTTGCGATCGACGCTCAAAGTAAAAAGTATTCATTGCAAGATATTACAATGGGGCTTGATTTTGGAGCTGGCATTTTGCTGCACAGTCGATATATGACTCTTGATTTTGGCCTTAGATATTTTTGGGATAAGCAGTCTTATGGCGGCTTTGGTGTCAGTTTTTTATTCTAGCCAAAGTTCTAATTCTTAATTATAAAAAGTTATGTCAATCAAAGTATTATCACAAGATGTCGTCAATCAAATCGCCGCTGGTGAAGTCGTTGAGCGACCTGCGCACTTAGTTAAAGAACTCATAGAAAACAGTTTAGATGCAGGGGCAACCCAAATTCAAATTGAGGTCAGTGTTGGCGGACAGTTTATTAAAATTACTGATAATGGCAAAGGGATTCGTCACGATGAGCTTGGTTTGGCCTTACAAAGACATGCCACGAGTAAAATTAGTCTAACTGATGATTTATGGAAATTACAAACCTACGGATTTCGCGGCGAAGCTTTAGCCAGTGCGGCTGCAGTTTCGCATTTAAATCTAATTTCAAAACCTGCCGATCAAGACAAAGCTTTTCAAATTAAATCACAATTTGGATCTATTATGGGCCCGATGGAGGGTTCATTATCTGATGGAACTCAGATTGTAATCGAAAGACTTTTTGAAAATGTTCCTGCACGATTAAAGTTTTTAAAATCTGACTCTGCAGAGACATCACAGATTAGACAGGTTATTAAAGCTTTGGCTTTGGTTTATTATCATGTTGAATTTAAATTTATTGAAAATGGCAAGCTTGATTTATTTTTTAAAGTTTCAGCGCACAGTCATTCTGTAGATCAAAATACTGAAATAAATCCACAAGGTGAGCGCGTTAAACAAGTTTTGGGACTTGAAAAAATTTACTTTCAAGATTTCACCTTTGATACATTTAAAGTAAAAGCATTTTTCTCATCGCCGTATGATGTACAGAAAACATCTAAGAATATTTGGATTTTTGCCCAAAAAAGATGGATTCAAGATAAATCATTACAAGTTGCAGTCGTGGATGCGTATCGAAGTCTTCTTATGCACGGGGAATATCCTCTTGTTGTTATTGATTTGCAGTGTGCGACAGACGAGATCGACGTGAATATTCACCCAACAAAAAGCCAAGTTAAGTTTGCTGATGCTGCAAAAGCGTTTCGCGCTGTTCACCATGCAGTTCGTAAAGGATTAGAAAAAGCGCCTTGGTTGATGGGGACTGGGTTGTCGCCGCAAAGTACAGCTTTGCCAAACCAATCAGAGCCCATATCGCATAAGCAAAATATGTTTTTTGAAAATTTATCACAAACTCAATTGAGTTCTTCGTCAGATGCAAGTGGTGTAGATTATTCTCTACAGGCAACACAGTTTAAAACTAAAACGACAGTTTATGATCAAATGCAAAGTTTGCGTGTTGAACCCACTGATGTTAAACCCGTGTTAGCCCAAGTGGGACACTGGTCATCGATGCAAGTGATTGGTCAACTAAATTTGACATACATTGTTTGCCAGAGACAAGATCGCATGGTTCTTGTTGATCAGCATGCGGCCCATGAGCGAGTCGCTTTTGAAAAACTTATGCGTAAGTGGAAAACTGGATCTGATGGTGGATTAGATATTCAAGATTATTTATTTCCGCTGGCGATTGATTTGTCAGTTGAAAAAGTTGAAGCTCTCATGAAATGCGAGTCAGACATTAAGCGTATGGGAATCGAAATTGAAATGCTAGGTCCATCAGTTTTAGGGATTAAGTCGGCTCCGTTATTTGTGAAAGAATCGGCATTACCTAAAGTTTTTGAAAAAATGGCGAATGACTTAGTTGAACATGGTGGTAGTCATGTTCTAGAAAAATCGATTATTGATATTTTTGCTACGATGGCTTGTCATTCAGTTGTGCGTGCAGGACAAAGTTTAAGTGAACCCGAAATGCAAGAATTGTTAGTTGCGATGGATGAGTTTCCGCTATCATCTTTTTGTCCACATGGTCGCCCTGTATCTGTTGAGTATTCTTTTTATGATATCGAAAAACAATTTGGTCGATTGGTGTAGAAGAAAGAGAGCTAGTGATTATCCCTCGCCAGCAGAAGAAATTGCTAATTTGAATATAGACTGGTTTTGGATTCGCGACTAGATTTTAAAAAATCTGTCCAGCCCAAAGCATATCCAAAAAATTCTGCCAAGATAAGTTCAACGCCGTCGTTTGTTTTACGATTGATTTTGTCTTGAGAGACGATGTAATATTTTTTAATTATTTTTTCTTCTTTTAAAGCTTTTAAGCCTAAAAAATGCTTTTCAGAAATTTTATTTGAAGCTTTGATTTCTAAAAGTATGAAGTGTTCGAAGGCTTGGCCAAAATCAGCTGAGTTTTCTTCAATTTTAGATAAACCTTTTAGTATCCTAGCAACACCGCAATCGCTCGCAATATTGGCATAATTCAATAACTCTGAGTTGTGAATAACCGCTGTTTTTAAAAATCTCGCAAAAGGAGCTAGCCATAATATACTATCAATACACAGTTTATGGCCGCAAAACGCAATTAATTGTTTGATTATGTGCTATATATTTAATCTGACATATTTTTGCAGACTAAGAGCCATATGCTCGCGAAATGTATTGTCGTTAATTTATTTTTAAGCAGTATTATTGAAGTGAATTGTCAGGTGTTATAATAGTGTTGAGCAATCAATCGTTTCTTTTATGCTTTTATCGATAAATCCGTCAAAAATAAAAAATCGATAGAAGTAATCATATTTTTGTTTGGTTTTTACAAGTTTAAATTTTAGATTTCTAGCCAGTAAAACCTCATACTCTCGTTCATTTTCTAAAACTGATTTTCTGCCATAGAATGAAATTGGATCTAACCAAATGCCAGGTATTTGTTGTTCTTCGAATTCGATTATATCAATCACTTTTGGATTTCCTGATAGTTTAGCAAACTTTTTAGCTACTTCTAGAGATAAGCTCGTTGAAAGATAGGCTCGGTCTGAAAATATATATCCTGGTTGTTTTGCGTTGTCAGATGGTAAATAGTTGTGTCCACGAAAAAGAATAAGATTCTTCGTTTGTATATGAGCTACTTTGATAGCAGCGTCAATGCGACAAATGCTGTACATGAAGCTACTGTCATCAACTAGATTTTCTTTTCTTAAATTGCGATTCGTCATTGGAAACATATTGCTGGAGTAAATTGCAAGTGATCTTTTCAGTTCTTCGTTTAGGTGTATAGTTGAATCTTCACCGTCGAGTTTGCTAACTGTTTCTTCAAACTCAGTTTGAAAAATATCTACATCTGCAGGATTTCTAGAGCTAAATGTGCTTACACAGTTAAAAGTGGAAATTGAAATAAAAATAATCAAAACTATTTTTTTTAGCATGGAATACCTTTAGAAAATATATCGGTGAGTAATTTTAAATTCTGGAGGTTTTTTAAATTCATTATATATTGATATGATAACCATGTTTTATAGTCTCAACCATGGTCCTGGTTTTAATAGTCAGTTAAAGTTAACCTCAACTTCAACCTAAAATGCGTCGATACTTACTATAGTTGGTATAGTTCATATGACCCTCCGATTCGGTGATCGGAAGAGGTCAGCACTTCAAAAGCTATAAAGTGAGAAATCGCTTTATAGCTTTTGTGTTTTTGCAGAATAAGAGCCATGTGCTCGCGAAATGTATTGTTGATAATTTATCTTTTACCTGACTTTACTTTGACAAAGTATTAACTTCATCGACATAAAGGTGATGAGGTATTTTGTGATTCAACCCCAATCAAACCAAAAAGCCATATTTGTCGTAGGCCCGACAGCTGCGGGTAAGAGTGATCTTGCGCTTGGGTTGGCTATTAAATTTGGTGGTTCGATTGTCAATATTGACAGTGTGCAATTTTATAAAGGGCTTGAAATAGGATCGGCGGCACCGAGTGCTGACGACCTCAAAAAAGTTCCACATTATTTGTATTCGTATTTAAACGCACCAGTTGAACAAACTGCAGGCCAATATTTAAGAGATTTTTATCAACTTGTTGAAACTCAAAGTTTGAAGTGGCCAATTTTTATTGTTGGTGGAACCGGTTTTTATATTCAGGCCTTAGAAAAAGGAATGTACGACGTGCCCGAGGTTTCACCCGAGATTAAACAAGCTATTTTAGATGAGTATGTGCAAGGTCGTTCCGAAGCACTTTATCAAGAGCTTAAAGAATTTGATCCCGAATCTGAACTGCATTTTAATGATCATTATCGTGTGGGACGTGCGCTTGAAGTCAAACGGGCATTTGGCTTAAAAATGTCTGAATTCAAAAAAAAGCAAGAGGACTCTAATAAGTCTAAATTCCCATTTCCGTATATTAAAATAGGACAAACATTTCACTCTGACCAAAAAGAATTATTTACGGCAAGAGTAGAGCAGCGTACGCAAAAAATGCTTGATCAGGGGATTATTCAAGAAGTCGATTATTTTCTTAAACAAGGTTTTAAAGATTGGGCGCCATTATCGAGTGTGGGTTTGAATGAAGTTAAACAGTATTTGTTAGGTGAGTTATCACAAGAAAATCTTAAACCAATGATTGTTCAGAGCACGATGCAACTTGTGAAAAAGCAGAAAACTTGGTTTAAAAGAGATGCATCAATACTTTGGTCCGATGTTTTTAGTTCAGATCAGTCGCAAATATATCGTCGGGTTCAGGACTTTTTAAAGAGTGATGTTTGACGCATCTACACTTTGAAATTGATAATAGTATCTATCTGTACTCAGTAAAGAAAGTAGTTCGTAAATATGAAAAGCATGACGGGATATGGGCTTTGTAGAGCTCAAACAAATGATGTGACATTGGAAATTAGCATACGCGCTGTTAATGGTCGTTTTTTAGAGACGCGTTTTCATTTGCCTAAGCAGTATTATGTTTTTGAATCAGATCTTAAGAAAAAACTAACTGAATATGCACTACGCGGAACAGTTGATGTTTATATTTCTCGTAAAGTTAAACCTGCGGCATCTTCAGGTAAAATTGTTATCAACACAAAGCTTGCACAAGAGTATTTAAAGTCATTTAAAAAACTGGCTAAAGATTTAAAAATGAACGACGCTGTTCGTTTTGATCTGATCTCAAGGCAGCCTGATGTCATTCAAATGGAAGAGGAAGATCATCTTAATCCACAAGAAGTTACATTGCTTAAAAAAGGTTTTGAAGCGGCACTCAAAAAATTTGACGCTGAGAAAAACCGTGAAGGTGCTGCTTTAAAAAAAGATTTAATTAAGAATTTAAAAGACTTGCAAAAATATGTTCAAAAAATTTCTAAACTCAGAGATGAAGCGAATAAGAGTCTACAAGAAAAGTTCGAAGCCAAAATCAAAGCACGTTTACCTAAAGAAGTGGCATCGCATTCGATTGATCCACTGCGGATTTCACAAGAGATTGTGATCCAACTTGAAAAAGCCGATATTAACGAAGAGCTTATTCGTTTAGCCGAACACACGAAAAACTTTGAAAAAATGCTAGAGCTTGAAAAAGTAGAAGGCAAAAAACTTGATTTTTATACACAAGAGTTATTGCGTGAAGTTAATACTATTGGATCAAAAAGTCAGGTTGCCGGAATCACTGAATCTGTTGTAGAAGCTAAGACATTAATTGAACGTATTAGAGAACAGGTGCAAAACATCGAATGAAGACTCGTATAATTGTTGTAGCTGCCCCGAGTGGAGCTGGTAAAAGCAGTTTTGTTGAAAAGTTAGCTTCAGAAGAAGCTAGACTGCACGATGTTGTAACTTATACGACTCGTCAAATGCGTAAAGGCGAAAGCCAAGGCAAGCCCTATTTCTTTATTACTCGTGAAGATTTTGAAAAAAAGAAAAACGAAGGTTTTTTTATTGAATGGGCTCAAGTTCATACTAACTTTTATGGCACTTCATATGAGCAGCTTGAGCAAGCCTGGAAACAGAACAAAGTTTGTATAATGGATATCGATATTCAAGGAGTGGCTACTTTTAAGGCAAAATTTCCGGATTTAAAGACTGTTTTTATATTGCCACCCTCTATAGACGAATTGCGTCGCAGAGTTGTTAAGCGAGATGGGGGCGAAACGCCTGATTTAGAAGTGCGTATGAGCAATGCTGAAAAGGAAATGGCCAAGGCTCATGAGTTCGATGTGCGCATTGTGAATGACGTTTTTGATAGATCTTTCGCAGAATTTAAAAAAATCATTGAGAAATGGCTCACTTAGGGTTAAATATAATGTTTTAATGTGATCTAAATGGAGGTCATTTCATGGCTCGTGTTACGGTTGAAGATTGTTTAGATAAAGTTCCAAATCGTTTTGCTTTAGTATTATTAGTGGCTAAAAGAGCTAAACAGCTTTTAAAAGGTCAAGAGTGCACAGTAGCAACTCGTAACAATAAATACATAGTTAATTCATTACGTGAAGTCGCTATTGGTAACGTGCTTTTTGATGGTAAAGTTGATGAAGTTTCTGCACGTCAAGACATGTTGAAAGACTTAAACAAATAGTCTTTTAATGACCTGCATCACTTAGGTCTAATTTGTGTAAAAACACTTAAATCCCGCTCACAAAGCGGGATTTTTCATTTTAGAATATCAGCTATGCTAGAAGTTTCTTTGGATGATCGATTACCCTCAAAACCAATTCGCACCGCTGATGAGTTGATTGAAAAAATCAAAGCCTATCATCCACAAGCACCAGTTCAATTATTAGAAAAAGCCTATTTATTTTCAGAAAAAGCTCACGAAGGTCAAATGCGCAGATCGGGTGAGCCGTATATTTCGCATCCATTGAACGTTGCAGGCATCCTAGCTGATTTAAGACTGGATGTGGACACGATTATGACAGGGTTGCTGCATGACACGGTTGAGGACACACATGTCACGTTAGAAGATATTAAGCGCGAGTTTGGTGAAACGGTTGCTTACTTGGTTGATGGCGTTACTAAAATTGGTCAAATGAATTTTCGTAACAGTTTTGATAAACAAGGCGAAAATATTCGTAAGATGATTGTGGCCATGGGTAAAGATGTGCGCGTTGTTTTAGTTAAGCTTGCAGATCGATTACACAATATGCGTACGCTCAATCACATGCCTTATGAAAAACAAACGCGTATAGCTCAAGAAACACTTGAAATTTATTGTCCGCTGGCTGGTCGTATCGGTATTAGTTCGCTTAAAATTGAACTTGAAGATTTATGTTTTCGTTATTCAAGACCTGATAAATTCTATGAACTCGTTCAATTGCTTAAAAAGACTGAGGGTGATACTTCAAGATATATCGACGAAGTTAAAAAAAGCGTTCAAGAAGTTTTAAGTAAAACGGCGATTAAAAATTATAAAATTTATGGCAGATCGAAGCATTTATGGTCTGTCTATCGTAAAATGACATCGAGAAATCTAACGTATGATCAAATATATGATGTGTTAGCATTTCGTATTATTGTGGATTCAGTTGTCGAGTGTTACGAAGTTTTAGGTTATATCCATTCGATTTGGAAACCCATTCCAGGCCGCTTTAAAGATTTCATTGCTATGCCCAAATCCAATAACTATCAATCGTTGCATACGACAGTTATAGGGCCTGGTGGGGATCGTATTGAAATACAAATTCGTACTGAGGAAATGCATCTCGTCGCTGAAAAAGGGATCGCAGCGCACTGGAATTATAAAGAGCGTGGGCAATTACAAGCTGATAAATTACAGCAAGCGAATTGGTTGCGCGATTTAGTTTCACTTCATCAGCAAGCTTCGTCACCAGATGAGTTTTTAGAGACGATTAAAACTGACTTAATGGAAAAAGACATTTATGTTTTTACGCCAAAAGGTGATGTTAAAGAGTTACCAGAAAACTCGACTCCGGTGGATTTAGCTTATGCGATTCATACGAATTTAGGAAATACCTGCACTGGCGCTAGAGTGAATGGGCGAATGGTTCCGTTAAAGCACGTTTTGCAAAATGGTGATCGTGTTGAAATTATGACTTCAAAAACGCAAACGCCATCAAAAGATTGGCTTAAGTTTTGTGTAACTAACAAAGCTATTTCAAAAATCAGACAATTCGTTAAAGAAGAACAACGTCGTAATGCATTAGCTTTAGGTAAAGAACTTGTCGAAAAAGAATTTCGTAAGTTTGGTATGGCAGCAGCTAAATACTTAAAGGGCGATCTTTTTGAAAAATACATCAAAGAAAGTGGCGTTGTCGACGTTGATGATTTGTATGTTAAAGTTGGTTACGGAAAACTTGAACCTAAACATTTAGTTCCGAATTTATCTCCTGAGAATGCAAGAGCCGAGGCTGAAAAAACAGAGACTGACAATTTCATGGAGAAAATGGTTCGCTCTGCTAAAAACAGCAAACGTAAAACAAATTCATTAGTTTCTGTTGATGGTATGGATGATGTTCTAGTGCATTTTGCAAAATGCTGTGCACCTATTCCGGGTGATCCAATATCGGGATTTATCAGCCGTGGTAAAGGTATTATCATTCATAGATCTGATTGCTCAAAAGTTTTTGAATTAGATCAAATGCGCAGAGTTGATGTTGAATGGACTGCTAAAACCGCAGCTGACGGACAAGAAAGACAAGTTAAACTTGAAGTCATCGGGCAAGACGTTCCCGGTTTATTAAAACTGATGTCAGAGGCTTTTGCGACTCAAGGAATTAACATTGAATCGGCTCAGATTCGCACAACACGCGATAAAAAAGCTGTGTGTTTATTTGAAATCTCAGTCAAAGATTTAACTCAGTTGAGTAATTCTATTTTAGCTTTACAGAAAATTAAGGGTATTATCGGCGTTCAACGTGTGAGCGGGTAGTGGTTTTCATATCAACCAAAAACTAGTCCATATGAACCATTTTCTGGTTGATATGGACTATAAAAATATGAGCTAAAAAAAATCCAACCCTAAAACTGCCAACCGTATCCGCCTTGAAAAGCAATTTGGTTGATGACGGGGACAGTGTCGGATTTGTTCAGAGAGTAGTGATATTCGAAACTAAACGGAATAAAAATTTTGTTGTTGCGAATAAAGTCGACTCCGAAACTTAAAACGATCGAATTGGCCATCTTAATATCACTTTCAATGAGTGATGAAGATTTCTTAGTTATAGGTAATTTAAGGGTACCGCCAATAGCACCCCAAAATATTGACGGAGCCTTAACGAAATCATATCTGGCAAGAGCACCAAAAGATAAGTAAGTAATCCTTGCGTTACAATCTTTTGATGTTTTAGTGTCACACGAGTTATATTGTGCAGATCCTTTTACATCAACAGGATCGATTGTAAAAATACCGCGAGCCGTAATTTTATTATACCAAGGTAATGGCTTTTCAACCACACCCATAAGACCAATATTAAGACCACTCATATCAACAACTTCTTCATTTGGATAGGGGCTGCCATTGCCATTATCTTGTTGTTTGGTTGAAAGTGAGTTAGCCGCAAGTCGGCCAAGGATAGAAATTTTTAACATGTCATAGCGATAGACAACATAGTCGATTTCTTTTTTCTTATTTTTTTTAGTCGTATGTTGAATGACGACTTCTTGTTTTTCTGTGAACAGACCTGAATTAATTTGTGCAACGGCTTGTTTATCTTTAATTTGCAGAATAGTAGCACTTGATTCTTCTTGTCTTGCAGACTCATCTGTTATGACTTCTTGTACAGGATAAACAGTATCACCGATAAGAATTTTTTCATCTTTGAATGTTAATAACAAGCGATCGTTTTTGACTTTTTCAACTATAGCCGCGTGGCTTAGATGTGTTGTGATCAAAATAAAGAGAGCTAAAGTCTTTTTCATTATGGATTAACGACCTTAAATTGATCAACAGGTTTATAAAGACAAAATTGTCCGCTTGTGACAGTTGATTCAAAAATAGTTTGCTCCTGAAAATAGATTTTCCATAGAGTTTCATCATCTGAAATATTCATAACAAATTGGCGTTTTGTGTTTGGGGAAACAACAGATTCTGATGAACAAGATTGAATCGTAAAACCAGTAGATCCCTGTGCTCTTGGTGGATTTGCTTCAAAGTTAGCACGATCTGATGATTTGTATAACGAACATCCAGAGATAATAATTGAAATGAGAAGCAGCTGTTTCATAGATTAATTTTGAGCAACATTAGATTAAAAGAAAAGCGTAAAGTCGTAAATCAGTTAAGACCTAGGTCGTAACTGGACCAAGATCTGAATTAGGCATTTAGGTTGTTTTGATTGATAAAAAAAAGCCCCAGAGTTTTAAGTCTGAGGCTTTTTAAATTTAACTTTTAATTAAATATTAAAATGGAATATCTTCTGATTGATCAAAAGATGGTTCTGGTCCGAAATCATTGAAACCAAAATCATTGCCGCTATTAGCTTGTGAATTTGAATTGTCATATGAGTTGCCAGATGATGCTGTTGCGTTACCGCCACCCAAGAATTGAACAGTCGATGCTACGATTTCAGTTGCATATTTTTTTTGACCGTTGTCTTCCCATGAACGAGTTTGCAGTTTGCCTTCAACATAAACTTGGCGACCTTTAGCTAAGTATTTACCGCAAAGTTCAGCAAGCTTGCCCCACACAGTGATACGGTGCCATTCAGTGCGCTCTTGCTTTTGACCATTTTTATCAACCCATGTTTCGCTTGTCGCGACATTAAGGCGAGTCACTGTTGAACCTTGGCCAACGGCTTTCATTTCAGGATCCTGACCTAAACGGCCAACGATGATAACTTTATTTATTCCAGACATATTAATCCCCCTTTCTCTTTTTGCTTTTGGGTGTCTGTAGAGTCAATGAAGACTTTGTTCTTGCAGTAAGATTCAGCAAAACTGGGGCTAATTAAACTATGGGTCAAACTGAGTTTAAGCTTGAATCTCAGTTGGTTTTCGGATCGAACGCCATATTGCATTTTATGCCTAGCTTGTAAGCAGTTCACAAAATTTACAAAATTGATAAAAATGGTCGTTTTTTAGAAGGGCTTTGTGTAAACCGTGGATAGGGGTGGGGCATGAGATTATTTAAATCTATGAGTTGGCTATGTGTTTTGGCTATGGGGCCTATCAGTGGCTGTCAGAGATTCAACTTAAGTGAATCTCATACCACAGCAATTCGCCCAGAAACAAAAGTGATTTATGGTGCTGATGATCGACTCGACTATGCTGAAATAATTGATTCTGAACTTAAAAGTTTAGCGCACTCGACTGTGGCCCTGATTGAAAATCACAACATGGTGTATGACCAAGTCTTTGATCAATATGTTCTGAAAAACCCAGATACAAGCTTAAAACTTTGTTCAAACGAAAAATTTCGTCATCAGCCAACATGGGCTTTTTGTTCTGGGTCTCTTGTCGCGCCAGATATTATTTTAACAGCTGGGCACTGTATTGAGGATAAAAAAACATGTAAAGAAACAAACTTTGTTTTTGATTACACCTACTTGAATTCTAAAACTCAACTTAACTCTTTTGCAGCTTCAAATGTTTATAAGTGTTCAGAGATCATTTATAGTGTTAATGAAAAAAAAGGAGCTGACTTTGCTTTGATTAGACTTGACCGAGCTGTGACTGGTCGTGAGGTGTTAGAACTTTCTAATGTTGATGCTGGTCTGGGTGATGATCTGTTAATGATAGGCCATCCGGCGGGTTATCCAACTAAGTTTACAATGAATGTTAAAGTCAGAGATCAATCGAATCCTCATTATTTGGTTGTGAGTGCTGATTCTTATGTTGGTAATTCGGGCTCATCTGTTTTTGATGTTAAGAACCATAAAATTGTCGGTGTATTAGATCGTGGAGAACAAGATTACACTTTACAGAATAGCTGCTTTGCTTCGAAAGTATGTTTAGAAAATGAGTGTCGCGGTGAAGACGTCACCAGATCCTCAGTGATTCAAAAGTTTTTAAAATAACAATTAATTAAGAGGCAAAAATTGTGGAACGCCATTCGCGTTAGCTACAACTTTACATTTAATTTGGGTCACTCCGCCATTATCACGTACACATTGGCTTAATAAAGTTAAAAAGAGTGAGGCTTTTTCTTTAAAGGCTTGTTTAGCTGTGAGATCAATATTGACACTGATGTTGCCGATTTCAGGAGTTGGTTTGCCACTAGCCATTGATATTTTTAAACCGATTTCACCAGTCACTTGACCAAATAAATCATCCGTCGGAAGCCCAAGTTTTCCTGATTCTATAGTGATTTTTCCGTTGTTGATTTTTCCTTTTATATCAATTTTTTTCATTTTGATGTCTGGTAAATTAAGAACATCCATTCCTAAATTAAGAGATGCTGAAACTAAATCAAAGCTGTCTACAGTTGCTTGAAATTCACCATCGGGCTGCTCTTGAAAAGAGGAATCTAAATTAAGATGACTTGTGAGTTGTGCAATGCCAGTGAGCGGTAAAGAAAGCTTAAGAGTTTTTTTTACTTCTTGTAAGTTAATTTTTTGAGCCTCAAGATCAACAGTCAGTTTCTGGGCACCAGATTCTAAAGTGCTAATAGGTGTCAATTTTAAATCAAGTTGTCCTTTAAATAAACCATCGGCAGTCAAGTGTCCACCGGCTTGTCTTTTAATCAGAGCAGCTAGTGAGGGTTTAGCCATAATTGAGTCAATCGATAAGTTATCTATGTTGCCAGTCTCAAGGTGAACTTGATCGAGCGATACAGACGGGGCCAGCGGATTAATGTGCATATCTTCAAATTGAACAAAGACTTTTTTTTGAGTCAGATCTGAAATTTTTGAAGAGATAAAATCATTTAAATCAGAGAATGGAAAAAGAACAAATACAAATATCAGACAAAGAACAACAGCACTTATTATTTTGCCGATGTGCTGATAGATAAATCTAAAAAAAAGAATGATATAGTTCATGATTGACCTTTATTCTTTGTCGTTATTCTCGTCTGTTTGTCCTGATTTTTTCTTCTTTTTTGGTTCTGGTATCTCGGGTGGAGGTTCAGGTATGGCCTCAGGCACCTTTAAGGCAAATAGTTTATATTGAACATCAAAATAGCCTTTGAGTTCAGTATGAGCTTTAATATCCATGTCTTTTACTTTTACAGCATCAGAAATATTTGTAAGCTTAGTGCCAATGTCGACTATTTGTCTTAAGTTCAGTTTGCTAAGCTTAACTTCGACAACATCTAAAATTAAATTTGATGGTATAAGTTTACCATCAGGGCCAGCAGTGGCGATCGCCACCACTTGTTCTGGTATTAAATGCGCATTGTTTAAAGCGTTTTGAATTTGTGAAATTAAATCTGAGCTTGCGGGTGCGGGTTGTATCTGTGCTGTTGTTGAAGATTCACGGTAGGCTTTAAATAAATCACGAATCAAAGATCTTTTTGATTCAAATTCTGAAATCAAAGTGTGTGACGATGATAGTTGGCTCAGCGGTGAGTACAAGGCGGCCAGAAGTAACAGACCAACAACAGAAACTTGAACAACTTTTTGTCCTGTTGATGAAAGCGATTGGTATTTATCACTTATTTGGTTATAAGCGTTGGTCTCTTGGATTTTCTCGCCGATGACTTGTAATTGAGCTGTCAGCTGCTCTTTTAATTCATCTAGTCTACTCATTTGACAATCCCTCGATCAGCTTTAAAACTCATTGCAAATGAAACCTTATTTGGTACAGGTGGCAATTGAGCTTGTTCGTCCATAACTTTTTTATCTAACGAGATCGATTGTAAACGTTGGTTGATCAGTGTGACCTCTCGTGGCGAGTTAGCATAACCAACCATGCGAACAACATCATCTTTAATTTGCAACTCAATAAGATCGATTTGAGCTTGCTCTTTGCTTGGCGAAGCTTCGCTCACTTTTTTGAGTACATCTAAAGCTGAATTAAGACCTGCAACTTGGTTTAAAAGTTTAAAATCTTGCATACGTTTTTTGTTGTCACTGATATATTTTTTAACGCCTTTTTCATTGGCTTGTTTTTTGGGTAATCTGGCAACGGCTTTAGCTTGTTTTTTGAGTGCTTCGTCGCCTTTTTCAAATAAATTTGTTGAAAAAGATTCTCTAAAGTTACCCCAGATAAATAATACGACCATTGCAGCCACAGCTGTTTGAACAAGAGCTCCCCAGTCAGTCCAAAACTGTTTGAATTTATTGTTATCTTGAACAAATTCACCTTTTAAAAACTGTAAAGCTGGATTGCGTGGTTTTTTAAAAGCTTCGATAGCGATACCAACAGCTGTTCCAAATCTATTTTTAATAGAATCCATCGGAATATTGTTCGTATCAATACCTGGATATTGTAAATAAGCATCAAGAGGCGAGAATGTATTCGTTGCAACTTCAAGTTGCGTCGTGAGAAATGCTGAAAGTCCTTTAAGACCTGAAAAACCACCAGTGAGATCTATAGATGTTATTTCACCGTGAAACTCACTCTTGATCTCTAAAAACGTCATTTGTAAGTCACGAGATAAATCTTTAATCGGTTTTTCAATTGTTGATGTTAGATTGGCTGAATCAAAATCTAAACCAGATTTTGAAAGTGGAATTTGAGCTTTGGTTTGTAAAAGCTTTTGGGCTTCGAGGTAAGGCAATTGAAATTTACGAACAAGTTCAGAAATAACAGCGTCAGCTCCCCACAAGATACTTCGAACAAATACAATGCGATTTTCAATCTGAGCACATAATAAAGTTTTTTTGTGTCCAATGTTGAGTGTGATGTGAATATCGTGAGGTTTAGTTTCAAGGCCAATATCTTGAGACTGTTCTTCTGATTCAGCGAGAGGGCTTTTATCTGCTGGGTAATGAGGGACAGGCATATCCCACTGCTCTAAGAGATTTGTAAAAGCTAAGCCATCTACAGTAATAGCATGTGGTTCAAAACCAAAATCATGAGATAGGTTCAAAGTTTTTTCTATATGGTTAGCGGGAGCTGCAATTGCTAAAACTTGTGCCGCAAAACCATCGTACAAAATTGGTTTTGCATCGAATAAACAAAGATCAGGATCAAAAGGGATGTCTTCTTCCATTTCAAAAGATAAACTTTTTAATATTTTAAGTTTATCTGCAAACGGAAATTGTTTTTTACGAACTGTGACTTTATCTTGTTTTAAAGCAATGATAATACGAGCGCTTTCGGCATCGAGTCTTTGTGAGATTTGACGAATAAATTCAATGGCTTCGATTTCTTTGTCGTGAGCTGAAGCTTGCTGTGAAAGTTTTTTTTCGAATACGGCATTAACGTAGACATTTTTTTTATTTTGAATGACTTCGGCGACTTTTATACAGTCTTCACCAACGTCTATACCAATTGATCGCATTATTAAAACCTCATGTTAAAAAAATGTCTTTGCCTAAGTCCTATTGCTCAGACCAGTATACGATACGAGGTCGACCTTTGGGAAGTGGATCTTGTGTTGTAGATCCAGGTCTAGGTCCAGAATTAGCTGGCGGTTGTGTTTGACCAGTTTGCCCTGTTTGACTGGCTTGTTGTGCTTGTTTTTCTTTATCAATTAAACTTTTAACCGTACTGCCGGCTTTTTGTAGATCCATAACATAAACTGTGATTTTCTTTTGGACTGAGCCTTTACCATTACCAGAGCGACCAATGGCTTCAATTTTAAAATTAGTCACTTTATCGCAAATAAAAGGGATTTTATCAAATTCAGGTGATAGTCGCGAGCCATGACCTTCGATAAACGCTTTGAAAGTGTTGCGACACTCATCAGAAGATCCACCTTGAAACGGGCCGCCTTTTTCTGAGTCCTCACGACGAGCAATAGCTTCTTTGATGGCTTCGGCCGTTATGCCTGTATCTAAAGATTTAAGAACTAGTTCAGACGCTGTATTTGGATTAATGGCTTTTGATCCATAAATTGTAATTGAGGGATAAATGATACTAAAAAATTCTTCAGTCATGCCAGGGACTAAACGAATTTCATCAATTGTTCTAAAACCGCGATTGGGCGGGAAGTTTTCTCCTAAATTAATAAAAGCGGATCTTTTGTCGCCGCCATTATACGAAGTATTTTTATCACTCATCCAATCACCAATTCTATTGATGAGTTCTGTGAAATTAAAATTTTGATATTTGTTTTTGAATTTATCATCACTCGCAATTTTGTTTTCAAAAATATTGAGAATTTGCTTTTGAGTGACTTCTCTTAAAGTTTTAGATGGTGAACCTAAGTCATTAATATCGATTTTCGAGCCTTCATCCATGATTGTATGCGTGTAAACGCCATCAAATAAAGCTTCTTTAGTGACACTTTCAATGTCATCTTTGGCGTCCATCATCATGTCTTTTGTAATTGGCAAAGGCCATGCAAACGGAAAATTCCAAACCTGGTTAAGTTGTTGTGCAAAGCCCGCGGGTAAGTTCATGCGACTGGCTTGTTGGTAGACTTTGACGCGTAATAAAGCGATATCTAAACTGTTACGGGCAGCATAGTAAGCTTTAATACGGTGAATTTCATGAGTATTAACAACGTATTCAATTGTTGAATCAGTTGCCACTTCGCTTGCGACAAACACCATAAGTAATAATGATGTGACCGCGAGTAGTAGAGCCACACCATTACGTTTTGATTTAATATGAAAAGCAATAGGGTTGTATCTAAGACGACTTTTAATTTCTTGTATTTTGTGAGAATTCAATATTTGAGCCATGCTTAAAGTCCTGGTGCTGGCGCAAAGCCAGTTTGATTAGTTTGGCCAGTTAATGAACTGCCGCTCGCATTATTGTTTTTTGATTTTGAATTATTGGGATTATGCACTGGCACAACATACTGCAAAGAGTATTCTTTCTTTTTTCCATCTAATTCGCGCTCAATAGCTAACGTGACTTCAACAGCATCAGGAAAAATAGACTTAGTCGCATCATCGACACCGCCAGTTGTTTTCCATTCTTTGACCCAGTCTTTTTTACCATCGCCAATATAACGTAATTTAAATTCTTTAATGTTTTCAAGTAAGACAGATTCTGTTCCGCCTTTGGTGACATCAGCGTCAACAATTTTTTCAACTCGTCTAAAAAGACACTGGCTGTTTTTTTCAGTCGTTAAGTTTTTACAATCTTTTAATGAATAACCCACTTCGATAAAATCAGCTTGTAATTCATTTGCGAGAGTGCGGCCATTGTTAAGTGTAACAAAATTAATTTTTTGATCATCACCAACAAACTGAGTTGAGGGGTCTTGACGTTTGTTTTCTCGTTGAGTGGTCTGAGTTGTTTGTGTTGGAGGTGGAACAAAACCACCAGCTGGCTGTCCTTGTTGTGTGTTAGTTTGAGTTGGTTTTTGTGCAATATCTGAGATTTCTTTTTCAAAGTCATAGTGGTTGTAAGCTTGATAAATATCAGCACGCATGACTTTAAGTGCGTCACGCAAAGCCGAAACATCTTCTACTTCAGCTTGTATTTTTCGTTTGGCTTTAAGAGCCCTGCTCAGAGATGTAGCCACAAGCATAGACAGAGTTGAAAGAATCGTTATCGCAATAATAACTTCAATAAGTGTAAAACCTTTTTTGGAAAATCTTTGAGAGAAAATCATTGTCCACCACCAGCGCCTGGTAATGGTAAGGGCTTATCGTAATCAATCATGTAAAAGGTGACAGAAACTTCGACTGGTTTTTTCTTTTTTGTGTAGCGAACTGTCACTTTAATTTCTTTGATAGTTTTTGAAAGATGTTGCGTAAATGTTCTGATAATAGATCCTAAATCTAAATTTTGGGCTTTACCTTCGCCACCAAATAATGGTGACAGGTCAGGAAATTCTAATTTTTGCGATTTCATTTCCCATGAGTAATCGGGAAGTTCAGATCCAAAAGTGTCTGATTTTTCTTCTGGGATTGAATCAAGAGGTTTGCCTTTCCATTCACGTTCGATTTCAACAACTTTACGCTCGAGTAGGGCTGCAAGCTCGACTTGGATTTTAGTTTTTTGTAATCTTGAGTATGTGCCAGACCAAGAGTTTGTGAGAATGAATAAGCCTGATGCCATAATCATCATGGCTAAGACAACTTCAATTAATGTAAAAGCTTTTGTTTTTTGTAAGTTCACTCTTTAAATATTATCCACATAAGTGATTAGTGATTCAAATCTTTTAATGTCTTTTCGCCATCAATAATATCGGCTTGTCCGGTGATTGAATTAAAAACCAGTGTCCATACGTTTTTTTTTGGATCGATAATCTGTAAAGCGATAGGCTCAATCATTCCTTGTGGAAAAAAATGAATATAGGCCATGCCGTCAGTGAAGATAGCTTCTTGAGGACCGCTTTCTAGAGACTTAAATGAATAACCATTCGGTAAAGATTTTTCTTTTTTAGAGTATGTTGCGTCAGTTTGAAAAGGCGATTTATATTTATCTGGATCGTCATCTTTCATTTTCTGTTGTAGAGAGTCTCTTTCGAGCTGAATATTTTCTTTGTTGAGTAAAGTTGGATTTGTTGATTTTTCAACCCAGTAGGCTTGATTTTTTTCGTCTAAACGAAAAGCTATGCGGTATGTTGTGTTATAAAGCTTTGCACGGTTACGGATTTCTTTAACCATGACGACCATGTCTCGAAAAACTTTACGATTGTCCGTTTTGTTGAAATTCGTTCTTGAAATGGCCAAGCTTAATATTGTGCCAATAATCATGATCACAACCGTGATTTCTAACAAAGAGAAACCTCGGTTGTTTGAAGATGAGATCTGATTCAAATTATTCTTCGCCGCCAACAGATTCGTCAGAGAAAATATCTTTAGCAAAACTAGAGCCGCCTTCTTTGCCATCAGCGCCTAAAGATTTTAAATTGTAACCGTTGCCAGAAGTTGCGTATTGAAAATCATTGTTCCAAGCATCTTTTAAAAGATGTTTTAATTTTGGATTTCCAGCCCAGCTCTTACAATTAGAATCGTCGTCAGTAATAAAACTTAATCCAGCTGGATACTTTCCACCACATTCAGCATTGTATTCGTTGAGCTTAGTCGTGATCTCAGTCATTTTCATTTTAGTTTGGTTAACTTTTGACTTTTCTTGTCCATCTTTAATTTTAGGAAGAATAATGGCCATAATACCACCAATGATCACAAGAACGATCATAATTTCACCAAGAGAAAATGCTCGGGTATTGCGAATGACTTTAACTGCTTGTTTCATGATGAATCTCCTCAATTTCGATGATCATGTTAAATGATCATGTTGGATGAATATGTATTTTACAAACGATTATTAGCCGCCAAGTTTTGAGGTCATATCAAACATTGGTACAATAATCGATATTACTATGACAAAAATTACGCCGCCAATCAACAAAGTCATGATGGGATTTAGCAAAGTTGTTAAAGTTTCGATTTTAGCCTTAACCTGAAAGTCATAAGCATCCGCGACCAAGGTCAGCATATTTTCTAAATCGCCAGTTTTTTCTCCAATATTAACCATATGGACAACAATCGGTGGGAATTGTTCAGACTTTTTAAGAGGACCTGCGATAGATTCCCCCTCAGAAATATTACTTTTAGCTTCATCAATGGCTTGGGCTAAAACGTGATTGTCGACAACATTGCGCACAATATCCATTGAGTTGAGCATAGGAACGCCACCAGCAAGTAAAGTAGCAAGAGTTCTTGTGAAACGAGAAATAGCAACCATACGTGCGATTTCTCCGACAATTGGAATTTTTAATAAAATAGCATCCCAAGATTTACGACCCTCGGTCGAATTTTTCCAGTTAAAAAATACAGCTACGGCAATAATAATAAAGCCTGCAATGTAGTGCCAATTTTCAACAAAAACTTTACTTGTCGCCGATACGAACTGTGTTGTTGCCGGCAATGTCACATCGGGCATCGTTTCAAATATTGCTAAAATTTCAGGTAAAACTTTTGTGAATAAACCAAAAATAACAAGAGTAATAACAACTAACATGATCATGGGATAAGTCATGGCACCAATAACTTTTTGTCTGAGTTCGGCTTGTGCTTCTGTGAATTCAGCTAAACGGAGTAAGATAATATCAAGCGTTCCTGACATTTCACCAGCTTCAGCCATAGAGACAAAAATTGTATCAAAGACATTCGGGTATTTTGAAAGAGCTTTATGTAATGATTGCCCCTCGTTGACCATGTTTTTGCAATCAGCAATGGCTTCTGCCAAAATTTTATTTTCAACTTGTTCAGAGATAGCCGTTAAAGCATCAATCAGCGGAATATTAGCTTTAATGAGTGTGGCTAATTGACGCGTCATTAAAGAAAGGTCTTTAACAGGCACTTTGCCTGTTGATCTTGAACTGGATTTTTTTGAATTTTCAGATTTCTTTTTGTCTTTGATATCGACAACAAAAATACCATCTTTTTTAAGTTTTGTTCGTGCAGCTCTTAAATTTTCAGAGTCGAGATTACCTTTAACTGTTTTACCATCTTTGGTAAGTCCCTTGTATTCATATATCGGCATAGAACAAAACCTTTACGCGCGTTTAGATATCGATTTGTGTATTAGTTAATAGTTCCTCAATCGTTGTGATTCCGGCAAGTACTTTTTGAATCCCATGATCGCGAAATGTTTTAAACCCATTTGAGACAGCTAATTTTTTAATTGAATTACCATCTTTACGTTGCATCACAAGTGACCGAATATCATCAGTGACGGGTAAAAGCTCAGCAATAATCGTACGACCAACATAACCTTTTTGACCGCAGTGCTCACAACCCATGGCTTTATAAATAGTTGCTTTTCGAGCTTGTTCAGCATTAATACCCAAAGTGTTAAGTTCAAAATCAGAAGGAACGTGTGGTGCTTTACAGTGCGGACAAAGAACTCTGACCAGACGTTGTGCAAGAACGCCTAATATCGAAGTTGCAATTAAAAAAGGTTCAGCTCCGATATCCATTAAACGGGGAAATGCACCGGCGGCATCATTGGCATGGATGGTTGATAGCACTAAGTGACCTGTTAGTGATGAGTTAATTGCAAGTTCTGCTGTTTCTAAGTCACGAATCTCACCGACCATGATGATGTCTGGATCTTGACGAAGAAACGATCTTAAACCAGCTGCAAAAGTTAAACCGATTTTAGCATTAACTTGAACTTGTCCAACTCCGTGAATACGTTGCTCGACAGGATCTTCGATCGTGAGAATGTTAATATCAGGTTTATTCAGCTTTGATAAACATCCGTACAGTGTTGTTGATTTACCAGAACCAGTGGGGCCAGTAACAAGTAAAATTCCGTACGAACGAGCAATGAGATCATCAAGAACAGTTAAAAGATCTTGTGAAAACCCAGCTTGATGTAATTCGCGCACTTGATGTGATTTATCTTGTAAACGCATGACAATACGTTCACCAAACGTTGTTGGCACAGTTGATAAACGAATATCGATATCTTTACCACCCACTTTGAGTGGTATGCGACCATCTTGCGGTAAACGTTTTTCAGCGATATTGAGGTTTCCCATAACTTTAATACGCGAAGTGATTGCGTTTTGTAATTTTTTAGGTGGCTTGAAAACATCATACAAATTACCGTCGATACGGTAACGAACGGCCATATCTTTTTCATAGGGCTCGATATGAATATCAGAGGCTTTTTCTTTAACAGCGCGAAACAAAATTGAATTCACAAGTTTAATGACCGGAGCATCGTCTTCACCAGCCTCGAGCAAGTCAATAATAGGATCTTCAAGATCCATTTCGCCTTCATCGATTTCATCAAGACCGCTCATGTTAGCAGAGCTTTTTTCATAGACTCTGTTAATGGCCTCTTGCAATCTTTGTGATGTTGTCATCAGTGTTCGAACACGTTTACCAAATAAAGCTCGCAAATCATCAACAGCTTTTGTGTTGACGGGATTTGAAGTGAGCATTGTGAGCAAATCGTTTTCTTCTTTAAATGGTAACACGCCTTGAGTTTTAGCGTAATTAATTGGAATATCACGAACCAGATCTGCCGGAATTTCACTGACAGGAATATCTCGAATAAATTCAAAGCCAATCTCTTGGCATAGATCAGCGACAAGATCTTCAGCCGTTGAATAATCACGATTTGAAAGAGTTTCTTGAATTGATAAGTTTTGCGAGAGAGCAGGGTTTTTCAAGATTGATTTAATCTGCTCTGTCGATAAACTCGTTGATTTTGTCAATAAAAGTGGAATATCCACTTGAGCCATAGGTGTAATTCCTTTTATTTAATTTCGTTATCAGTTTCTATTGTTGTCGATTGCGGAATACGTGCTTCACGTTTTAAAACTTTATCAATCGTTGAACCGTAAGGATCTTTGCCACCGTTTTGTTTTAAGAATTTTAAACGCTCATTCACTTTTGAAGTGAGTAAATTGCTTTGATCGTCTTTAGTCTTATTGCGAATGATTTTTGGGGTCAAGAACACAAGCATGTTCACTTTTTGTGATGTGACTTCTTTACGTTTAAAGAACCATCCTAAGATTGGTAGATCTCCTAAAATTGGAACTTTAGCGACTTTTTCGATGTTTTCATCTTTCATAAGGCCGCCTATGACAGCCGTGTCTCCACTTGAGAGAATAACATTGGTATTAATGTTACGAACTGCGAGTGGTTGCACTGTGCCGGCTAAGTTTGTCGGTACAGAAACGTTAGAGAGTTGTTTAATTGTTTGTTTAAATTCCATTCTGATTGAATCAGTTGTTGGACTAATAAATGGTTTAAGCTCGATTTTAATACTTGCATCGTCAAGTTCAGGGGTTGATTGTCCCTGTGAGCCATTCGTGCCAGGTGTGAAAACAGTTCTAACAACAACTTTATCACCGACTTCAATTGTAGCTGGCTGAGCGTCAGTGGCGATAATTTGTGGTGTTGATAAAATATTTGTTTTACCAAATTGTTTTACGAATTTTAAATATCCCAGCAAATTTGGAACAGTGACTTTATCGCCAGACGGATTTGAGACATCTTTAGGGACAGAAACAGTTCCATTTGAAAAGCCCAGGATCGCAGAACCAGCACCTGATAACGGATTTAAAACATCAACTAAATCCTCAGCGCTTGAAGCAAATCCAGCTTTTCCGCCACCTTCATTGAATTTAACTAAACCACCACCAGCTTTGCTATTATCTGAAATATTCATTTCCATAATGATGGCTTCAACAAAAACCTGATCGCGCGGGATATCTAATTTTTGCAAGATATTCATCACTTTTTCGTAATCTTGTTTGCTGGCAGAGATCACAAGTGAATTTGTATTTTTATCAGATTTAATTGTGACATCACCACCAAAGATAGCTTCACGAACAGCGGCTTGTCCTTGCGGTGCAAAACCAAATCCTGTGTTTTGAGTAGCCGGTTTTGGCGTGGCATCTTTAGCGACTTCATTAAGTGTTTTAGCGATATCTTCAGAGTTGCCATGTTTAACGTAGTAAACATAAACGCCACCTTGGTTTTCAGCAGAAACTTTAAAATCTAATTGTGATATCAATTTTCTAACGCGTGCGATGCCGGGTTTGTTTCCGACAATAATAAGCGAATTCGTACGATCATCAGGAAAAACTAAAAACGATGCGGCCCCAGCTGATTTAGAGCCACCAGTCGCGGCACTTGGTGAACTGAATCTTGGAACTCCAGCATTAAAACCACCAGTGTTAGAAGTTTTTTGGCCTTTGTTAACGATTTTATCAATTAAGTCAGAAATATCTTTAGCTTTAGCGTATTTAATACCAATAACTTCAAGTTGTTCTTCAAAACCCGGAACATCAAGTTGGTTAATAATTTTCATAATACGATCGATGCTTGATCCAAAGTCACTGATAATCATCGAGTTTGTTTGTGGGTAAGCTTCGATTTCACCATATGATGAATTCAATAGTCGACCGAGTTGTTGTTTTAATGTTTCGGCTGAAATATGTTTTAAGTGAACAACTTTTGTGATCATCTGATCTGAATTTGGATAATATGAACCAGAGTAAATATCAATACCATCACGCTGTGCTGAACGCGCATTTCTGATTTTTAAAAATCCACCACTTGGAACAACAGTAAAACCATTAATCGCAAGTGACGATAAAAAGGCTTTATAAGCTTCTGCGACAGTAATTTTACTAGGTGCAATAATTGTGATTTTACCACGAACAGTCGAGTCAATAATAAAGTTTTTACCAGTGAGTTCAGAGACTGCTTTGATAATATCTGTAATATCAACATTCGGAAAATCAAATGATTCAATTGTTTCAGGAAAATTTTCTGAAGTAATATCTTCAGGTGCAGCTTTGGCGAACTTTTGTTTTTGTTTATCGCTTAAAATTGAGTTTTTAGATTTATCACCAGAAATAACTTTAGCTGCGTTGGCTGCATTGTTACCGAAATTAGGCTGTGTGCCTTTGTTATTAGGAACGCCACCAGCGTTGGCCGTATTATTTGTAAAATCATCAAGTGGTGGTGGAGGTGGAAAATCATCAAATTGAGCGAGCGCTTGACTTGAGGTCAATTGACCCATTAATAAACTCGTGACAAGCGTAGATGTAATTAAACTTTTTTTAACGTTCATTTTTTATCCCTCAGGTCCTATTGTTGTATATCATAATTAAAAGTTTGCTTAGAGCCATTGACCTCAGTAACAATAGAGATTTTGGCTTCTTTTTTTAATTTATTAAACATTTCCATGGCCGCTTGAATGCTGGTAATGGGTTCACCATTTGCAGATTCTATGAGTGCGCCTTTTGGTATACCGAGTTCACCAAATATAGAATCGGGTTGATAATCAACGAGTCTGTAACCATTAATTTCGCCTGTATTCGGGTCACGATTAGGTAATGCGCGCGCTTGCATAAGTAAACTATTTAAATCGTTTAAGTGTTTGTTGAGATCGGCTCTTTTAACTCTGAATGTGTTGTTGCCAAGGCTTTGAACTTGTTTCGGACCTGCTGCAGCCGGAGTAGCGGATTGGGGTTTATTATCAAAACTCACTTTTGAATTGCCTTTGTTCATCTCGGCATATTCTAAAGCACCGTTATTGAGATTGCGAAAATACACTATGCCGCGTTCAATAGTTTCGATTTTGGCGAGACCTTCGATTTCGGCTCCTGGCATGTAAGATCCTGTCATGTTTTTGGATTTGACTTCGATAGCCGCTACAGATTTGGCTGGATTTGAATGGACAAGAGTTCCTATAAGATTAAGTGGTAATGATGTTGGTCTTGGTACGTCAACTTTTGGTGTATCATCAACTTTTGCTACAATAGGATCTGGTATAAAACCTTGCGAAGAAAATAAATTACGATTCGTGATGCTGGCATACTGACTTTTATCAATCATAATTTTAGGTTGTATTTGCTGTGTTTTGCGCGGAGGCGGTTCTTGCGGTATGAAGTGCTCTCTAACGAAAACAATTCCCAGATCGGCACTCATATAAGCAATAAATAAAATAAGCCCATAGATGGACCATTTTTGAATTAATTTTTTCTTTTCAGCACTCATTTTTTTCATTTTAATGAAGTCCATTTGCAGCATATATAAGACTGCCAGTTTTGATATTACCAATAGGCCAAGGTCGTAAGGCAGTACTTTCGTAGTTAGGCAAAAAATCTAGACATAGGAATAAGTTACCTAGACCTTGGTTGTATTTTTATTCGTTAGTCTAGACAATATGATAAAAAGCGCTATTCTAAAATCTAGGCGAGGACTATGACGGTCATTTACTTCACGGATGGAGCACTGATTGACAACGAACTCATTCGAAGATCTTTACTTCGAATACCTGAGGTCATTGGAGCACTTAAAAAATCTGCAAATGAATTCTTATATTGTGATCTATTTATGGTCATGAATGAGCAATCTGTTTATTTACAGTTGAACTATCATCAAAAAACACATCTCAAATCAATTCTGCAAAATGCTTTATTTCAAAGATGGCTTAAAAAAGATATTGATCCTGATCTTATTATACGACGTACAGATTATCCGCGATTTAATGAACTTGCTCAGCTTTTTTTAAAGCTTTCAACTGTTGATAAGTTAAATGTTATCACGATTGGTCCTGGTTTTGATGATGTCGAATCGTTTTTAAGATTAAGATTACAAATTGATAGTTCACCAATTAATGAGTTCATTTCTCAAGATCCTCATTTGAACTGGTTTTGGAAAGACGTTCGAACACAATTAGAATTACATTCTTAAGATTATTTCTGAGTAACATTAATTTCAGATTGTGCAGTTAAATAAATCTGCTTATAGAAAGATTCATAAAATTTAATAACTTTTGCAGGGTATATTTTAGGTCTTATCGATTTATCAATGCTTTTCGTAAGTTTACCTGGGCCCATGTTGTAAGCAGGAACGTATTTATAGGCTGTGTTGTCAAATTTTTCTCTTAAATAATTGATATAAGCAACACCAATTTTGATGTTCTTAACAGGATCACGTAAAGTCTTAGCGCCTGCAAAATTTTTCATTTTAATTTTTTGAGCAATATATTCGGCTGTTTTTGGCATGAGCTGCATAAGTCCGATTTCACCTGAAGTGCCTTTGGCGTTAGGATTAAATGAGCTTTCTGTTTTGATAATAGAAGCTATGAAAACTGGATCGATTTCGTGTTTATTTGATTCTTCAAGTATAGCTTTAGTTATTTTTTCAATATCTTTTTGATTTTGTTTTGGGACATGGCTTTTGACTAAATTATAAATTTCAACCTCAAGAGAAACACCGTCATTGATTTCAGCGGCTAAGCTTTTTTTAAATTTTTGGCCGAGTAATTCTTTAGCGTGTGACAGTCTTGAGTCTTTATTGACTTGATATTTAGGGTCGTTCACGAGTTCTAAACTTGTAAAGTTTTGAAACAATAATGCTGTTACGATGAAAACTGATACGATTAAATTTTTTCTCATTTTAACACCTTAACCCTTGCTTATACTTAAGAGTTATTCAAAAAGCATTCCGCTCTTTTAGATAGGTTTAATGAGTAGAGGACTTTAAAAGTGAATCGTTTGTGGAAAATTTCTTAATTTAATTCGTCTATTTACTTTTTTTAAATCCATAGAAAATGACAAAATACGGACTTTGAAAAAATGAGTTTTTATTTATGTTTTTTTTTAAAGTTGGTTAAGAGTTTGCAGGTTTAAGTAGATTATGAATTTGATACGTTCTGCTGTAGTTTTATGGTTTTTAATGACAACACTGTCGGCGGTTTTTGCGCATGGGCAAAATGCTTGTGTTCAGTTGTTTGTTCAATCTCAAAACGAGACAGCTCAAAATAGAAAAAGGTTAGATGATCAACAAGATCTAAATCGTAGACAAGATGTGAGTTGGTCCCTGCCAGAAGAGCGCCTCGAGAGTTTAAAAGCTATTTTAAAGATGACAATTTTACCTGAGAAGAATCGGTTGCTAACTTATACTCATGGAAATAAAGTACAGCTTGTTCGTGAGAGTCTTATTAAAGTTAATGGTCAAGACAAAGTTAAAGTTGATAAAATACCACTTGATGAATCGCTGCCTGGGCTCGTTATTGATGCAGGGCTTGAGTCAGGGCGGAAGTTTCTAGATGTGTTATTAAATCAAATGGCCAATACCAAATCTGAAGTCGTTGGAACATTTATTTTTATTGATGTAAATAATTTGGGTTATGTTAACAAAAATTTTTTTAATAAATCTAAAGACGGAGATGCGTTAATCAGAGGTGCTGCACAAGTTTTTCAAAAAATGTGTGCAGATCAAGGTTTATTGTTTAGAATGGGTGGTGATGAGTTTGGTCTTGTGATGCCGCCAATGAGTCCAAAAGACTTAGTTAAGTTTCAAGAGACGCTTATCAAAAACTTAAGATTAGAGGTTCATAAAATCTTTGTTAATGAAACAAAGACGCGTGCAGAAAATTTACGTGTTGCTCAGAAGTCATTTCAATTAGGTTTAGACGGTCATACAGGGCAAGTTGATCGACAGACTTTAAATTATGAAATCGAAGCATTTAAAAAATACGCGACGTACTCACAAGAAGGGTTATCAATCGGATCTGTCTATTTGGGTTCTGGCGATGCGCAAGTTATTCAGAATCAAGCTGAAAATTTAGCAACACAAATGAAAGTAGCTGTTAAGTCAGCATTGCATCAGGATATCTCTAAGTACACTGATCAAAAGTATGATTATAGTGGACCTCCGCGATTGGCCTATCGATATGTTTTTCCTGAAATTGATCAGTCTATGTATAATCCGATTTCGATATCAGATAGTTCATTGGTTAAGTACGACAAACCAAGAGTGCAAAGTATTCGTGGTTCAGTAGTAAAACGTTTGGGACCTGTCAGTTTAGTTCATTATTACACAGAGGATGGACAGACTGAAACACATATAGAGTACTATGGTGATAGTCATAAAAACAAATTAGAAAGTGTTCCTCAACGTTTAGCTAAAGTTGAAAAAGCCGATATTCATAGTCATTCTGGATTTATTGATGCTAAATCAAAAGAGAGCCAAAGATTACTTCATTTTTTTGTTAACGAATACGTTGAATCGCGCGGCGTAATTTGGATTAACTTACTCAACTTAGGAAAACTAAATTACTTTGTGCAAAAGACGGCTACGGGTGATCGAATGATTAAACGCTATGCTGAGATTATTCAAGAGACTATGCGTAATTCAGATATTCCAGTTAAGTTAGTTGGTTCAGAATTTGCCATTCTCTGTAATCAAGTTGGGAAAATCAAACTTGAAAAAATAAAGCAAAGACTTTTAGATCAAATTGATAACGATCCAGTCGTGCATCAAATTTATCAAGAGCAAATTGATTATCTGCAAGAGCAGCTTAAGCGGACTGATGATGAAATTAAAAAGGCTCATTTGTTATTAAAAATTAATGAAACGATTGAGCTTAAAAATAATCATAAAGTCGCTATTCAGACATACTCTTTAGAGGGATCATCCGAAAAAACATTTGAAAGTTTGATTCAATATCTGAAATCGTTAGTTTTATAAAATTTATTTTAAGATATTAGAGCAGTTTGCCTCTGCGTATTCACTCTCTCGTTTACTCTTAGCACAACCACGATTGAGGGATTCATCTTTTAAAGCTTTGCAATAAATTTCATTTACAGCTTTTTCGGTTGATGCTGTAAAAAAATGATTACCTGTAAAACAACCATTATCATTGTATGCGTAGTTTAGAGTATAAATAGAAACAGAATTAGATGATTGACCAGTCGAAAAATGACCAGGGCATTGAACGCTTTCAAAAAGATTTTTTCGTTGATCCCAAGCGCAATTATTATTGACTGAATCGTTTTTGAGGCTTTCGCAAAATGCCGTCAGAATTTGATTTTCACTTTTAGCCGTAAAAGTATGACGACCTGTCGTGCAGCTGGCTTTGGCTTCGTAAGAGCCGTAAAAGGTTTCAGAGTTGTTGCTGGTTGATTTATTGTTTGAGCTACTTGAGTCGCAAGATGTTAAGTTTAAAATGATTATGAGAGTGCTTAAAATACGCGTTTTGTTAAACATGACGACCTCTTTTTATTTGCAACTTGTTTGTTGTTTTACAAAAGAAAACAACAAGATAAATAATAAAACTGAGATTATCTATAGCAGATTTCGTTTTGATTTTCTTTTGAAATAGCTAAGACTTATAAAATTTACGAAGCAAAGTGTATTACTATTTTACAGGCATTTTTTTCAGGGTTTTATTCAGAATTAAGTCATAAAACAAAAAGAACTCGCAGCTCTGGCTAGCTCAGTGATATAAATCTTTTCGAGAAAGTTTTCACTGGGGGATTTGATGAAATTTTCTGTTTTAATATCACTTTGTTTTTTAGTTTTTGCCTGTACACCTAAAGACACATTGCTCTCAACCAATAACAATAAAAATGCTAATGATAACCAAAATGCCGTTGTTATGTCCGGTGTAGAATCCGATAAGCTTTTAGCAGTGACGATGGATAAAGTGGTTGAATCGCTCGTACTCGTTCGGGCTTATTTAGATGAGTCGTATCGATCGCAAGTCAATTTACAAAGTGCAAAAATCGATTTTACAGAAGATGTTTTTTCTAAAGTTACGAGTACTAAAATGAGTCTTTTTTCATTTGATGTTGCAAGTGCTCCAGTCAGAACAATGATACAAGGATCATCAGATTCTAATCAAAGCAATATGGGGTCTAATCCTAAAAAAGGAAAAAACGAAAATAAAAAACCGCAAGTCAGTTTGAGTGTTGTTGTCGATCAAGTTGAGTTCGCAGATGAGCATCTTATTAAACTTGTATTAAATATTCCTAAAGACAAAGTTCTTTTGAATCGTGCAATTTTGAATGGTCAAGACTTTGAATCTGATATCATTTCGGGCTCTATAACTGTGAGTAAAGTATTTGGTAACGATAATATCTATTCTGTCGTCATTTTAAAAAATGAAGCAACGAACTCTAAAGCAGACAAGAAAACAAACGTAGAAACGACTGTAAATTATAGAATAATTTGGGATGGACGAGTTGAGTCACTTGCTCAAGAGATCGTTTTAAATAGATTGTTTGTTAAAGTTGATCGTTCAGGCTCTAAAACTGGATCCATTAAATATATCGATAGTGGCATGAATCTTAAAATGTCGTTAAGTGCGTGCTCGAGTTTAAGTGGCGATGCTGCGCTGAGTGCGATTACTGCTGAAAACGGCCCAAGCCCAAGCCCTGATAATGCAAGAGTTTTACATTTCGATAAATCAAACATCGAGTTTAAAGACGGATCAAAAACAACGTCTGAATACAAAGCTTGTGAAATCGGAGCTATAGTTGATCTCACAAGATTTTTGCAATAATTAATTCTTAGTATTTAATTTTAAGTCTAGAATAAAGAGGGAAGTGATCAGAAACACCCTCTTTTTTTTCGTCTTGAAAGCCGAGTGGAGCTCCATTTTTTTTCATATGGTGTGGTGCTCTAACAACTTCGATTGATTGTGGGATAAGTTCAAGTCCTGCTTTCTCAAGATTATTACCAAAAGCAAGAATATCTAAAAAAGACCAGTGTCCTTTGTGATTATGTGTACCTAAACAGCTTTCGCAACCAACTAAGTGAGATATTGCGGCTGCTTGTGAAAGTTCTTTAGAAAAGTGTCCATATGATTTTTCTTCTGTGTCGATAATGTTGAAATCACCGCCGGCAATAACGGCACGCCCTTCATGTTCATATTGAATCATTTTGTCTTTTAAAAATTGAATGGCTTGTGCTCTCCATTCTGTGGGGTTTGATTGCGATGGAAAGTGACCCACCATCACAGTAAGCTCTTTGCCATTGGGTAACAAAAGTGGAACTTCAAGAATGCCGCGTGATTTGTAAGCTATTTTAAGTTTTTCGGGGTCAGAATCTTTATAGGGTATAATGTGCAGTTTAGGTTTGCCTGATAAAGGAAATTTAGAAATCAGAGCAGGATCAATACCGCGCGTATCGGGCCCCTCGATAAGAACACGTGTTTGATACCCAAGCTCTTTAAGTTCGGTGTTCGTGAGTTGGTTGAGTATTTTGATGTTTTCGACTTCTTCCATAAGGATGATGTCTGCACCCATTCCGTTTTCAGTATATTTAATAGTTTTAGCAACTTGAGATAGTTTGAATTTAACGATGTCATCATTCCAGTCTTTTGAGTAACACTCATCGCGGTAATAAGACGATTTAATTTCTGAACAAAACTTTTGAATTTCTGGTTTGCTTTTTTCTTTAGCTGGCAAAAATGGATAATCTTCTGTGCCGTTGTCGTGTTCATTATCAAATAAATTTTCAACATTAAATTCCATCACTGAAATTTCGCTTTTAGAATCTGTTTTTGTAATTCTAACCTGTGGCGTCTGGTTTGAATTTTCATTGATATGTGAGTCGTGTTGTAGTTTAGATGTACACGCGCAGCTGAGTAAAACTGTAAAAAGTATTGACGATCTTAAAAGAAACTTAAAATGATTGTGTATTTTTTCCATGTTATGACCATAATCGACACTTGTGTTGTAAGGTAGCTTAGACATTTGTTGGTGCGCTGTGATAATAAGGATTAACGAGTGCGGGGGAGTTTATGACAAAAAGCTTTAAACTAAGGTGGATTTTGTTAGCCATATTGAGCATGGCTTTAGGTCACTACGCATCGGCAGAAGAAGCCACTTCAGGCAATGTCACTTCAGATAATCCTACTTTAATTGATCAACAGCAAACTTCGTCAGCGATTGCTTTACCATCTCATCAAGTTTCAAGTTTAGAACCTGTTAATGTTTCACAACAAACTTTGCCACAAGCACCTGTTAAGTCTGGTTTTGGAGTGACTTATTTTATGATCGGTGGGCAAACACTGATTAACAACAATACTCAGATGTCGAGTTTTGATGTTTTTGATTCGTATATTTCTTTTAATTATAAAGTCAGTAAATACTTAAAATTTGCAGCGCGCCCTGCGTTTGGTTATTCGGTACAGGGTCTTGATAACAAAGGTAAAGACGTTACTGATAAATCGCGAGTTCGCGATTTATCTTTGGTGATGACTTTTACAAATCTTGAAGAAGATATTTGGCCAACAACGATGGATTATAAATTTCAGCCACGACTGTATTTACCAACGAGTGATGGTTCGCAAGAGCAGGGCATGATTGCAAGGTTGCGCCTAGAGCAAGAAGTTAACTGGCGTTTTGCGCGTGGTTGGAACTTAAGAACATATTTAGTGCCCAGCTATTTCTTTCAAAGAAATACGGCATTTGTAAGTCAGTCTAATGGTAAGATTTTAACGACAGCAATGGCTGACTCAGAACAAGGAATTGAAATCGGTTATGATATTAATAAGACATTTACGATTTTACCGTGTTTGCATTTCATTGATAAATGGTCGAACGTATCACCTATTAACAATAAAGATCAGTTTCACTCTTCAGTCTTAGATCAGCGTTTAGGATTAGGTGTAAACGTGACAAGAGATTTTAGTTTTGTCATTGGTTTACAAGCAGAAAAAGATCTCATTCAAACAGATAAAGCCGTTGAATACAGTTATTCATTTTTAACTGGCGGAACATTCTTCTAGATTTTATAGTCAAAGTTTTCATCAAGCTCAAACAAGTGTCGTTGGTTGTTCCAGTTGAATTGGATTTCTTGAGCTTTGAGCATTATTCCTGAATAAGGTAATGTTGTTTTACTGCCATACATTGAATCGCCAATAATAGGCGCGCCAGATTCTGATAACTGAGCTCTAATTTGATGAGTGCGTCCGGTGAGCAAGTTTATTTTAACTTGGCTAAAAGAGTTCAGTAATTTTTGATTTTCGATTTTCAGTTCACATAAATCCCAGCCCTCATGAAAAACAGTGGATACTGTTTTAGGAGCTCTGGGTGTTTTTTCCATGTAGTGAACTAAATGAGGGGCTAATTTATTTGTGGTTTCGACAACTGCAATATATTTTTTGGTTGTTGTTTTGTCTTTAAGTTGATTGTTAAACGAATGAACAAAGCGGGGATTTTTTCCGTAGACGATAAGACCTTCGGTTAAAGTGTCGAGTCTGTGAGTAACAAATAGCTCTTGGTTAATGCTTCTGGCTGTTTGGGTTAAAGAGTTTTCGATTCTGTTATCAACAGAAGGGTGACTTGGAATACCGCCAGGCTTGTTGAGAATGATGAAATCTTCAAAATGAGCAACGATGCGTGTGGCCCAGTTGATATTAATATTGTATCTGCGGGGCTTAGTGTGAATACGAACATGATCATTTTTTTTAATGAGCATAGAGGGGCTGATCCCTCTTTGTGAATTAATGTAAACACCACCGAGTTCAATTAAAAATAGAAGTTGTTCTTGTGAGATATTATGGTCTATTTCGAGCATGATTCTTAATATGTTGATTAATTCATCATCCTTAGGACTAAGGAAGTGTTTTACGCCGTATTCAAAACCCTGAGAAATGACAGAAGATTGCATAAGATTTGATAGCACAGTGTATCTATTTAACTCAAGCTCTTAACATATGGTGATTTTCAATACATAGTATTATGACCATGTTACAAGAAACGTTGCATTGCTTGATTTCGAATTCTGATAAGTTGTCATGTTTAGCTCCTTATGCTTATGAGCCAAGCTGGATCTATTTTTTCTTGATCGTCATGATGTTATTGTCAGCTGTGGGTTTACCTCTTCCAGAAGAAGTGACTTTGGTTTCTGTAGGAATTTTAGCCTATATGGGAGCTAATCCTGATAAGTATCCTCCTCCATTTGCGGGAGCGCCACACGTGCACCCAACGACAGCTGCTATAGTGGCTTTTCTAGCTGTGTTTTTATCTGATTTTTTAATATATGGTATTGGTCGTTATTTTGGCCCGAAGGTTTTTGAGTGGGGACCAGTTAAAAAAGTTATTTCGTCTGATATTCGTCGTAGAATTGAAACTTGGACGCAAAAATATGGAGCATTGGCTTGCGGTATTTTTAGATTTACTCCTGGAATACGTTTTCCGGGGCATTTAGCTTGTGGCATGGTCAGGTTTCCAGCTTGGAAGTTTGCATTAGTTGATGGGATTGCGGCTATGATTTCTGTTCCGACGCAAATATTGATTTTAGCACATTATGGTGAGTCGATCTTAGGCGCTCTTAAAAAATTTAAGTTTGTATTGTTGGCAGTGCTGTTTGTATTGGCCTGTGTTTATGTTTACAAAAAATGGCAAGAATCAAAAAAAGCAGCTCATTAAGCTGCTTTTTTAGTCGTTAAAAAGCGTTCATCCATTTCGAAACATATTTTAAGGCTAGTGGGTTTTTTGGCTTTGAGTTGAGATGTCTCAGTCCAAAAAATTTGATCATAACCGTGTGATAATCCGTAGAGTTCTTCGCGGATTCTAAATAACAGCCCTGATGAACTACCAAGTAACCAGTCCATTTGAACTGAGTGCAGATCTTCTTCGAGTTCTGAATTCGAGTGTTTAGATAAATAATCAACTGGAAGTTGATCAATTAAAAAACAAGCGTTGTGATTGTACTGATCGAAAGCGCGTTGAAGAGGTTCTACGAGTAATTTTTCAATGCGAACATCTTTGTCTTTGTGTCCAACAAATGGTGTTGAGAGTTTTTTAAATTGCCAATAAATCAGAGCATCATTTGTCGTGAAGTCAGCTTTTGGTAGATAATCAGCTATCGAGTCACATTTTAAAGCCTCAAAGCAAGAGTCTTCGACATGTGCGTTGTGATCAAGAGCTACGATCGTGCGTAAGTGAAATAAAAATGAGTAAAATGAAACTAAATGTTCATTGAGTTTGTCAGAGAATTTAAATGAGCAATTGTACAGCAAAGGTTTTTTTGTTTTTTCTTCAAATTTGGTAATTAAATTAAATAGTTCATTAAAAACATTAAAGTTAATTCCGTTGCTAAAATCGTTTTTATTCCAAAAAGAAAACCATTGTTTTTCAAACTCTTCTGATTCTGGAGTAGGGCTTGTTTTTTGAGAGCTAAATCTTTCTTTGATTTTTTTTGAACTCGATTGAAATAAAGTTTGGTAAGGGCAGTAATTATTTAAAGACTCGTTAATGAATTGCATTTCTTTTTCTGGGGTGTTTTTAAAAAGAGTCATTTTTTTAAAATGTAAACCAACAAGTGCATCGTTCATGAATTTAAGAGGTTCGTGCGGGGTGAATTCAGAAAAACGTGTGTTTTGATCCCAAAGTTGAAATTGTGTTGGCTTAAGAACCGGTCCAAAAGTTGTTTTGATTTCGTAACCCATTGTGAATGAAAACGGTTTCATTTGATCTCCCGAAAAATATATATTTTTTATCGGGAGATCTTTGGTCTTATTTGAGACTAGGCCTGTGCGTGTTTTAAAATCTCACCTAAGGTCTGGATGTAGAGTAACGGAAATTTCCCAACTTCTTCGACCATTAATTTTTTAATAACTTGGTCAATAGCATTGCCTTCGAAAGTCATAAGACGATCGACAGCATTGGCAGCGCCAACAACAAGAGCCATTGGATCTATGTTTTTTTCGACATAACCCAAAGGTCCAGTTCCATCACACTTTTCTTCGTGCTGGTGGATAATATTAATAACCGCTGTATCAAAGTGCTTTTTATCTTGAACTTTTTGCGCGCCAATAGTCGAGTGTTTTCGATAAGTTTCGTACTCTTCTTTTGAAAAATCTTTAAGTGGTCTTGCAATATTAATTACTGAATCAAAATGTCCATAGTCATGTAAAAGCGCACCTAATGCTAAAAGCTGCTTTTGTTTTTGATCAAATAAGTTAAGTTTTTCAGCTAGTGCAACAGCTAAAGTTGAAACAGTCACACCATGATGGGCGATGTTTTGATCAACGTTTGGTACGTTAACAATTGATTTTACGGCATCAGTGTTTTTAATTAAAAAGTCGACATACTTACCAGCAGCATCTTTTGCAACAGAGTATGCAGCTTGATTCTCAGGGTTTTCAAAGACTTCTTCGGTGTTGTTTTGTTGAACGCCTTGAATGATTTCAGATCGAGTTTTGATATCTTTGCCAGATAAATCATCGTAAGCCATTTCGATGTTTTTTTGCATGTAATTGATATACTTTTGTTCGTCATCATTCATGATATACATTTTTTTAAGTTTTTTAGTTTTCAAGCGATCGAGCCTTGGTCCTTCGAACGAATCGCCATTTCTTAAGTAAAGAATGTGCTTTTCATCGATTTTAACATAAGCATTAAAATCGATTTTTTGGTCTCCTCTGAGGGTACTTACACGAATTGATACATATTCATTTGCCATTTTCCATCCTGGTGATATGATTTTTACATATGCTAGATGAAGATATATTAAATGATTTTTTTAATGAATCAAATGGTCTTATTGCAGAGCTAGTTGAATTACTAGAATCGATGGAGTCAGACTTTAGTCAGATTGAACGCTTAAAAGAATACGGAAATAAAATTGACCGTATTATGGGAGCCGCAAAAAGCATAGCTTTGATGGCTGAACCAGATCATGGCTTAAATCTGATTTCAGATTACACATCTCTCTGTAAACTTGTGTCATACAAAGCTGCGGAAATGAAAAACAATCCGAAATTGTATGATGTTACAGTGGCTCTATTGTTGGATGCGACAGAAGCTCTTAAGATTTTAATTCCTCAAGTGAATATCCCAATGGATGAACTCAAAAAGAAAATTAGTCCAAATTTTATCGAAAGAGTTCGCTGGATATCGGGTCAATTTACCAAGCAAGTTGACGCGCCTAAAGTGGCTCATTCAACTGGTACGAATCCTTTAGGCCAGGGTGATATTGACGATCTTATGAAAAAACTTGGATTTTAATGTTTGCAGATGCTCATGTTCATCTCACTGATAAACGTTTTTGCGATGATCAGTTGTCTTTGAATGAATGTGAGCGAATTCTTAATCAAGCTGTTCAACATAATATTTCTTTGTTTCTTGAAGCCGGTGTTTCTCCGGATGGTTGGCAAAAACAAATTTTGTTGTTTAATAAATTTCCCGAGCATATTCGGTATGCTTTGGGATTACATCCATACTTTGTAGCGCTCAGTGATCAAGAGATGTGCGAAAATGGATTAAATGAATTATCACATTTAATCACGCAAGCGCACGCATTAGGTGAAACAGGTTTAGATTTCAGAGATCAGTATATTCAAAATAATGCTGATGACAGGCAAATTGAGTTTTTTGAAAATCAATTTCAGTTGGCATTATCAATTCATAAACCTTTAGTTTTACATATAGTTCGAGCTCATGAAGAAGCTCTCAAAGTCATTCAACTTTGGGGACCGGGAAAAGCCACGCAAAAACACTTAGGTATGGTTCATGCTTTTAATGGATCGTATGAAATAGCTCGAATGTATTTGGATTATGGATTTATGATTTCTGTTGGGGGAGCTGTAACCTATTCTAAGAATCAAAAACTCATCGAAGCTGTGAAAAAAATACCCATTGAGATGCTATTGATTGAGAGCGATAGCCCTGATCAAAAACCCTCTGATTGGCAAGATCAGCAGAATCGCCCTGAAAGTGTGCTTTTAGTGGCAGCAAGTGTGGCTCAAATCCAAAATAGAGCAGTTGACGAAGTTCTTAAGACGACGACGAATAATTTTAAAACGCTTTTCACTTAAGACGTTTTTTGATATCTATACACACCTATGGAAATGCAAAATCAGTTAAATCAAGAAAATCAATCCAACCAAGTTCCGTTTGAAATCAAAGAGGACAATTATGTTCTTCATCGTCGTTTTGATCGTATGGGACGATTGGTTGGCGATGATGTTATGAAAAAACTTTTCAACTCTCATGTCATGGTTTTAGGTCTTGGGGGAGTTGGCTCATGGGCTGCGGAATCTCTTGCTCGTTCTGGTGTTGGTCAATTAACTGTTGTTGATTTTGATGAAATTTGTATTACTAATGCCAATCGCCAATTACATGCTTTACAAGGATTAGTAGGCAAGAAAAAAGCCGAAGTTATGGCGGATAGACTTCGCAAGATTAATCCTCAAGCTCAAGTTAATGCTATGCCGATTTTTTACAACAAAGAAACATCAGAGCAAATTCTTAGTGTAAAACCTGATTACATTGTTGATTGTATCGATAATTTAACAGCTAAAACTTTTTTGTTAAATGAATGTCGCACGCAAAAATTAAAAGTGATCACGAGTTGTGGGGCTTCCGCTAAAATGGATCCAACGCGCATTAAGATCGGCGATTTAGCACGCACTGAAGTTGATCCATTAGCACATGCTATGCGAAAAATTTTAAGACAAGAATTTAATTTTCCAAGAGGTGATCGTAAGTTTGGTATCACATGTGTTTATTCAGACGAACAACCGATAGACACAATAGAACTGAAATATGATAATGGAATGGGTTTTAAATGTGTTTGTCCACAAGGGCAAAACGATTTGCATTCATGTGTACATCGTCCAGTTATTTATGGTACGGCCAGTTTTGTAACGGGTGCCTTTGGTTTAGCAATGGCTTCGTGGGTTATTCGTGATATTCAACAGAATGTTGTCAATCCACATAAACAAGAATCTTAAGTAGGTTTTAACATGAGTTTAGTCATTTTTTTCGGTATGGCGCTTTGTATTTTTACAGTTGGTTTACTCGTCATTGGAGTTACTGTTTACCAATGGTTTAAACTAAGAAAAGAAAATAAGGAGCTGCCGTCATGGATCAAATCAGAGCTCAGTTCATCGAAAAATTTAAAAGAGTCATCAGCGACAAGTTCGCCCAACAATTAATTTATAGCTATTCACTTTCGCGAACAGCATCATTTGCTGCGCAGGGGTTGTTTTTACCTGTTGTTGACTTAGTCATGACGGGGCAGAGAAAAGCTCCTCCTAAAAATTATTTTAAACACATTAAAGACGCTTTGCCTAAAATTGAAAAATTACTTTTGCAAGATGCAGAAAATATTAAAAATGATTTATATCCGCTGGAAGTTTTAAAACCAGAAAATGTCTTAAAACACTCATTAAGAATTCCTGCAATTATACATGACTCTATTCAGGCATCGAAACGTCGTGAGTCTAAAATTCACGATGATTTTGACGAACAAGCTCAAGAAATTCTTCACGAGCTGCCAGATTATTATCGTCGAAATTTTCATTTTCAAACGAGTGGTTATCTTGGTGAGCTTTCAGCTGATTTGTATGAGCACCAAGTTGAGATTTTATTTTCAGGTGCTGCCGATGCTATGCGAAGATTGATTATACCTGAAATTAAAGTTCATCTCGTTGCGCAAGGCTTGTCAGCGGATGGTGAGGGATTGAACTTTTTAGAATTGGGTGCCGGAACTGGTCGCTTGACTCGGTTTATGAGTTTAGCTTTTCCAAAAGCGCGCATTACTTGTGTTGACCTGAGTTCTGTTTATCTTAATCAAGCTCGCAAAAAACTCATGCCATTTAATCGGATTAATTATATTCAGGCCGCAGCTGAGTTGTTGCCGTTTAAAGATCAGAGTTTTGATGTCGTTTATTCTTGTTTTTTATTTCATGAGTTACCTGATGATATACGTCAAAAAGTTTTAACTGAGTCTTATCGTATTGCCCGAAACAATAGCTTTATTGGAGCAGTTGATTCAATACAACTTAATGATGATCAGGATTTGCAATGGGCATTAGATCAATTTCCGCAGGATTTTCATGAGCCTTTTTATAAAAACTATATTCAAAAACCTCTCGAGAATTACTGGCAAAGCGTTGGCTTAAAAAACGTGCAAAACCGGATTGGATTTTTGTCAAAGGTCGTGACTGGTCTCAAAACTGAGTCATAGACTTAAAAACATCTGAAGCTTTATCTTGATGTCTGCTTTGTTTTTTTGTAGATTCGGTGATCTTAAAAACGGAGCTCAAAATGACAATTACTCAATTTATCGACCATCATTACCGTCACTTTAATGCAGCAGCTTTAAAAGATGCAGCTGTCGGTTATAAAAAACACATCGATGCTGGTGGACACATGCTTGTAACTTTAGCTGGAGCTATGAGTTCGGCTGAGTTAGGACTTTCTTTAGCTGAGATGATTCGCCAAGGTAAAGTACACGCGATTTCTTGTACAGGTGCAAACTTAGAAGAAGATGTTTACAATTTAGTTGCACACGATCATTACGTGCGTATTCCGAATTACCGCGATTTAACGCCAGAGCAAGAACAAGATTTATTAGATAAGCATCTTAACCGCGTTACTGATACTTGTATTCCTGAAGAAGAAGCTATTCGTCGTATTGAAAAAGCTGTATTTGAAGAGTGGAAAACGGCTGATGAAAAAGGTGAGAGTTATTTTCCACATGAGTTTATGTATAAAATCTTACTGAGCGGTAAACTCAAAGAATTCTACCAAATCGATCCTAAAGATTCTTGGTTATTAGCGGCTGCAGAGAAAAACTTACCAATGGTCGTTCCTGGTTGGGAAGACTCAACAACAGGCAATATCTTTGCTGGTCACGTGATGAAGGGTAACATTAAAAACGTTCACACTGTGAAATCAGGTATTCAGTATATGACTTACTGGGCTGATTGGTATCAAAAAGCAGCTAAAAAAAATGAAATCGGCTTTTTTCAAATTGGTGGCGGTATTGCTGGTGATTTCCCAATATGTGTAGTTCCAATGTTAGCGCAAGATTTAGAACAAGATGATGTTCCTTTGTGGTCATACTTCTGCCAAATTAGTGATTCTACAACGTCTTATGGTTCGTATTCAGGTGCTGTACCAAATGAGAAAATCACTTGGGGTAAACTTGGTATTGAAACACCAAAATATATTGTCGAGAGTGACGCATCTATTGTTGCACCATTAATGTTTTACTACATTTTAGGTAAATAAATAGAGAGTCTTTTGAAATAGATATTTTTCAATAAAAAAAAAGGGAGAGTGGTTAACTCTCCCTTTTTTTTTATTCATCTAGTTGAAATGATTGTTTAAAGCTGCTCTTTAATTAAAGGGTAAATAATTCTCCAGAATAAAGTAGAACCGTTGTTATCTTTAATTTGGTTCACTAATTTGTCGATATCTCTTTTTTCTAGATCACCGATTTCATCATTACGCATTTTTTTAGCGCCTAAACGAGTAGAACGTTTGAAAATTCGAGTTACTTTTTCTTCTACATCGTGGGTCAGGATGCCACTTCGGTATTCTGGTATTTTAGCAAAAATACCCACTTCGCGATTAAGGTTTTGACTGCGTGGGTCCCAGTTAAATGAGCCAACAAACATTTGATTGTTGTCGATTAAAACCATTTTAGCGTGTAATGTGTCTGGTCCGTTGTATTCAAGAATATCAACGTCTAAATCTAATGCTTGTTCTCTTTCCATGATATAGCCAACATGTGCCGGAGGAACATCATTTGAGCGTTTGCCGTTTGTGATAACGTGAACTTTGACATTATTTTTTTTAAGCTCTGCAAATAACTTTAAGTGTTCAGCTGTAGGTATAAAGTATGGAGTGATGATTGTGACTTGGTGTTTAGCTGATTTGATTTTCGCATATAATTGACTTGCGATATTGTGAGTCGGTTTAGTTAAATTACTTTTTTGGCCTACAGGATCATCAAAAAAGAATTCGACATCAGAAACTTCAAATCCTTTGGCTGACCAAAATTCAAGAGCATTGGCTTGTGGTTTAATTTCATACTCTCCAGCTTTGATTTTTTGTGCGGCTTCTAATAAAGCTTTTTCTTCTTTCTGAACGATTTTGACTCGTTCATCAATTCTCCACTCACAATCTGAAATGTTGTGTTGTCTATAACAAAGAGTTTTATCTAGAGAGTCTCTAGAGAATTCATAAAGTTTTACATCAGATACGAACTTTGAATTCCAGAGGTCATCAAAGTATTTAATAGCGGTATTGATAGCATTGCTTTCCATAACGAGAATATCACTGTCTTCGTAAATTGGTAAAACTTTGCCTTGAGAGTCAAAATTTTTGCGTCCAAAGTAACCGCTGCCGATGTTTCTGCCGCCAGAAACCATAATTTTATTGTCTATAATAAGGCCCTTGTCGTGCATTCTGCGAGAGTACATAAAAGGGTTTAAAATGCTAAAAGTGTTGTATTCTTTAATTTGAATCTGAGCTGGCGCATTCATTTTATGTGTCATCATAATGGCTGCCATTTTTTCTCTTAACATGTGGTTGTTCATCGAATCGACTATGATTTGCACTGAAGCACCACTCTGAGCTCTTTCTAAAAGTAATGCTAATGATCTATCAGCGACTTCATCATCATCGACAGTAAAGTACTGAGCTTTGATTGTTTTAGCTGTTGATATAAAATCGGCACGAGCCTGCAAAGATTCTCTGGTATCATCCAGTAAAACAAGTTTATCTGCTTTGGCTACAGAAACATTCAAACCCATAATTACAAATAATCCTGATAATAACGATTTCATAAAACCTCATCTTTAAAAATAAATCTATATATGAGTAAATTTATGCAATTTGAGGATCTTGTTAAGATTGAGTTTAATTTGATTTAAAGCAATTGAAGTGTTTAAAACTAAGACAGTGTGACATTATAAAACAAATCTGTCTCAACACGAGACAGATTTGTTTGGTGCTGAATGGATTACTGACTGCAATCAAGAGCCGAAATAGCCGTTAGAATTTGGAGATCATGATAAAAAGCTGCATCTGCAGATTTTTCGTTGTTTTGGTACTCTTTCAAAGAGTTTGCTTTATCAACACATGATTGCGGCACAGCGATAGTATTAGCGTTAGGCATGTGCTCAGCACCCAGAAAGAATTTAGTCTTGAGCGGGTAGAGGAACATATCAGATTCACGCAAAGCAAATTGTTCCATCTCTGGATGGTCTGGATTTCTAAAGACTGAAATATGCGGAGTTATACCAACGTTTTGATTACTTTTGCCCACGGGTTGGTAAAATAAGCCATTCGTTTTCCAAAGCTCTACTTTATTGTTTATTTTCAAAATCTGTCCATTTTGATCTAATTGTGGAGATTGTGAAGATCCTTTGCCAAATGATGTTTGACCGATAATCAGAGCTCTGTTGTGATCTCTGAAAGCGCCACTAATAAGTTCTGATGCACTAGCGGAGTACGCATTGATCAATACGACCAGGGGCTTGTTAAATACTTGTTGTCCTACTGAGCGACTGATGCTGGGTTGTACTTTTGTATATGGATTCCAACTATCAAAGTAAGATATAACTTTATCTGGACCAATAAATAAGCCAGCAATACATTGTGCAATTGCAACTGAACCGCCAGGGTTATTGCGTAGATCAAGAATTAAACCTGCGACTTTTTGTTTGTTAAAACTTTCGAGAGCAGATTTAACTTCAGAGCATCCATTTTCATATACAAAGTTTGAGTAGCGAACATAGCCGAATGTTTTTTGTGATAAATTTGTATATGTTAGAGAACGTGAATCAACAATTTTAGCTGCGGTTACTTTTTCAGGAGCAACTTCAATTGATAAAATAGATTTGGTTTGGCTTTTAATGATCTTAAGTTTAACTTTTTGACCATTGCTTTCCTGAATAGCATCTATAAATTTTTGCAACGAGTTCTCGTTTTTTAAATCTATATCATTGATCATGGTTATAGTGTCAAAAGTCTGAATACTTTGTGCAGCAGCAGGTGAATTTGGTTCGACATTTGTTACTGTTAACCCTGTATCTGATTGTTTGAGTCCTACCCCAAGTCGATATTTAGTGACTGATCCTTGTGTTTTGTAGGCTTCGTTGTCGGCAGCTAAGCGAAAATCAGAGTGCGGATCTTGTGCTGTGTGAATAAACTCATTTACGGCTTCTGCGACAGTTTCTTCGGATATAGAAATTGTGTTTTTTTCTAGAAATTGCAGTATTGCATCAATATCTGAAGCTTTTGAAGAGTTAAATTCCTCACGTAGGGCTAGATATTTTTCTTTCAACGTTGAATGGTATTTTTTGTTTTCTTTATAGGCTTCTTCAAAACTTGTTATTTCTTTTGCGTCGACTTTGCTCGATTGAACGATCGATAAAACTTTATTTTGTAAGATGACTTTAGATTTTGAGTCGGCTTTTTCAAGTTTGTACAAAGGGTTGATTTGACTTAACAAAGTATTAAGTGAAACAATACACCCCATATAGCTTTGTTCGGTTTGCAAACAAGATTCTTTAGGAACAAGTGATTTATATGCGTTTAAATCAAAACCAGTGTCTTTCCATTTAGATTCACTCGCAAATGAATTTAGAGAAATACTCATCGAAAGTGTAATAGGTAATAACAAGCGAGTGCCTTGAGTAAAGTTGATCTTCATAAACGTGCCTCCATTAACAACCTGCGATTTATGTTAGGTTGCAATTTGAAGACCTTGGCTTAAATTGTTTACATTGGTTATTGTGATGATGATCTGTATAGATTTTTAACAAATTCGCAAATTTGTCAGCTTACATTTAAATGAATCTAAATTTCGATACATAAGATGTCTTTTGAATATGTACAAAAAACATCTATGTCGTATAAAAATTATTTGAGTGAACCATTAGAAATTGTTTTGCCACGATCGGGGGCCGTAACTTTTGTACCATCGGCTGTCGTGATAGAAATAAGTCCATCTTTTTTCGGGTCATAGTTGAGTTTGGTGTTCGTTGATAGAAAACAAGATTTTTTAAGTTCCTCATTTGCTTCAAAATCAACGAGCATTTTATTTCTTCTGTTTAATAATTTTTCGGTAGCTAAAACAACTTCAGCTGAACTCATGCCTGATGCGACAAGTGCTTCTTGCAAGTTTGATTTTGAAATTTGACAAATGCGTTTTAGCATTAAAACAGCATCATTTAAATTCATGTTTTGAAAGTGAGAGCTAGCCTCAACACTCATTAAGCCAGTAAGCTGAACGCGATCTGATTCAGATAAATCAACTCCTGAGGCTTTATAACGAGAGCTCACTTCCCAAGCCATTTTTTCAATTTCAGATGAAGAAATATGTTTAATTCCTAGTGTTGCATGTCCAAGGCCTGAACCAGCATCGGCAAAACCAACTTTAATTTCAGGCTGATCTGATTTTGGATTTTTTAGAAAAACGCGTAAATTATCCTTACGAACATCGTAATTACCAACCCAAGCACTTAAAACCATAATGCCACGGACTTCAGAAAGTTTAGAGTAGTTTAAATCGCTAGCTTTCCATGGACCGACTTCGACTAAATCGGCATTGTTCTTTTGAGTTAAAGTCGCAGGTTTTAATATGACATATGCAATATTTTTTTCAAAATCAGTATTGATATTAGCATCGCTATAGTTGAGTTCGTCTTGAGAATTGATAATGAGTTTTTTCTGAACTTCATTGGAACTTAAAGTTGTACCGTCGTTTAAAATAAAACTTTGCACTTCAGAAAAAGCATTAAATGTACGTTTGTTGGTAAATTCATAAATTTTTTGATAGGCTAGCGTGACTTTAAAAGTCATTGCAGCTCTTGCATTGTATTCTGAGAATATGCGACGATCATATTTTATTTTTAAATTTTCAAAATAATTGATAACTGGTGCTGTATAGCCTATGCGCGCATAAATACGACTGTTAAATGGACCAGAGTAGATTTCATTGCCAAACTTTACTTTAAAAGTATCTTCTCCGCATTGAATTTGAAATCCTCCATGCACACCATAGCCGTATTTAGCTTTTGAATAAGTGCAGTTTTCTCTATCAACAGGAAATTGATTTAAAGAATAAAGATTAGTTTGAGTGTTGGAATTATCTAAAAACTCACGACTGATTTCTTCAGGTAGTTGATCGTGCATTAAAACATTGTTTACATCAACAGTCGGGTAAGTAAACTGTTTGAGTAAAATAATTGGTGCTTCAAGTAATTCGTATTCTGTTCTGATCGGCGGCGTATAACGGCTATAAATGGCTTGTGTGAGCTGCTTGATTTGGTATTTTTTGGTTTCACTTTTAGAGTTTTGATAGTCTTGAACTAAAGCGAGTATTTTTTTAGCTGTCAGGTCTAGAGCTTTATCGCTGCTATCAAACTGATTGTACGGTTTAATCATTTCTTTTGAAATAACATACTGATTAAGTACAGCTGATTTGTTTTGTTTTTTATTCTCTTTATAAAAAGTTCGAAATTTTTCAAGTTCATGGGTAAAAGATCCCAAATCCTGATCTAGGTTGAAAACTTTGAGCTGAATGTTTTCACTTGATAGTGTTGATGTATCCACGAATGTCACTAAGTTACTTGTGTCTTCGATAGAGCTGATTTGACGATGTAAGTTCGACTGAGTGTTATTATAAAATGTCGAACATCCAGACGATACAAAAGTTAATGTTGATACAAGTAACGAAGAATATATTTTTGATTTTTTCATGAGACCTGTTTCGGAAACTTTTGAAACAGGTTTTAGTCTACGAATACTTATTGTGCTAGAGCTGGTCCAAATACGAGTCTGGACTGTCTCTTAACGGATGTTCAAGCGTTAGATTAGATCGCTTCGACTGAAGTGACTTCAGGAATAGCTTGCTTAATTCTCACTTCGATACCGTCTTTAAGTGTAGCTTGCGAACTTGGGCAACCATTGCAAGCCCCTTTCATCTGAATGTAGACCACAGTGTTTTCATAACGGCTAAACACGATATCTCCGCCATCGAGAGCAACAACTGGTCTGATTTCTTCTTTGATAACTTTTTTAATTTGTTTAACAACTGGGCTATCGTTGTCGTTGATTTCAGGATCGACTTGCTTTTCGACAATAATGGGTTGGCCAGATGAAACGTGTTCAGCCAGTAAACCGCATAGTGGATTTGCTAAAACAGACCAATCAACCCAGTCTTGCTTAGTTATTGTGATGAAATCGTTAGAAATAAAAACTCCTGAAACCCAAGGAAAGCCGAAAATTTTTGCAGCCAAGGGAGAAGTGTCTGTTGATTCAACATTTTGGAACTCAAAGTTGCCTGTTTGCGATGAAGCCAAAATAGGTGCAGAAAATTTAAATTTAAGAGTCGCGGGATTTGGAGTGTTTTCGAATGTAACTTTCATGGGTCTTTATTTATCAGGTGTGTTAGGAAAACTCAATTTTTTCTTATAATCTTTGCTTCAAAATTGTTTTTTAGTTAACTTATTCTGGTTTTTAACAAACCTTTTAAGGAGATCAAATGACCCCACGCGTACGTGAAATTTTAAGTTGGTATGGTTCTGAAAACATTGGTGTTTTAACAAATATGGCTCGTATGATGAACCATGGTAAATTAGCGGGCACTGGTAAGCTTGTCATTTTACCTGTTGACCAAGGTTTTGAACATGGTCCTGCGCGTAGTTTTGCAAAAAATCCAGATGGTTATGATCCAAGTTACCATTTTGAATTAGCAATTGAGTCTGGTTGTAATGCTTATGCGGCGCCATTGGGTGCTCTTGAAGTTTGCGCGCGCGATTATGCAGGTGAAATTCCTTTAATTCTAAAAATTAATAACTCTGATGTTCTTTACGGATCAAAAGCTCCAATTTCTGCATTAAGTTCATCTGTTGACGATGCTTTACGTCTTGGTTGTGCTGGTATTGGATTTACAATTTATCCAGGGTCGACTCACCGTAAACAAATGTATGAAGAAATCGCAGAAGCAACTCGTGAAGCTAAAAAAGCTGGTTTAGCTGTGGTTATTTGGTCGTATGCTCGTGGTGAACAGCTTTCAAAAGAAGGTGAAACAGGTATTGATGTTATTGCATACTCAGCTCACATTGCAGCTCAGTTAGGTGCAAACATTATTAAAGTTAAACCGCCAACAGCGCATATTGAACAAGCCGAAGCTAAAAAAGTTTACGAAGCTCAAAATATCAAAGTTGGTACTTTAGCTGAGCGCGCTCGTCACGTTGTACAATCTTCGTTTAATGGTAAACGTATTGTGATTTTCTCTGGCGGTGAAGCCAAAGGGACGACAGAAGTCATCGAAGAAGTTAAGCAATTAGCTCAAGGTGGTGCTTTTGGTTCGATCATGGGACGTAATGCTTTTCAAAGATCTAAAAAAGAAGCGATCGAATTACTTCACAATGTTATGGAAGCCTTTTCAGGACAGCCATTAAAAAAATAATTCTTTACAGTAGAACTTGTAATTAAAAAGGAAAATACAAATGTCTGATGTTCAACATGATAATCCGATTAAAGCCGAAAAAAGAAAAAAGCTACACGCTTTAAAAGAAAAAGGAATTAATCCTTATCCATATTCTTTTGATAAGACGACTCATATTGAGCATTTGATTCGTGATTTTTCAAATCTGCAAGCTGGTGAAAAAAAGACTGAGACCAAGTTTCGTATAGCAGGGCGACTGATGACTTTGCGTGCGATGGGTAAAGCTAGTTTTTTTAACATTCAAGATGAATCAGGTACTTTGCAATGTTATATTAAAGTTGAAGAGCAATCTGAACCAGATCGTATCAGTTTTGATTTGATCGATTTGGGTGATATTGTGGGACTCGAAGGATACATTTTCAAATCACAAAAAGGTGAGTTGTCACTGTATGTACAAAAATTTAGTATTTTGACAAAAACTTTAGAACCATTGCCTGAGAAATTTCATGGTATTCAAGATGTTGAAATTAAATACCGTCACAGACATTTAGATCTTATTTCTGATCCAGAATCGCGCAAAGTATTTATAACAAGAACTAAAATTATTAAAGAGATTAAAAAGTTTTTAGATAATCGTGGTTTTATGGAAGTTGAAACTCCAGTGTTGCAACCACTGTACGGTGGTGCTGCGGCGAAGCCTTTTACGACTCACCATAATGCTCTCGATATGAAGCTTTATATGAAAATTTCGCCTGAACTGTATTTGAAACGCCTTATCGTGGGTGGTTTTGAAAAAGTTTATGAAATCGGTAAAAACTTTCGTAACGAAGGTATTGACCGTTCACACAATCCAGAATTCACAATGCTTGAGTTTTATGAAGCTTACACTGATTACAACTATCAAATGAAGCAATTTGAGGAATTGGTGGCAACAGTTTGTAAAGAAATCACAGGCTCTACGAAAATTACGTATCAAGGTAAAGAAATCGATTTCACCCCGCCATGGAATCGTTTAACCGTATTAGATGGCGTTAGAAAACACGCTGAAATTGATCCAGAAGATGTTTCAGCACTTGATGCTTATTTGAAAAAGAATGCTGATAAGCCTTTACAGCTTGATAAGTTAACTGTTGGTGAAAAACAGATGAAAGTTTTTGAAATAGCTGCTGAACCACATTTATGGCAGCCAACTTTTGTAATGGATCACCCGGTTGATATTTCTCCATTAACTAAAATTCACAGAAATAACTCTAAGCTAGTTGAGCGTTTTGAGCCATTTGCGGCTTGTATGGAAATCGGTAATTCTTATTCAGAGTTAAATGATCCTGAAGAGCAGCGTAATCGTTTAAAAGAACAAGAGTCTAAACGTCATATCGATGATGAAGCTCATCCAATGGATGAAGATTTCTTACATGCTATTGAAACAGGTATGCCACCAACGGGCGGTGTAGGGTTAGGTATCGAGAGAATTGTGATGATTTTAACAGATCGTCCGAGTATTCGTGATATTTTGTTCTTCCCAACAATGAAGATTGTTCATAAATAACTCTAAACGAGAAAAAAACGAGTCGATAAATACGAAGAGGCTTTATGCAAAAAATAATTTTTTTATTCAGTTTTTTCTTATTGTTTTCGTGTCAGCAAAAGCCCACTAAAGTTATCGAAGAATCAGCCCAGGTTTTTAAGAAAAATACTGTACTGATTGATACGAGATCTCCTCTGCAATTTGAATCATTTCATATTGAAGGCTCTCAAAACCTCTGGTGGGAAGATTTTGTTCTTTTGACAAATGCTAAGTCTAAAAAAAGAACTTTCGACCCAGATCTTCAGCAAACTATACGCAGATTGGCTCTGAAAGGTATTCATCCTGATGTGACCGTCTATTTAATCAATGATCAATCAAGTTCAATCGAAAATAAAAAATGGAAGTGGCTATTAAGTTACTTAGATGTTCGAAATGTAGAACTTAAATCTCTTGTTGATTTACGAAAATCAAAATCAGGATCAATTAATCGTTTTGCTAAAGCAGAGCCTCAGACTGAGTGGACTTTAAAAACCAGCGAAGACTTTCAAAAAGATCTTGTCGAAAAAAAAATCCCACGTTGTTTTATAAAATGGGACGAAAAAAACTGTTTATAGTTTTTAAGATGACTTGATTTATTTACTGAGTCAGTCATTTTAAACGTTTTAGATACTGTATAGTGCTATTCGCAATCATTAATTTATTTTGTTGTGTATATCGTGCCGCAGTTCCGTATTGTTCTGATAAGCCTTGAATGTCTTGCTTTGCTGATCGCACAAGTGTTTTTGCAGCGAGTTTTGCTAAATCAGGAGTAAAGATCAAGCCCTGTTCAATACACTGTTTGATTGAAAATGTTAAATTAACATAAAGAAGTTGGTTTTCATCAGAGCTACTAAAACTTTTTTGTTGATTTGATTGAATTTGATGAATGTAATCATTTAAGTCGCACGCTTTTTTTCTGTTTGAGCATAGGTTTGTCCATAAGCACTAAATAATAGTAAAGATAAAATCAGATTTTTCATAAGCTTAAAAAGTTCCGAACTATGTGCCATACTGAGTGAATATTTTTTTACTAAAAAAGAGGTTTGCAGGAGTTGTTTGATAGAACTTGCATTATGCATAAAGGAATAGGTGATGTCAAATCGTATGCGTTTTATCTTCGGACTGCATTGACATTTTCAAAATATGGAATTCATAACGTTATTGGTAGTCAATAGAAATCTGTTATCGATGAGTTTAGTGCGCCTGTAGTTGTTGATTAAAAACACTACCTTCAAAAAATGTTTTCGATCAAAAACGCTCAGGCAATTGAGCGTTTTTTCATTGGACGAATCACGCCATGTTTGGGGTTGATTACAGTCCAATCAATGCGTGACGGGTTGAGTTTGGCCGCTCGAAGTCGCTTTTTGATTGCGATTTTTGTTGTCGCTAAAATGAAGAGCAATTGAATAGAGGCTCCATCACTAAACCCAGCGAAGTCTTGCAACTTCAGTTAAATTTAAGTATGTACGATTCCAAGACATGCAATAAGTCTGCAAAAATGCAAGCTCCCCGGGTTCTGGTAGCTTGCGCCTGCACCAATTATTATTTACGGACAATCCCAAGGATTATGTATATTTTCTAAAGTTGTTTGAATGGTGCTGCTAACACTATCAAGATCATTTTTATAGACTTCAAAATATGTAGCGCTCCATTTTTTGATCCCGTTTGTACAAGTCGAAGTATTAAGTGTTCCAAGCATTTTAATTCCATCATCTTGCGAATATGACCATGTGTATTGAAATCCTATTGATGCCTGCGATACAACGTTGGTTGTGACAGTTGCAATCTGATCCATTCGAACACTGCCAGTACCACTTGCATTTAAGTCTGTTGCATAATGATAGATACCACCAGATGGAAGTGATTTTGCGTAAGTTAAAAGTTCTGAATAAAATAAACCGTTGTCGCCGCTGGTCTCATTTCGACAAATTGATCTGCCAGGAGTTGGTAAAAGTATTTTTGTATAAGGGAAGTTTGTGATAGTAGCTGATACAGATTTTTTCCATGAATCCAAATAAGCCATACGATCATACGAACCTGGACCATATCCACTGTTTGCTCCGTTCAGATCACCATTGATGCAGCCAATTAAACTCATTTCAGGTACTGGATAACCAACAGATATGAACTCTAGTGTTGAAATATAGTTTTGTGAGTTAAGATGACTACTTAGTGCATTCAAAAAAGTGTTCCAGAAAGATAAGTTAGTTGCATTCCATGGATGTGGATCTGTGACAGTTACAGGTGGGGTGGTGGGTTTGGTATAAGTGTACGACACACCACCATTTAAATAAAGCCAACTAGGCGGAGAACTATAAACTGAGCTTAAGATATGAAGTGTGACTTTCTTATTAGCTGCCTTGGCAGCAGCAAAAGCATTGTCAATCGACGTCCAAGTATATGAAGATGGCGATGTAGGTTGCAACGTTGCCCAGGAGGTTCTAACAGCAACTCCATCAACAGAATTCATGTTTAAGTAGGGATTAATTTCACTAGCTGTGTCATCGCTAGCATCCAATAATGCAAATGATTGAGCTGGAGTTCCAGCCTTACCTGATAGTGTGATTGTTGTCGTTTTGATAATCGAGTTTGATACATACGATACTTGCAGCAAATTGTTATAATTACCGACAGCAGTTGGTTTATAATAAAGATCAACTGTGCACGAACCAGAATTTGTAATAGTTGAAGATACCGAACAAGTTCCACCTGATACTGAAAATGGTGTAGATGTTGTAACAGCATTAATTATAGAGTTTGCAGTTCCACTACTTAATAATGTAAGAGTTGATGAGGTTGTCGTTAATAAAGATTTGTTGCCAAAATTATAACTTTGACCAGACGTAAAAACTAAAGTGCCTGAAGTTTCGTTTGTAGTTGGTGATAAAGATGAGTTCAAATTTGACAAAAGTTCAAGTGACCCACTGCATGAACTGATTGTCAAAGTTATAAGTGCAATTAATAAAAAAATCATGATTTACTGGTCGTCTATTTCATAAAAAAATAAATGACTATTGGTCTAGTTTTGTTGCTCACTATTGGCAGAGCTACTTAAAAATGGCTCTTTGATTTCAAACACTACATTCTGCTTTTGCAATCCCTTCTTTAAGTAATTTTAAGTGTTTTAGGTTTCACTATTATTCGAGTTGGAACGACTTTCAAATTATAAAGTCAAACTCAGAACAATTTTCAAAATATTCAAAGTATGCAAAATATTTCACCATTTAGGAGCTCTGCTCAATTAAAAGAATAAAATATTACTGTAAATAAAAAACATGAGAAAAAGGCTACTGTAAATGGCTCTTATGAGCGTCGGTTAAAGGAAAAATCTAAATTTAAATTTGATTGATTCTTAAAAACCATCTTTTATGCCGAATCGAGAATGTAATGGCCGTCTATTTTATCAATGATCAATCAAGTTCAAGCGAAAATAAAAAATGGAAGTGGCTTTTAAGTTACTTAGCTGTTCGAAATGTAGAACTTGAATCTCCTGCTGATTTGCGAAAATCAAAATCAGGATCAATCAATCGTTTTGCTCAAGCCGAGCCACAGGATGAGTGGATTTTAAAAACCAGCGAAGAATTTCAAAAAGATCTCGTTTCGAAAAAAATTCCGCAATGCTTTTTGAAGTGGGATGAAAAAAATTGTTTATAGTTTTTAAGAGTTAATGTCATTTTGTGAAATTAAATTAATAAATTAGCCTAGTCTTAAGTCGAACTAACTCTTAATTAGGTTAAATTAATTTAAAAAACATAGACTCTTGGAATATATATAATTCGCCGATAAGTTAGATATGAAAAATTTAACGTTATTGATTATCTTATGTCTGGTGTCATCATGTTCAACTCTAACTGTTCATCAAGATCAAGTTCGAAGAACTGCAAATACTAATAGTAGTGATTTTTGTAATAATTCGATTTCATCAGTGCAGATGAGAGATGAAATTGTTAATAGTCTTACGAGTCTGGAAACTAGAATTGATGAAGTATCTGTTCTTAAGATTAATTCAGTTGATGTTCGAACTGAAAATAAACGCAAATTATTAACAGTTCATTATACATTAATTTTGCGTGAACCAAGCCATCTTTCAAAATCTATTACACTTGATGATCCGAAAAGAATGAATTTGCAAATAACAATCAATGCAAATTTGGCTTGCGAATCGCAAGCTACAAGTTCAAAATCAATTTTAATTGATGGTAAGCAATATAATGATCTTCAAGAGGATGACAGAGAAGGCTTAGCAGAGTCGAATGAAGCGAATAAAACTTCTTTACAACTAAGCGAGTGATTAACTTTAAGCGGCTTAGGTACTATCTTGTGCTTTGAGTAATCATTAATTTATTTTGCTGTGTATATCGCGACCCAGCTCCGTATTGCTCTGATAAAGCTTGAATGTCTTGCTGTGCAGAGCGTACAATTGTTTTTGCAGCGAGTTTTGCTAATTCCGAATTAAAGATCAAACCTTGTTCAATACACTACTTGATTGAAAATGTTAAATTGACATAAAGTAATTGGTTTTAATCAGAGTTGTTAAAACCTTTATGTTGGTTTGATTGAATTTGATGAATGTAATCTTTTAGACTTGAAAAAAACCACATCTTTAGTAAATGTGATTTTTTTCGGTAATATGAAATATGGTTATTGGTTGTTAATTGATCTAATGCAATCATCTAAACTCATATCTCCGCTGATACTTTCACTTGTTTTCAGATTGTAAATCGAAAAATAAGAAGAATGATTTGTACTGACTGCGCAAACATATTGGCGAGTAGCTGTACTGATCATGCGCTGACAGTTTATTTCGCTGGTGTCACCACCTAAACTTTGCGCACTTTGAATTGTGTAGATCCGAAAGTAACTGCTGTGGTTTAAGCTACGAGCGCAAACAATTTCGCCACGTGCTTGGTTTCGCAATTCAAAGCATTCATCTTTGTTTGAATTGCCACCAATTTCTAAACGACCGTTGAATAGACGAAAATAGGAGCTATGGTTAGAGCTCACTTTGCAGATAACATCATGACTGTTCGGGTCTTGGCCACGAAGAATTCTGAGGGTGTTCTGTAAATTGACTTCGATCTCATTGTGTTGGGCGTGCGAAATCTGATTAAGTGCGCCGCCTCCGATTTCTGTTGAGATTAAATTCAACAAGGAAACAATGGGAGAGGCTTCCATAGACCACGCAATGGTAGTTAGAAGTATTGTCGTCGCTAAACTTATGCAAGCTGTTTTAAAAATTTTCATATTATTGTTCCTTTTTCACATTGCACTGAAATCGAATTCCATTTTTTTCTAGCATATACAAGGAGTCTTTCAGGTTATAAACGGTCGAGTCTAAATCGTCGAAGCTCATTTTTAGATATGTCTGTTTCTCGAATTCATCTCCTTTATTAAAACTAACGTTTACCTGACTGTTACCGATTTTAACCCAAATTTGAGGATGTGTTAATTGAGCACCTTGTAGAACTTGTACAGGTACTGCCACTTGATCACCAATAACGACGATTTGACCATCCTTAATAGTGGCTTGCTGATTAGAGGCCGTACATGATATTTCCAATGCATGGGCTGAAGTGATACCAGTGGTCATTATTAAACTCGAAACTAAAAATTTTCTCATAAGAACTCCTTTGTTAATTTGATTGATTGTCTCTCGCTAGTGGCGAGTGTTGTTGAGCAAAGATATACTAAATCTGTAGATAATAATGGAAATTCTGAAATATAAGGCAAAAACTGGTAACGTGATTCGTTACCAAATTAAAATAAATGTACGACTAACTATTTGACAGCGAAAGGTTGAACTACTTTAAAACACTGAATAATTGAGCCTGCAGGAAATAGACCTCAGTACATTCGCCATCTGTGAGAATATCTCGAATTTCTGCAAGTGCCTCGGCAAGCTTAGCTTTAGCAGCTGGAATTTTCTCGGGGTTAACAGCACAGCTGATGTGTGTAATCAATCGCTTTTCGAAATCAGCATGATTCGTTTTATCTAAAGTTTGTTGTGCTAAAGTTAAAGTCGATTTATAAAATTGGCGCGTAATCGGATGGGGACCACGAGTCGGTATTTTAAGGTGTTCATCGGTTTTATAAAACCGATTTCCTCTGTTTGAAATCAAATTAAGTTGTTGCAGTACGTTCAACGAGATATCTAGTTCGTTCGGCTGCACAGCAATCCGAAGAAGTATATCGTCTTTCGTCATTCCTGAATTCTTGAAGCATGTTAATAGTTCTAGAATAGCCAGGTTCCACCAATTGCGCAGGAGGTGTAGATGACCTTCTGGAAGCAGCTCTTCGTGCGCGATTGATTTTCTCCGTTCTAATGGTATTGGTGATTCAAGACCACTACGCTCCAAAAAGAGATTTTTTTTTATTTCTGCACGATCAAATTCGTCGATCTTTAATGCATTACAAATGGCGTTAAGCCTTTTGATTGGTAAAAGTCTTTTTCCATTCAGCACGTTGGTTAAGAAGGCATGTGATACACCTATCTTCAAACTTAAAGAGCGCACTGAAAATTTGGGATTTTCTTTTTGAAGTTTCTTTAAATGCGTCGATAAAATTTGATAAGATGTTTTATTATTTTTCATACGAAATTTAGATTAGTTTGAGATTTAAAATAAAATTTAAAAAATGCTCTTCGATATTATAAAGTGGACTTGTTTCAGACATATTAATAAGTAAAATTGTCTTTTTTTCTTTTTGAGTGACTGCAATTGATTTTACAAAGTCTTCAAATAACAAGGGATATCTATTGATTTCAACTAAACCTGTTTTCATCTTTTCAAAATAGGCAATTGGTCTTTCAAGTCGCATCGAAGTTATAAATTGAAGTGTTTCTGATGTTGTAGATTTGCGTAAAGCTAATTTTAAAATTCGCATTTTTAAAAGCGCCATGAGTGGGTCTCCTCCGCCACCAACAGTTGTTGAACCGCCAGCAATCAAAATCGATAGCGTGTTCGGTTCGTCAGTAGGGCGTAAAGGACCTGATGGACTTAAAATGCGCTTCTGCACATTAAAAGCTGAACTTGTAAAATCGAATCGACTGTTCTCAAATTCAATCGAATTCAGCTGATCAATTGCAACGAAAAGCGATGAAATCTCGTAATCTTCGTCTAAGTACCCCAAAGCCCCTAAGGATTCATGCAAAAAGATTATTGGAATAGCAAATGATAAGGCTTGGTTTTCAATTAATTCTTTAAGAGTATCAAGTTCGACGTAAACCGTTTTAGTTTCGACTTTGTACATAAAGCCCGATAGTCGACCTTGCGGTGCCAGATAACCTTGCGATAGGACTTGCCAGTTCACGGTTAAAATTTCTGCGGACAGAGTTTTTAGTGAGATCCCCGAGATATATTCAACATTTTTATTTAATAAAGATTGGACTGTTTCTAAAGACCAATTTCTAAATACTTTTAAATGCTCGTCAGCAAGATTGGCAATTTTGATTTCATTTTTAATTTCGCAACCCCTGGAATGACAAACATAAGGAATTGAAGTACTTTGGCCTGAGCAAGTAAATAACATCATACCAAAAAAATATAAAAGTCGAAATTTAAACATCATTTCATAATAATTCTGCAAGAAGTATGCTCATTTAAATTACCTATAGATTTAAGATTATAAAGGTAAATTATGTAAATGGTGTTCTAGTTTGACTTTTAAAGTTTGAGATTTCTATCAAAGATCACATCGGAATCAAGGTGCCATTCTGAGTTGTTGTGGCTGTTTGGTTTTGTGGATTTGATAGGGGATTACTGTCGATGTTTAGAACACTCAAGCCGTAAATGGGTATTCTCTCAGGATTCTTCCAGGCGGAGCATTGCGTTCTATTATTCATAAAGACTTAATATTTGGCTTACATATTGCTGTAATAAGTATGTGAACAAATCAAAAACAATACTGTTATTTATTCTAATCTGCATCAGCGCTAACTGTTCTTTTTCAAAAGAACAGTGTGTAGATTTGTTTGGATCTCTACCTTTGTTTTTACAATCGAATCAATTGCTAACAAAACACCTCACAATTAACGAGTTTGAAATAGTAGATCATCCATTAGAACATGGCCTCATAGAAATAAATAGATTTCGAAGCAACTTAAGAAAGCACTCCCAATTGGAAGAGTTCAATTTTGATCCGAATGAACATATTTGGGATACTGGAGGAGCAAACTATTTTTTTAAACACAAAAAATCTTTAGAAGAGCTTAAAACAAACTATCCACAGCTCGCTAAGATTTTATATCATCCAGGGGTTTTTTATCGCATAGAAGAATTTGTGGCATTTATCAGGAATCATCCTGATGTGACCTTGGCCGAGGCCTTAGATCTATTTACAAAACATCTTGGAAATAAGGTCTATTATCGTTCTCTTTATTTGGACGAAGCAACAGCTCAATCATTTAAGAAAAGAGAAAAAAATATTTTGGCAAATAATATGTACGTCGATCGTAAAGAGAAATTGAAATATCCTGATTTTTGGCATGAATATAAGCGAGCAAATAAATCTAAACCCATAGGCTTTTCAGATTATGCTGTGGGGCTAACTGAAAGCATTGAAAATCACGTTGTTAATCGAACTTCAAAGTTTGTTCTATCTGTAACGGAATATCCAGAAGTGGCCTTAGCCGTAGGCCAAATGTTGAAATCAGAAAATCCAACGCCTGATAAAAAAGTATATCTTGCAAAAATATCAGTACCAGTGATCGATACAATACCAAATTTTAAAAAAGATGATCATGCTTTTTCACTCACCATCAAATTAGACAATAAGACTGTACTGAAAAAATTAGATGTTGCAGATGACCAAGTGGAATCATTTATGCTCTTTGGAATCGATCGTCATGATATTTTAGAATTTGATGAAAACGAAACTGCCTACAAGCTTGAGATGGTTCGAAAAAGCAAAAGGCGATGAGCTAAAAGCTGTGCTTCGTTGTTGTAGAGAGAGCTCCTTCATTGTGAATAAATAGCTACACCAAATCCGTTATAATGACGATTTTTTTCTTTCCCCAGTTTTTACTAGCAAAATCACAGTTCTTATTTTTTGTCCCATGATAAAGGCTTCAAAAGGCTAAATCGAATCAGTTGGCGCTAAGTTTCAGTAACATTAGTTTTTATTCAGCAGCAAATTTTTCGAATGACTTGAGCCAATTTTTTAACCTCAAAGCCTTCATGATCTGAGTGCTGGCAGATTGTCAATTTGGACACCGGTCAAGAAAGCTAGCGGGTGTTTCAAAAGGTCAATTTTTATGATAAGTATCTTGTTTGATAATCATTGAGTAGTTGACCAAATATCGTTTACAGCTTAAATTGCAGTAACACATTTTGCCCCTGAGTCGGCTTTATGACTCGAACATGCATCAAAAATTAAAAATTGAACTAGGCCTTGTTCAAGCGAACCCAAAAAATTTGAATAAAATAAAAAAGGTAGAAGCATATTACCGTATTCGAGAAGCCATGAATCGATTTGATTATGGCAAAATTTTAGGAATCGATTATGGTGGAAGTTTTGGACCAGACTCTAGTGAATATAGTCCAGAAGCCTACGAAATTCTGGAGTATTTCACTCAAAGTACAAAGTCTGGCAAAGTTCTAACAAAGTCAAATCTTTACCAAAAGCTTCTTCAAATCCACAAACAGTATTTTAGTAGTCAAGGCGATCGTGATCGATGCTCACTCATCACTGAGCATATTTATAATGAAATTTTCAAATTAGGAATTTTTAAACTGTCACGTAGAAGCTATTTATTTCATTTTTATTATAAAAAAATTAATACTAGTGGATGGCCAGAATATTAGTACTGCATTTAGATGAAAAATTTTATTTTTTAGCTACCTTATTCCGTCATAATTAAATGTGCTTCAAAAGATTAAAGAAAATATGTTGGCTTAGTGCTTAGGTAAGAACTGAATCTGTAGCAATGCGGCATGAATGAGAAGTTAAAATTCTATATACTTTCGACATGAAACTTTATTTGGTACCTATATTTGTTGTGTTATTTTTTGGGGCATGTGCCGAGCGAAATAATAATAGTGAGCCAGTATATCCTCATTCGGGTTTTGGTACCCCATTCTATGGAGAATGGCTTGGCAAAGGTGAAATCATCAATCAAAACAATCCAAGACAAAATGTTATTTGTGATCAAGTTAAAATAAGCATAGAACCCAGCTCGAATTCGAGAGATCATTTTCTAATACGTAATTCTTCTATTTTTTGTGATAGTCAAATGCAATTAGCAATTACCAATCTTCTACTTAATGTAAAGAATAAAAGCGTTTTTGATGGCGAAAAAATAGTTGGAAAAGCAGCCGACAATTATGATCGGTTTTGGGGTGGTGACAACGGAAGATGGTTTACTTTTGAAATTCATGCCCCTGAATTGGGAAATATAACCCTATACGCTTCATATCAGTTCTTTACCACCACTCAAGGACCACATATCGTATTTAATATAATCACTAGTGATTCTGGTGGCGAAGTCGTTTTCAATTCCTCAGTAAAACTTACTCAAAATAACTTGCATTAAAAACTACTACTTTAAAATACAATTATTCATAAAAAAGGTTTAATATCATTAAACCTTTTTTATGAATCTAATTTTAATCTCAGCAAGATGTCTTAACAGTTCTTAATTATCGAAAAAATGTAAAATCAAACCCTAAACAACTACTCACGAACCAAAACAAGTTGCGTGTTGTAAGGTGCCGGGGCAATCAAAATGGCTTTGCCTGTGCCATTAAAATAAAACTGCCAACGAGCAGGCTGAACGTAAGTGCGGCAGTAACGATCGCCGACTTGGCTCGTAGATGAACGAGATTCTAAAACAATAAACTCATTGCCATTGAATGTGACCGGAGCAGTCACGCGTGCTTCGATTTGGCGAGGTTCACCAAATGGAAATACACATAAACCAATAAGTGTCATTGAAGTCGTAGTAAAATCAAAAGCGGTATGAATTTCTAAACCTTGTTGGTAAAAAATATTTTCAGCAGCCCAATGACCTACGAGTAGTTCGCTGGGTTGCTGCTGGACGGGTGGTTGTGGCACTGGCTGAGGCTGTGAGTCTTGTGCATTCGTAGATGAAACAAAAAACAAAAGAGAAATTAAAACAAATTTTATAGATTTCATTGGGCCATCCTTTTTAGTGTTACATATCAACGCTAAAAAGGCTTGAATGGCCTGTCAATCATGATTTTGGTGTATTTTGCTATGCTGCGTTTTTTTCCATTTTAAAGAGAATTGAATACATAGCCTTGAGCATTTCAGGATCGAACTTAGCCGCGATTTTTTCTTTCATCATGTTTAGGGCTTCAGTTGGTCGCATTGGCACGTTGTATGAGCGCTGAGTTGTCATAGCGTCATAAGTATCAGTTAAAGAGATTATGCGCGCAAAGGGGTGAATCTCATGACCAGAAAGGTCTTGCGGGTAGCCGCCGCCTTTCCATGATTCATGATGCTCATAACAAGCCGCTTTAACGCCATTTGAAATATTTGTGTGTTCGTTTAGTAATTTTAATCCAAACTGAGGATGCATTTTCATTTGCACCCACTCGGCTTCGTCAAGAGGGCCTTTTTTGCATAAGACTTCTAAGGCGACCATACGTTTACCAATATCATGAAATATTGAACCTAGGCCAAGCTCTGTTAAAGTTTTTTGATCAAAACCTAATGCAGCACCAAGCCCCAAAGAGTAAATACTCACATCGAAAGAATGATTATATGTGTAAAAATCATGACCTGATAAGCTTATTAAATTACCAACTGATTCAGGAGCTTCAGCCATAAAAGTGAGTAAGTCAGTCACGATGGGCTTAGTTTGTTCAATAGCTTGTCCAACATCTGGAACTTCGAAAAGGTCTTCGAGAATAGCGATTGAACTTTCACGTAAGATAATGGCTTTTTGGTCGTTATCTAATAAATTAGAATTCATCGAAGCTTTGACGTATTCACGATAAAGTGCTTTATCTTTGTCTTCGACGAAAAAAGACTCGCCGGTATCTTTATTGTGAAGGTTTTGAATTTTTTCAGAAGAAAGCTTGTCGCCAATTTTCACGTAGTTCACCATTTTGCCATCAAGATTAACATAAATTGCAAATGGGATTTCTTCGTTAGGTCTGATAGTTGATAGTCGTATTCTAAAATAGCCTTTTGTTGTCATAGTTGTCTTATCGGCTAAATGCTTTAATATATTGATCATAATTGACATTTTATTTATCCCGTAGGCAAACTTAAGCATGGCTGTAAGTCTTGAAACTGATGTTCAATTTTTAAAAGGAGTAGGGCCTAAATTAGGGGCG
>Ga0255217_1000030_pt1 | contig 68468 bp, 61 predicted proteins | sample Miss_Atlam_RepB__FD_183046 | JGI IMG/M metagenome (GOLD analysis project Ga0255217, IMG submission 183046) | Freshwater microbial communities from Mississippi River, Louisiana, United States - Miss_Atlam_RepB_8d | ecosystem: Environmental > Aquatic > Freshwater > River | place: USA: Louisiana...
TACAACGATGACAGCAGTTGGTCGTGCAGCGGGTAAAATCGTTGTTGAAATTGCTCGTCAGTTTAAAGAAATTCCAGGTTTACGTGAAGGTAAAGCAGAACCACAACCTGCTAAAATCGTTGATATTGCAACTTCTGCTGCATTATTCGAAATGATTTTACCAGGTATTATTGCTGTATTTGCTCCTGTGGCTGTTGGTTTTTTAATGGGTCCACAAGCTTTAGCTGGTTTATTAGCTGGTGGTATGGCAGTTGGTGCTGCGATGTCATTGTTTATGGCGAACGCAGGTGGCGCTTGGGATAACGCTAAAAAGTTTATCGAAAAAGGCGGATTGCCAGGTCATAAAAAAGGATCTGACGCTCACAAAGCTGCCGTTGTTGGTGATACTGTTGGTGACCCATTCAAAGATACTTCTGGTCCTGGTATTGCGATCTTGATCAAAGTTATGTCGGTTGTTTCATTGTTAATTGCGCAATTGATTGCTTTGAAATAGTTCGAATTTAAAATTTAAAAATACAAAAAAGGCCGGGTGATAAACCTGGCCTTTTTTTTTGATTCAATTTTGGCGTTAAAACATTGTGTAAAAAGACAAACTAGTAACGTTTTATCAAATGATAGCCAAACCTGGTGCGCGTAATAGGTGAGAGTTGACCAACTTTAAGTGATTCGAGAGTTTCTAAAAAATCAGAATCTACATTTTTTTTACCAGATAAATCACCGAGATCGCCACCATTGTTTGCAGAAGAGCACTGACTGTGTTTTTTTGCTAAAGATTCAAATTCTTGCCCTTGATTAATAAGTTTAAGAATATCTTCGGCTTGGTACTTGTGCTGGACTAAAATATGTTTGGCTTTAAGAGACATCTCATGACTTTAATCGTTTTTTAAACGGATGAAAAGTTTTACTTATTAGCGTCAGTACCAATGATCTATAGAGAGATCAATAAAACAAATAGATGTTGTTGCTATATTTAAATATGCCATAATATTTTTGACTAAGAAAAAAAATAATTAAAGGAGAATTTTTATGGCAAAAGCAAAAATTCAAATTGGTATGACAGATTCACAACGTAAAGCGATTACAGGTGGTTTGTCAGCATTGTTAGCTGATAGTTATATGCTTTATATTAAAACTCATAATTTTCACTGGAATGTCGAAGGACCGATGTTTAATACATTACATGTGATGTTTATGGATCAATACACAGAACTATGGAATTCTTTAGATCTAATCGCCGAACGTATCAGATCTCTTGGTGAATACGCTCCGGGATCATATAAGCAATTCGCAAAGCTCACATCTATTGTTGAATCTGATAAAGTTCCTAAAGCTGAAAAAATGATTAAAGAGCTTATCGAAGGTCATGAGATTGTTATTCAAACGGCACGTAAACTGTTACCATCAGCAGATGATGCAAATGATGAAGTGACATGTGATTTGTTAACACAAAGATTGCAAGTTCACGAAAAAACATCATGGATGCTCAGATCATTGTTAGCTTAATTGGAATAGACAATGGTCCGTATGCTGAGCTTAAAGCCAAGATGATAGATTCAGTCTAGCCAGGACCATTGCTCTATTGAGTATGATCATTATTAATTTTATGATGATCAATTATGACTGAGTGGAGAAGTTTAACTGGGCCCTTATGGTTCAGTTACGTAGAAGCTGTGTTAACAAGTCTTGTCGTAGGCTTTGCAGAAAATTATTTTGCTGCATTTGCCTTGCAGCAAGGTCTTTCAGCGATTGAGTCAGGACTACTCACAAGTCTACCCTTAATTTTTGCGGCACTCATGCAATTCATTATGCAAACCCAACTTAAACAAATCGGGTTATCTTATTTTGTTAAAAGAGCACTTTTTATTCAATCCTTGTCACTTCTTGGTCTTTGTTTTTTAGCTTTAGTTAAAACTGATTTTGCATTTTATTTTTTATTTTTCTTTTATGGCATTTATTGGTTGGGACATTTTAGTATTCAACCAGCATGGAATCGCTGGATTTCAGATATTATTCCTTTTGAACAAGGACAAAGTTATTTTTCACTGAGAACACGCCTTTCTCAAATAGGCATATTACTGGGTCTTTTTGGTGGCGGAGCTTTATTGCATTTAAATGTATTGCAAATCTCTGTTGAATATCTATTTCTTATTTTGTTTTTTTCATGTTTTGTTTTAAAAGTCATTATAGTGCAATTATTTAGAAAACACCCAGCGCAAAATCAGCCACTATTTTTGAACACTGATCATATCAAAAATTTGTGGTCAAAAAATATGAACTTTTTTAAAAATTATGGTCTTTTCAATGCAACACTTTACTTATCAGCTCCTTTCGTTGCTGGATATTTATTAAGTGTTAAAAATTTAAGTTATTTAGAGTTTATGTACGTTATGTCGGGTCTCTTTATAGGAAAAGTTGTGATGACGTATTATCTTAATCATAACTCTAAGCAATTTGATCCGCATCGAATACTTCTTTATGGGGGGATTATAGCAGCACCACTGCCTGCGGTATGGCCACTTTGTGCAAATGTTACGATGATGTTTTTAGTTCATTTTGTTTCTGGTATTGGTTGGGCCGCATGGGAAGTTGGAATGTCGTTAAATTTTTTCAAAAAAATTGATCAAGCAAAAAAAATAGAAGTCGTAAGTCTATATAATTATATTGGTGTAGTGACTCAAGTTATTGGAACACTGATTGGAGCATTTCTTTTTAATCATGTCTTAAAGTCAAATTTTGATATTCTTTTTACGGTGGCTGGTGTTATTCGATTGTTTGCTATCTTTGGCTTACGAAAACCACGTCTTAATGTCTGATGAACTATTGATCTTGAATTTTGTTATACTTTTTATGAACTTCTTTATCCCCGTATGGGTCATCTGTATTTTCTAAGTCGTCAGTTGTATAACCGCTGCGTATAGCAAGTACGGCTACTGTTGTGTCTTGTACAATGAAATCTATGCGCCATGTCCTATAGGATAAAACCCAATATGACTGTATAAACTCAACTCGTTTTTTATTTTGATTAGTTGGATCGTACTCAAGTTGTCTTAAAATAAAAGATCGCATGAGTTTAAGACTTGTATCCAGAGACTCTAATTCAGAGAGTTGATCTTCGGCAATTGGTGAAAAGCGAATTTCCATTTTAGGACCCACAGCTGATTCGAGCCATTCAATCGCGGCATTTTCGATTCGGTCAACTTCTGGGTGATAGGGCTTGATATCTAAAATAGGTGTACCATCCAGTAAATCATTTGGACCAATAAAAATTTTTAATCCTTCGATTGATTCCAGTTTTACGACAGATAAACCAATAGGGTTAGGTCGATAGGGTGATCTTGTTGCAAATACCCCGATTTTTTTGTTGGATCTTGGTGTTTGAACTAATGGCTTCCAATTTTCATTTTGATGAAAGTGGTAAATAACCCAAAGATGTGTGCAGCCTGACAAGTCTTGCAATGCTTGTTCAAAATTTCGACCAGGCTGTAACTGGATGATGGCTTTAGACGACAATTCATCAGGTTGACGTGAAGCCTGATAGGGATGTATTTGTTCGGATTGTATAAAACCGATCGGTTCAAGTTGCATAGTTAGACTTTAATTTTTTGCTCGTTATATTGTTTGCGCCACTCATAACCAGCAATGGCAGCTGCTACCGCAGCATTAAGTGAATTTTTAATCCCATATGTTGGGATTTTACGAACTTCATGTGCCATTTCAACTTGATCTTTATCTAAACCAAAACGTTCGTTGCCAATCACAAAGGCTGTAGGTTTATCAAAATTAAAATCCATAGAAATATCTAAAGCTTGAGAACTTGTCTCAAGTGCGATGATACAAAAACCTTGTCTCATTAAATCTTGAACACATTCTTTAAAGTTTTTTTGTTCCCATTCAAGAATAAACGCTGCCCCTAAAGCCGCGCGCTCGACCTGTATTTGATGTGGTGTCGGTGTATAACCGGTTAGCCAAATTTTTTGAGCCCCTAAAGTATCAGCCGTTCTAAAAATAGAGCCAACATTAAATGCTGAGCGCATGTTATCAATAATAAAGTGTAACGGCACTCTGGCTGTGACTAAATGATCTCGGTCAAATGATGAGATCATAAAATCTGAATCAGTGATATTTTTTTTAAGATAACGTTCAAACGGTACAGCTATCGTTGCTAAGTGTCTGACAGTCATTTTTGAATTTAACGAATCTTTATACTTAGCAAGCTTTTGTAAAATAGGGTCATCAGACTTTTCTAATTCGCCGATGGCCTGAATCAGTTCGCCTAAAAACATGTGATCAAATTCACCATCTTTAGATTCTTGTTCAAGTCCGATAAAAAGTTTATGAATTTCTTCAATCTTTTTAATTTCAGCTTTGTTGTCTTTTTTGTCGTCAGTCATAAAACCTACTATTTAACTCTTTGACCAGTTTTTGCGCCCATATCCGGAGATAAAATAAATAAATCAGATCCGCCATCACCAGCAGCCAACACCATACCTTCGCTCATGCCGAATTTCATTTTTCTTGGCGCTAAATTAGCACAGACAAGAACGTGTCTGCCGATGAGTTTTTCAGGTGAATAAGCGAGTTTAATTCCAGCGATGATCTGTTTTGTTTGGCCATCGTTGATTTCAACTTTAAGTTTTAAAAGTTTGTCTGCTTCAGGAATTTCAGCAGCTTCTAAAACCTTAGCAATACGTAAGTCAACTTTCATAAAGTCATCAAAAGTGATCACACCAGTTGTCTCTGTGTTGGGCGCTGTTTGGTTTTTAACACTAGTTTGTTGAGTACTAGATGCAGTTTTTTTAGGTTTTAAAGCTTCTGCTTTTTCAAAAATTTCTTTTTGTTCAGTGATCATAGCTTTAACTTTTTCAGGATCAACTCTTTGCGCTAAATGCGTGTAATCATTAATTTTATGATTTGTTAAAACTGTTTTTACATCTTGAATTGAATACTCATTTTCATTAAATAATGCAGACACTTTTGTCGCCATCATTGGTAATACTGGTTTTAGATATATCGTTAATAATCTAAATGCATTTAATGTGGTTGTTAAAACTTGTTTAGTTGCAACAGGGTCTGTATCAACAGTTTTCCATGGGGCTTTATCATCAAAGTACTTATTTGTTTTTTCAGCGAGTTCACGAACTAATGTAGTCGCTTTAGCAAAATCACGTTTTTCATACAGTTCAATCAGTGTGTTTTGTTGTTCTTGAATGTATTGAATAAGTTTAAGACCTTCACTATCACAAGTGCTCATGATGCCATCTAGTTTTTTAGATAGCATTTGAGCCCCACGTGAACCCAGATTAACAATCTTACCAACTAAATCTGAATTGACTCGCGATTGAAAATCCTCAAGATTTAAATCTAAATCATCAACTGATCCGTTAATTTTAGTTGCATAATAATAACGTAAAAACTGTGGATCAAGGTGATTGAGATAAGTTCTGGTATTTATAAATGTACCTTTAGATTTAGACATTTTTTCACCATTAACCATCACATGCCCATGGACGTGAACTTTGGTCGGTGTTCTAAAGTCAGCACCTTTAAGTAAAGCTGGCCAAAACAAAGTGTGAAAATAAACGATATCTTTACCGATAAAATGATAACATTCAGTTTTTGAATTTGCTCCCCAAAATTCATCGAGGTTTCGGCCTTGTTTTTTAAGGTATTGATCAGCAGCTGACACATATCCCATCGGTGCATCAACCCAAACATAAAAGTACTTGCCAGGTTCATCCGGAATTTGAAAACCAAAGTAAGGCTCATCACGTGAAATGTCCCAGTCGCGTAAATCTTCGTTAAACCATTCCATCATTTTTTTAGCAACTTCAGGCGCAGTATGTTCAGGTAACCATTTCTGAAGTTCAGATTTAAAATTATTAAGTTTAAAAAAAATGTGATCAGATTCTTTTTTAACTGGGGGATTTCCGCAAATCGCGCATCCGGGTTTTTTAAGCTCAGATGGTGAATAAGTCGCTCCACAAACATCACAAGAATCGCCATATTGATCTACAGCACTACACTTAGGGCAAGTGCCTTTAACAAAACGATCAGGTAAAAACATTTTGTCATGTTCACAGTATAATTGCTCGATCGGTTTTTTGTGAATATGGCCTTTAGCTTTTAAGCGGTTGTAAAACAATTCTGAAAGTTTTTTATTTTCTTCTGAGTGTGTTGAACCATAATGATCAAAACCAATCGAAAAATCTTTGAAATCGGCTGTGTGATCTTTAAAACTTTGCGCAATGTAGTCCTCGGGTTTAACGCCTAGCTCACGTGCTTTGATCATGATCGGAGTTCCATGCGTGTCATCGGCACATATAAAGATACATTCGTTTCCGATCATTTTTTGAAAACGAGCATAAATGTCAGCTTCGATGTGCTCAAGCATATGACCCAAGTGTATTGGGCCATTAGCGTAAGGTAGAGCGCACGTCATAATAATTTTTCGATTTTGGTTCATGTTAGCTACTTTCTATATTGAAAGTTGGATTTTATCTAATAAATCTGGATCTGATAAAACTTTTTCTCCGCCGACAGCAATAGCTGTGAGTGGATTTTCGGCGACTTTTACGGGGATGCGAACTTCAGCTTCAATTTTGTGAGCAAGTTCTTTAATTAAAGCGCCGCCACCAGCTAAAACAATTCCTGTGTCGATAACATCGGAAACTAATTCAGGAGGTGTTTTTTCAAGTGCATTTAGAATGCTATGAATGATGAGCTGAATAGAGTCAGATAATGCATTACCAATATCTTCAGAAGTTATAGTCATTGTTTTTTTAAAACCAGTATCTAAGTCATGACCTTGAATTTCTAGAGAGTGAATATCTTTTTTAGGTAACGCAGTACCTAATTCAATTTTTAAAAATTCCGCTTGAGCTTCAGAGACCACAAGTTTTTTAGTGTCTTTAAGATAGCGAATAATTTCTTCGTCGAATTTGTGACCGCCAAGTCTTAATGGTTCGCAGTAAACGATGTCAGATAATGCGATAATAGCGATTTCTGTTGAACCACCACCGATATCAATAACCATATGTCCAATGGCTTCACGAACATTAATACCTGCGCCAATTGCAGCAGCCATAGGCTCATCAATTAAAATCGCACGAGATGCGCCAGCAGATCGACAAGCTTCAACGATGGCTTTTTTCTCAACATCGGTTACTCCATACGGTAGAGAAACAACAACTTTAGGTCTTTGCTGTTTGCAGACTTTCATCGCTTTTAAGAGAAAGTGTCTTAACATAACTCTTGCAGCATCAAAATCGGCAATAACCCCATCTTTAACGGGTTTAATGACAATGATGTGGCCAGGATTTTTTTTAAGTATTTCTTGTCCTTCAAGGCCAATTCCTAAAACTTTACGCTTTTTAGGGTCAACACTTGAAACCATAACCTGACTCGGCTCGTTTAAAATCATTCCTTTGTTTTGAGCTGCAATAAGAGTGTTTGCAGTCCCTAAATCAACATAAATATCAGCACCAACTGTAGTAGATCCAAATAACCAATTTAACATAGACTAGTATTTTTTATAACCTGTTGAAGATTCGAATGGAAAATTAAAGTAAACAGAAACTGAAGTCTGAGAGTTACTTAAATTTAAATTAAATTCTGAACCAATTTGTTTATCTTGAAAATTATACCATTCGGCACCCACAGTGAATTGTGTTGCGGTAAAACTTTTGCTTTTTGAACTGAACCAAGTAATTGGCAAACCAATATATGGAATCATATTGCCATAGCGAGTATCTGCTTTTTTACTAAAAAGTGGTGTGATTTGAAATCCAAGATAGTTGTTTTCATTATCACGAGAATAGATAACGGCTGCGCGTCCACCCATAGCAGGCTGTTTATCGTAATCAGGAAACGGAACCCATTTAACCGAGGCTTGAGTCCAAAAGTCAGTATTTCCGCCTCCAAATGCGATACGACCATCTAAATCTTGATCAATGTGAGTGTCAGCGTGAAAACCTAAATTAAATCCACCACCATCAGATAAAACGAACTGTGGAGCAATACCGAGTTTGTAGTAATTGTCGGGTAAAATTTCAGCTGTTTCGTGGATAGTTAAAAAAGCATGGCTAATTCTGGATAATAAAAAAGCTGATGCAAATATAGAGACTATTTTGATAATTTTAGACACATTCATTTTTTTCATACTACTATCGTAACCACCTCGACTTTAGTTTGACAAGAGAGTTAAAAGGTTGTGACATAAATTTGTGAATAAAGCTTCAATTTCTGCTGTGATAATTTGCTTAAATGAGCAATCTAACATTGAAAGATGCCTCAAATCCCTGAATTGGGTCGATGAGGTTATTGTTTATGATTCTGGATCAACAGACAAAACCATCGACATAGCGCAACAATACGGAGCAAAAGTTGTGCAGGGGGATTGGTTAGGGTTTGGTCCATCTAAGCACAAAGCAACTTCACTTGCTCAAAATGACTGGATTTTATCAGTCGATGCAGATGAAGAAATTCCTCAAGCACTACAAGCTGAAATTCTAAGTAGTATGCGAAATTTATCGCCAGAAATTGCTTACCGTATACCGAGACTGTCCTATTTTATGAGTCAGTGGATTCGCCGCGGGGGATGGTTTCCTGATTATCAATTAAGACTATTTAATAAAAAAAACTATCAGTGGAATCAAGAACCTATTCACGAAAAAGTAGAATCTATTCACCAAACGCAAGATTTAGTGCAGGTTCACAATTTGAATAATTATTTTCATCACTATGTATTTAAAAATATTGATCACCAAGTCGCAACAAATAATAAGTATTCGACTTTGCAAGCTCAAAAAATGTTTACTGAAAAAAAATGTTTTAGTTATTTTCATATGCTGACAAAGCCTTATGTCAAATTTATTGAATGTTATTTTTTAAAGCTGGGCTTATTAGACGGTTGGGCTGGTTATGTCATTGCTCGTAATGCTGCTTATTCGGTTTTTATGAAATGGGTTAAACTTAAGGAATTATATGATCAAAAAAAGTAATTTATTTCTGTTTTTTGCTTTGAGTTTAAATTTTCTTCTGTGTCACGCTGATGAATCTAATCAGGTTGTTATTTTAAATTATTTAGGCAAACCTCAAGTGAGTCGAGCTGAAAATCAAGAGATGGTTAAGTTTTCTAAAAAAACTCACTTAAACGAGAGTGTTAAAATTGTAACTGGTGTTGATGAGCTTGTTGAATTGCAAATACGAGAAAAATTCAAATTTATTGTTTTTCCTCAATCAGAAACACTCATCGAAGGTTTTAAAGATGAGAGCACTCAGCTTTTCGAAGTTAAAAATATTAAAATGATTTCAGGTCGCTTTTACGTTCAGAATTTTGCAACAAAGCCAGTCGTATTTGAAACGCATTTTTTTAAGTGGGAGCATTCTGATTTGCAAAAATATGAAGAATTTTTTACTGAAATAGATGTGGTTAAAGCAAATCTTAAGGTTTGTGCTGGCGAAACGGGTTTAAAAGTAAGTCTTTTTGATCTTGAAGAAGTTAAGTCACTTTCAAATGAAAAGGGTGCAGAGTTTCAGGGGCTAATAGAAAAGAATGAAATTGCTTTTGATGTTTTACTTAAAGGACGTAAAATCCCTAAAGGACAGTGGAAAGATGATTTTACATGTGATTTTAAAAACATATTATCACAAGTCAATGAAGTGCAAAAAAACATTTTATCTAAAGACAAACACACTTTGCAAAAAAAGAAAAAAGCTGAATTAAAAAAACAAAAAGAATACAGTTTGTCTCTTTGTCATGAGCCTAACGGCCAGTTAAATGAATGCTATTGGAAAACAGAGAAAACGAGCTGTTATCGTTACCGATGTAATGCTGAAGGTAAATGGGCTGATCGGTTTCTTGTATCACCAAAAGATGTAAAAGCAGATTGTTCTCAAAAAATAACAGTTAAAAAATGCAATTATTAACCGTTAACGATACGTTTAAGATCCACAGTGGTTTGGTTTAAGTTTTCAGCTTTATCTTTTAATTCATCAAAACGTTTATTAAACTCTGTAGCTGTGTGGCTGTTGGCATCTGCGCTGGACTCAAGTTCTTTCATTGCTGAATTTGCTTGATTGATGCCCAGACTTTGTTGTTGTGCGGCCTCAGTAACAGATTTGAGCTGTTGGCTAATAGATTGAATATTAAGAGTGATATCGTTAAATGTTTGATTAGCCTCTAATGTAACTTGAGTTCCATCTGTGATTTTACTTTGGATGTTAATAAGAGAGGCTTCAACTTTGCGTTTACTTTCATTAAGTAAACTTTCAATTTCTTTCGAAGCTTTACCACTGAGTTCGGCTAAGTGCGCAACTTCATCAGCAACAACTGAAAAACCACGACCATTTTGACCAGCACGAGCAGCTTCAATACTGGCGTTGAATGATAGTAGTTGCGTTTTAAAAACGATATCGTTAATAAGTTCAGTTTTATGTGATATTTGATTCATCGTTTTGTTGATTTCTTGCAGTTCCATATTTGTTGATCGTATTTCATCCATGCTGTGAATAACTTTTTCCATGATATGGCGACCAGTTAGGGCTTTAGTTTCTACGTTTTGAGATAAATCGTTTGATACTTTTACTTTATCTGAAGTTTGTGAAATCATCGATGTCATTTGCGCAAGTGCTGCAACAGATTGTTGGATTGAACTGACTTGACTTACAGAGTTTTGAGATAGACCTTGCGATGATTTTGAAAATTCGTTTGTCATTTGAGCTGTGTAATCTGCCATTTTTGCAATTTTTTCGGATATGCTTGATAGATCACGGCTAATTTTTTTAGCTAATAAATAACTTAATGTGATTGCCACAATAAAAATAGAAATAAGAGTGATATAAAATTTCTTTTCTGAAGCTACAACGTCACTATAGAGAGCGCTTTTTGGAACTTGGATTCTTGAAGACCAGTTTAGATCATCTATAAATTTATTTTCTTTGATTTGAATTTTAGATATAATGGTGTCATCTGCTGCGTCTAAATTATCTATTTGCTGACCTATCGAAGTCATAGCGAAATCACCGTTTGGTCCAAGCACTTGGATCGATCCAGATATCCAGTTTTGTTGCTGGAGTTGTTCTTTTAAGTTTAACATTTCATTTTCAAACCATTTACTGTGCGCACGAGTACACAATACACCAATGATTTGACCGTTGTGATCTTTTACAGGCGTAGCAAAAATAGATGATTTCACATCTTTTTTGTAAACGTTTTTAATCAGGTCATCATGGATCAGTGGCACGAAAACTGATCCATCAAAACCCTTAGTCATGTCTTTAGTATATTGTTCGGTGAGAGCTTTGGTAAACCAAGTTTCATTTTTAAAGCTCATATTAAACAGTTCGCTTGTATCAAGATTACTTTTTTCAGGGGACTTGTCATTCATAGCAATAAGATGACCTTCTGTGCTGATGAAAAGTATTAAATTATAAATTCCATATAGATTGGCATAATTATTAAGTGTTTCGGTCATCATTTTCTTGTTCTTGCCTAAGAAAACTTCGTTTTGCGCAAAAGCTTGCACATCACCGTAGCGTTCAAAAAATTGTGCTGCAATGGCTTTGTTGAGTTGTATTGTATAGGTCTCAACGTTGCCAATTCGTGCTGATTTGATATTTTGAGTAGAGTTAATAAACTGAGCTAATGTTACTAGGCTCACGACAATCAAAATCGCGCTAAAAAAGAAAACTAGTTTTTGTGATAAATTTAGGCTTAGTAATGCATTTTTCATGATTAAGTTTTCGTCTTTTTAAGATGTAGACTTGATGCTTATAACCGTGTGTTGAGGTCTAGATCATGTTTAATCTCAAAATGAGACTTAGACAACTGTTAGCATTTTTTGTTCTGTTGGTTACAGGCTTTGGATCAATATGATGAGTTGTCTCATATTGAACGAAAGAGTTGAGTTATCGTTGATCAGATGAATTTAAGCTTTAGATTAAAGTCGGCATGAGTCTTGAAGTACTTATTTAGAAAAAGACCTTAATTAAAATGGCTCTTTAAGGAAGGTTCCTATGAAAGCAATGAACAAGACTTTAAAAACATTAACTCGTGGTAGTGCATTATTAGCTTTATCATTAGTGACTGCGTGTTCTAACTCGCAGCAAAACACAACATCAAATTTACCGGTTGTGAATGGTTCGGTACCAAGTGCTGTGATCATAGATACAACGACGGGTACAGGAACTGGGACTACATATTCAGGTGGTTCAACAGTGACATTTAAACCAGTGAGTTTAAGTGTGATGAACGAGTATGTTGCAACTCATCCATTAAATAACCCATCCAACTTTAAAATTAATGTCAATCTGACTCAAGTCGGTACTGGTCGTTACGGCGGATCAGTTTCAATTTCATATATCGATAACGGCATTCAGTATAACGGAGTTTTTAAAGCTGGTACTGGTAAAAACCAATCATTCAAAGGCATGTATGATAATGATCGTTTAGAAGCTGATTATAACTACTGGTTTACTTATGAAAATCAATTAGTATTTACAGGCTTTTTTGAAGATCAATATGGTGCTATCACAATTACATTAGTACCACAAAATGCAACAACAACATCTGGTAATGATGCTGAACCTGTATTGGCTGGTCCGTATAAAGGATATGTTTATTTTAAAAATTTCGGTGTAACAACAGCTCAGCACTCGCCGTATAGATCTTGTTGGTATACATACACTGGCCCGTATGATTGTCGTTCAAATGTTATTCAAACTAAGTGCGGACTTTATCCAGGTGCAGAGGCCGGGTATAAATTGTTAGGTACATTTACGAGTATCGATACGACTGCAGCGTTTAATGTGAATTAAAAATAACTTTAAAAATAAACGGAGACTAAAGTTATGAAAAATTTAGGTTATAAGTTAGCAATTAAAAGTGGAATGCAAATTTTAGCAGTCACAACACTCGTTGCGGCTCTCTATTCATGTGATAAGAATAAAGGATCCAACAATCAATCAGTCAATAATGTTTATCAAAATTGTACAAATTGCGCCGGAATTCAAGGTGGTCAGTTTTTTAGGTCGGCATCGACTTCAACAAATGGCAACATAGTCATGAGTATGAATTTTTTTGGTAATACAGTTTTTCAACCCTTTTACAATTATCTAGGTTCTCCTGTTGTGACTTATGCAGGTGCTGTAGCAGTGCAGGGTGCAATGCATGTCAATGTGATGGCTAATATCAATGGTGCAGGTACGGGGTGTTTGATCCCTGCTGGTGATTACACTTTGCAAACAATTCAAGCTGGTCAATGGAGCAGTGCTGTATTTAGTCAAGTTAGACTACTTGCGACAGGGCCCACGCAGATTTATTTAACGATGTCGATGGGACAAGTCTCAGCCAAAAAATACAATGACATGGGTAAATTGTGGACTGAAATACCACAAGAAGGAAATGTCTTTTCTGATGTTGTTGTTGAGTCAGCTGCGGGAGTGCGCTGTGGTCAAAGTTTCTTAATTCAATAAGTTTTTAAGTTTTATTTATCTATTTAGAGGCGATCCTGTGAAGAGCCATCATGGGGTCGCTTTTTTCTTTTGTAAGATTGCACTAAGTTTTAAAAAACATAAGTTAAAAAAAACAGTTGCACATTTTTAAAAACAAGATTCAAATATAGACCATTATGAGTTTATTACCTCTTTGGATTGAGTTCTTCGATGATTTGCAGCATGTAAGAGGTCGTTCCCTGAATACAGTGATGGCCTACCGACGAGACCTTGAATTATTTCAAGCGTTTAAACAACAAAATTCACGTTTAGTTGAATTCTATGATTATATGAAAAAAGAAGGTCTATCAACGCGCTCGCAAGCGCGTGTGATCAGCAGTCTTCGAACATATTTTAAGTTTTGTGAAGCTCGTGGTCATAAAGCTGAGGAATTACGTGAATTAAGACCGCCAAAAGTCAAAGCGTCTATTCCCAAATCAATTACTTCTGCTGAGTTTGAAAAACTTTTTGCTTCATGTGAAGTTGCAGATACAGCTAAAAAAATCAGAAACCAACTCACTTTGTTGTTTTTGTATGGATTGGGTTGTCGTGTTTCTGAATTGATTAGTTTAAATTTGAATGATTTTTCTCCGACAGAGCGTTGGGTAAAAGTTTTAGGAAAAGGTCGTAAAGAAAGACTGATTCCACTATCAGATACTTTGTATACGGCTCTAGAGCGTTATTTAAAAGAGTCACGTCACATGTTGATTCATGATGATTCTGCGCAAAGTTCTTTGTTATTGAATGATCGTGGGCATCGTCCATCGCGTATTGATGTTTGGAGATGGTTAGCTTCGTGGTCGGCAAAAGCTGGTTTTGAAGAGCCTGTTCATCCGCACCGATTTCGTCATGGTTGTGCTACTGCATTACTTGAGGGTGGAGCAGATTTGCGATCAATTCAGTTATTGTTAGGCCATGCCAGTATTCAAACAACGCAAGTTTATACGGCGGTCTCAACATCAGCAGCTGCTAAAGCTATTGAAGAAAATCATCCGCTTTCTAAAATTAAAGACATCGAGCTTTAATCCGATCTACGAAATTAATTAATATTTTAAAGCCTTTCAGCTGATGTTGAGAGGCTTTTTTGTTATTGCATAGAGTGTTTGTATGGTTATACGAACATTAATTGAATCACAAAAAAAATTAGTTCCTGCTGAAGTCGAAATTATGCTTTTGCCAGGAATACCGCAAATTCATTTTCTGGGATTACCAGACAAAGTCATTAAAGAAAGTTTTTTTCGTATAAAATCAGCACTGAAATCGTCTGGATATAAATTTCCTGTTTCACAACAGGTTATCGTCAACATTCGTCCGAATTCGTTAAAAAAATCCTCGCAAGGACTAGAGTTAGCTGTCGCTTTAGGGATATTGCATCTAACAGATCAAAAGAAAATGCCAGATTCATTGGCTGACTTTATTGTGTATGGGGAACTTGATTTAGACGGTGGTGTTCGCATTCCGAGTGATTTAATACATTTTGAAAAAATAAGTAAATACAAAATCTTAACAGGAAAAAATGAAAATCCAGATTATGTTTTTTCATCTCTCGAAAATTTAAAATCTGATATTCATTTTCAACTCAATCAAACAATAGTGCAAAAATTTGTAAGACCTGAAATAGGTTTAAATAATTTTTATTCAGCAGACGAGGCTGAATTATTATTTTTAATGTCAGTCGGCGGTTTACATACGTTACTCGCCGGACAAGCCGGGTCGGGTAAAAGCTTTTTAGCTAAACAATTGATAAGTTTTTTAAGTTATTCAAACCGAATGCTTGCGCAACATAAGAGTTGGTTTCCTGTGATTGCGCCTCACCACAGTCTAACGCCAGGGGCTTTCTTAGGTGGTGGGGTCTCTTTACAATCTGGTGAAATTGAAAAAGTAACAGAAGGCGTTTTAATTTTAGATGAACTCTTAGAATTTCACCGTGAGATATTAGAATCTTTGCGTGAACCTATGACAGGTGAGTCTTTAAGAATTGCAAGAGCGGGGCAAGTTAAAATTATAAAACCAGATTTTCAAGTTATTGCGACCACAAATTTATGTCCTTGTGGAAAGTGGACTCCGGCCGTGCAAAATCTTTGCTGTCGGTTTTCTATACAGAAATGCAAAGGCTATATGAATACTTTATCTGGTCCTTTATTAGATCGATTTGGATTATTGTTTTTTCATCATAATCAAAAAGTAAAAAGATTCATTTCGGGCTTTGAGATTTTAGAAAGAATTGAAAAATATAATTTATTAAATCCAGTCGAAGTTCAGGTTTCAGATTGTTATGAGATCGTATCAGAGTTGTATCCAGATATTTCAGCGCGTAGAATTCAGTCTTTAATAAAAGTGGCGCAGATTTATGCTCGTGAATCTCAGAAACAAAAAGTGGATCTACAAGAGATCCACAAAAGTGAAAAATGGACAATTCAAAATTTTGAACGACTTTCTATGGGTATGACTTAGAAAGTACCGCTTAATGAAACGTTAGCAAAATAGCGCGTTGATATTACAACGTTATCAATATTTGACATGCCTTGAGCTGCAGGTACGCCAAGTTCTGCTGTTGCGGCTAAGTTGGGTTGCAGATTATAAGAGTATTTTGCAGCTGCATAAACAGCCCAGTCATTTTGATCGTGATAGTAAAATTCAGTCGCGGCACGTGATAATGTGCGATCTTGGCCATCAATCGAAGTTTTTTTGCGAAAATAACCTAAAGCTTCAAGAGTTACGCCGTTTCCGACAGGTAAAAAGCCCCAAGCATCAGCGCGGTACATATCACCAAAGCGGTAACCATTTTCGTTATGACCATAACGTTGTACAGTTGTTAACTTTGCACCTGTTTGAAATTTGGCGCTGTTGTAGGCTTGAGTTAAGCTGATTGTTGGATCAACTGTGCCTGAACCGAGTTGTAAAAAATATTTATAACGAACATTAGGTGCATATTCGTGATTAACATTCACAGTGCCTGTTGGTAAAAATACACCCGTATCAAGCACAGTGACGAAAGAATCTTGTTTCGCTAAAACTGTTGAAAGGTTCATAAGAGTGTCACCGAAACCAGAACTAACTTCGCGGTAGCTAATTGCTCCTGAATTCACAACATAATCATTTCGAATAAATTGAGCTTTGACAGAAATTTTTTGGCTAGCATTGATTGTGCGCTCTGCAGTTAGATTCTGATTGTAGACACTCACGTCACCAAATGAATATGTGGCTGCAGCTTGAGTTCCGCCAAGGTTAGTTAAGCTCGCAGTCGTTGACATTTTCCATTGCGGAGAACTAGCCTGCGGAGCAACTTGAGCCGTTGAAGTGTTGATCGATGTAGAATCTTGATTTTGAGTTGACGCTGATGATTCTTTGTTTTGTGCATAAGTTGTTAGTGATAAACCTAAGACCGATGCGATAAATAATTTTTTTAGCATAAATACCCCTCTTTATTTTGCAGATAGTATGATTACTCTAGATGTAAGCTTTTGTTTAATTTATTTATGAGATTAGCGCCTAACGTCAGATAAGTTATTTTTGGTTAAAGTCCGGTGAAACCACGCAAAATGTTTGTTATTACAGCAAGTTAGTGTTGTTTGAGCCGTTATCTCTAAGCTCAACTTGACATTAATGTGTGCGCACATTAATTTGAATGAACGTTCTCATATAAGGTGGGTTGGCCGAGGAGTTAGGCAGCGCTCTGCAAAAGCGTGTACGGGGGTGCGAGTCCCTCACTCACCTCCAAATTATTTTTTAAATTTCCTTATAAAAAATGAGTATATAACCAAGTATCAACATGAATTTAATATATTAAATTTAATGAGATTTTGAGAATATACAAAATTCTGAAGACATCGTTGGCGTTGTGTATTAAGTCAGTCATAAAACTGGAGAATTCTATGAAGTATTTTATGTGTGCTTTTATTTTGGCTTTGTCGTTCGTTTCTCAATCTCAGGCTACTGTAATTAAGTGCTCAGGGCAGGGTAAAACACTTGAAACACAATTTGTGGCGGCTGCGAACGGTGTTTACAAAGCTGATGTCTACTTTGGTGAAAATGGCTTAAACGCTCAAAAGTTAAAAGGTTCTATTGCAATTGATGTGCAATTTAGTCCGCCAGGGGGCGTATCCGTCAATCATCACGTTAATTCATATTCAGGTGTGTATTCTGATGGTGGCAACACGATTGGCTTTTGGTTAGTTCAAGTTTTTGACTTAAATGGTAAGTACCTATTTGATTTTAAAAACGTGTTCGGTATGAATACAAAAGCTTTAGGTGATTGTAAGTTATCTAACTAGATACAACCGCACAATATGAGTAATTGATTACGCTAATGTCATAATTAAAGGACGACCTTTAGTTATGACTAGAGTGTGTTCGTATTGCGCAGTAAAAAAACCTGGTTGTGTAACAAGTGTCCAGCCATCGCCATTTTCAAAGACCTCATGAGCTCCTGAAGAAATAAAAGGCTCGATTGTAATGACCTGATTCTCTTTAAGGATGCGTTTGTCGTTTTTGTCATAGTAACCAGGGATAAAATCAGGTTCTTCATGTAAAGCTCGACCAACACCATGACTGCCAAGATTTTCAATGACTGTAAAGCCGTTTCTTAACGCTTCGTTTTCTATAGCATGTCCAATACGATTGAGTTTTGCTCCGGCTCGCGCTTCGAGTAAAGCACTTTCTAAAGCTTTTTGAGCAGTTCTGCAAATCTGTAGATATAAATTTGATTTTGGAGGAATAATTGTTGAACCACCAGTATCAGCAAAATACCCATCGAGTTCAGCAGATACATCTATATTAATCAGATCGCCAGCTTTTAGAATTTTATTGCCTGGTATTCCATGGGCGGCTTCTTCATTTACGCTGATGCATGTGTAACCAGGAAAATTATATGTCAACTGAGGAGCAGATCTAGCACCATGGCGGGATAGAAAAACGCCACCAATGGTATCGAGTTCTTGAGTCGTCATTCCGGGCTCAATTCGGGCTTGCATGTGCTTGAGACATTGAGCGACGATTTTTCCAATTTTACGAAGAGAAATTAGATCTTTTTCTGAATTAATAGACATAGGACTATAATATCATGTTTTTAAAATAAAATCTACTTTGTAGATGAGTTACGACTATCTCGACTTGATAGATTTTTTTAATTGATGTTACGATTGTTAATAAACTCTGTTCGATGAAAGATTAATAAATGACTAGTAAAGTTGAAAACGTAAACATGGAATTTCCAGTTATTAAAACAGCTCGGTTATTACTAAGAGCCTTTGAACTTCGTGATGCGCTAGAAGTTCAAAGAATGGCTGGTAATCCAAAAGTCGCAGCGACAACAGCTATGATTCCACATCCTTATCCTGATGGAATAGCAGAAGCTTGGATTTCTAAACATTTAGATTGGTACAAAAACGGTTCGTCTGTTGATTTTGCAATTGAACTTCAAACAACTCAGAAACTGATCGGCAATATCAGTTTATTTTTTGATAAAATTAACCACAAAGCAGAAATTGGTTATTGGATTGGTGAAGAGTTTTGGAACCATGGTTATTGTACAGAGGCCATGCAAGCGGCCATTGATTATGCTTTTACTGTTCGTGGGGTAAATAAAATTGTTTGTCGACATATGTCTACGAACCCAGCTTCGGGTAAGGTTATGATTAAAAACGGAATGACTCAAGAGGGTGTTTTTAAGCATGATGTTTATAAAGACGGTCGTTTCGTGGATATGATTATTTACGGAATGTTAAGTCTTGAGTGGGAATTTAGAGATCAGTATTAAAATAATTTTTTCTATAAATAGATAAATAAATATAGCCAAATAATTTTTTTTAAGATAAATTGTGTTTATCTATTCTATATGAGAGGAGGACATTATGATTTTAAAACTTTTTAATCAAAAGCTACAATTACCTGAGACATCTTTACCAGCGATGGCAGTCGTTAATTTAATGCAACAAACAGATTTGTCTTCCTCTATTTTGCTCACGGCCTTCTAGGGCAAAAATCAGTAAAACAAATCACAATAATATAAAATAAAGTCATTTTTTTGATTTGCGACAATCAAAATGCTTTCGTTTTTTTTAACGAAAATCATGTTGCTTTATTTTTTAATATTCAAAAACTAAATAAAAATTATTTAAAAGGAAAAATATATGAACAACTTTAGACTTTATGTAAGTCATTTACACAGTCATTACGAATTTGAATGTTATAAATTTATCATTAATTTATTTCGTTTAGGTTATAAACTATTACACAGTTTTATCATTTTTTGGTGGTTAGGATTTTTTGCTATCAAGTATGTGCTTAAGCTGTGTTTCGAGCCTGTTTATTTAAGAAAATATAACAGTGCTGATGCACCTCCTGAACTTATTGAATATAGTGGGCTTGGGTATAATCCAAGCCCTTATTTAAATATAAATCAATAAGACGATTGCCGTTTTATCTGCAGTTATATTTAAAGTAGAATTTGACACTAAATTAACAATTATTTAGTTTACTTTGATCAATGTGGATGAAATAAATGTAATATGAGAGTTGAAAAACAACATTCATTTGCAGATGGTCATTTTAAAGTCGCAGTAGATGCTGCACCTAATGCAATGATTATGACAAATGATCAAGGGCAAATTGTTTTAGCCAATCAACAAGCAGAGTTATTATTTGGATATTCAAAAGCAGAACTTATTGGTCAAAGTATTGAAATGCTTGTACCTGAACGTTATCGTCAGCAGCATCCGCATGAGCGCCGTTCATTCTGGGAAAAACCTTCTCCGCGTAAAATGGGTGCTGGTCGTGATTTATTTGGATTACGCAAAGATAAAACTGAAGTGCCAGTTGAGATTGGTTTAACTCCTGTAGAGCTCAAGGATGGTCGTTACGTCATTAGCGCCATCGTTGATATTACTGAAAGACAAAAAACTGAAAAAAAACTACAAGCTAAAACAGAAGAACTTGCAAGGTCGAACGCTGAACTTGAACAGTTTGCTTATGTTACTTCTCATGATTTACAAGCACCTTTGCGCCACATTACGGCTTATGTTCAATTGCTTGAAAAACAACTGGACGGCAAATTAGACGCTAAATCACAACAAATGATGGGGTTTGTTGTCAGTGGCGCCAAAAGAATGCAGCAACTGATTAATGGGTTGCTCAGTTTTTCTAGGGTCAGTCGTGATCGTTCACATTTTTCTCAAGCCGATTTGAATCAAATAGTACAAGACGCATTAGCAAACTTGGAAATCGTTTTAAAAGAATCTCAAGTGAGTGTAACTGTTGATTCATTGCCAGTTGTTAATGTTGATGCTCAACTGATTGTTAATTTATTTCAAAATTTAATTGAAAATGCGGCTAAGTTTAAAAAAGAAAACGAATCAGGGCGCATACATATATTTTCAGAAATTAAAGGTTCTGAAGTTATTATCACTGTTAAAGATAACGGAATTGGAATTCAAGAAGAATATAAAGAAAAAGTTTTTGTGATTTTTCAAAGACTGCACACACCAGAAGAATATCCTGGTACGGGCTTAGGATTGGCTATTTGTAAAAAAATACTGCATTTTCATGGTTGTCAAATTTGGATTGAATCTGAGTACGGAGTAGGGTCTTCGTTTTGTTTTAATTTGCCGCTGGCTTAAAAAGGGGTTGTTATGTACAGACGTAAACTTTCGATTATGATTGCTGAAGATGATTTGGCAGATATCAATTTAATTCAAAGCTTATTAGAAAAAAGTCCCTATCTAGAAAAAATCGAAATTGTACGAAATGGTCAAGAATTGATGGATAATCTGAATTTGAAAAAATATGATTCCTCGTTACATCCAGATTTAATTTTACTCGATCTTAATATGCCAAAAAAAAATGGTCGACAAGTCTTAAGCGAAATGAAGATTGATCCTCAGTTTAAAAAAATACCTGTTATTGTTTTTACAAGTTCAGGTGATGAAAAGGATATTCTAGATTGTTATACATTACATGCGAATAGTTATATTCGAAAACCAATCGATTTAAATGACATGAATGATACGCTTCAATATATCGAAGATTATTGGTTTAAAACTGTATCTTTACCCAGTGATAGAATGAACTAGTGTTTTTGTCGGGTTAAAAATAGGTCACTGATTTCATTAATAAAAGCCTCATAACCCATACGCAAAGGTTTGTAGTGGAAAATATCTGCGCCATGTTCTTTTATGTCAGATTCCTTTAAAAGTTCTAATCCTGTTGTAATAGCTATGATGACATTAGATTTGCGTTTTTCACGTATAAATCGCACTAGATCAAGCCCCGAGGTGAGTGAACTGCTATCTGCTTTGCGCAAGTGAATATCTGTTATTACCGCATCGTAGTTGAATTCTTTAAACTTATTTGCAGCATCAATTAGATTATCGGTGTGGTCTACTTTGTGTCCCATGGCTATAGCGAACTCAATGAGTGGATACGCAAAATCTAAATTATCTTCGATAAATAAAATATTCATTTTAATCTATTGCTCCATGTTTTAATTTATGTAAACATATAACAGTTTATTTAATTGTTTTCTTTACCGGAGGTCAACATGAATTTGTTCTCGACAGTACGTATATTATTAATAGAGGACGAACAGGCCGACGCATTTTTAGTCGAACAGTATTTATCTGACAAAAAAAACCATCAGTATGAAATTCAATGGATTAATCATTTCGACCAAGCTGTTGAAATCGTAACAACTGGTCAAATTTTTAATTATGATGTGATTCTCGTTGATTATTTTTTAGGTCGAAAAAATGGTTTAGATTTTATGAAAATTTTAGATGAGAAAAAAATAAACTTGCCGGTTATTCTTATCACTGGTGTGGATAATTATAATGTCGATCTAGAAGCTATGAAATTAGGGGCATCAGATTTTATTATTAAAGGTCAGTTTGATGCAGACATTTTAGATCGATCTATACGTTATGCGATTGAACTGAAAAAAAATCAAAAACTTATCATACAACAACAGCAAAAAGAGGCTTTGTTGTATAAAGCAACTGCTCTTGCAGATATGGCACAATTTGTTGCGCATGAGATTAATAATCCGCTGGCTTCGATTCAAGGCAATGCCGCTGCTATTCAAATTATTTTAAAAAAAGATCCGCCAGATATCAAAAAAGCACAAGATCTTGTCGAGCGCATATTTAAGATGATCGATCGCATTGGTGAAATTAAGAAAAATTTAAAAACTTACTTCACACATTTAGCAGAAGAACAACTTGTGCAAGCTGATTTAAATGTGATTATACGAGAATCGTTACAGTTATGTCGTGATAAAATGTCTAATCGCCAAGTTGAAGTTAAATTTGATAATCAGCAGCCCCATTTTGTTGGGTGTCATCCTGTTGAGTTGTCTCAAGTCTTTACAAATTTGATTAATAACTCATATGATGCGCTTATTGGTGTGGATAATCCCTGGATTCAAATAGAAATTAATAATAGTGGTCAGAGTGTGCAAGTGCTATTTACAGATAATGGCCCCGGTATTCCAGACGAAACTCGTGCCAAAATGTTTACTAAATTTTATACGACAAAAGAGAAAGGTACTGGTGTTGGATTATATTTATCTAAAGCTATTATCGAAAATTATGGTGGACAGTTTTATTTAAATCAAGATGCTAAGAATACTCAATTTATTATTCAACTTCCAGCAGTTGGCTCTGAAACTAAAAAAAATATTTACCGTTTACTTGTTGTTGATGATCAAACCGATTTTGCGGACATTGTAGCCGAAAATATTTCTTACTTAGAAATTGAGGACCAAATCAAAGTCGATGTTGAAACAAGTCCTTTGCGAGCCATGCAACTTGTTCAGCAGAACCACTATGATGCGATCATTATTGACTTACATATGCATGAAATGAACGGAATAGATTTTGCTCTGAGTATGTTAAATACGACCCAAAATCCGCCAATATTTTCTTTTATGTCTGGGTATTTTAATAAAACGGCTATTGAAACAATTCATGAAAAACATTTAGGGCTCATTTTCGAAAAACCACTCGATGTGAGTAAGATGATTAGTGAGACTTTGGCTCACATCAAGTCTAAATCTGCTTAAAATATAAGAACAACATTCGTTAATTCCTTTAAAAAGCTTTGAGAGTATGATTTAGCTCATACTTTTCTGACTTAAGTCCTCTTAAAACAATGTTATCAAAAAGCATTAACCACAAAGAGGGTTTGTATGAAAAAAAGTAGTTCTTTTAAAGTTTTTATTTATTTATTAGCACTGTTAATAAGTGCTAATAAAGCATATGCAGCAGCTGAAATCGAGTTTTACTCACAAGCTGCAGATGAGTTTAAAGTTGAGTTTGAGGCTGTTTATAAATCGGATTACAAAACACTAGATCAGGTGCAAAAGTTAAATGGCTATCAAAGACGGGATTTAGAAGATTTTAAAATCAAAGCCACTACGCAATTTATTTTTGGTCCGCTAACACATAGATCGCTTGGAGCTGAGCAAAAAGGTCAAAAAATCGAAATGCGCGTTGATCAAGCTTATTTAAAAGATAATGCAGTTTTTATACCTTACAAGTATGCCGGTGTTTGGATGGTTTCACATGATGTTAAATTGAAAGAATTTGCGATACCTCTACCATTTAATTCACAACAGCTGAGAACTCCGAACTGGAAAAACTGCACTGATTCAGGATCGGATCACAATGATTATTCTTTTTTATGGTATTTCTGGGATCCTGAAAGATATGGTTGTGATCACAAACTTGACGTGGATTATCAAATGGTTTTTCCTAAAGTGTACACTCAAACTCAACAAACTGTGCAGACTTATCCTGAGTACAATAATATGATTCGCCAAGGAAAAGTTGCGATGACATTTGGTTTTGGCTATGTCGAAGATCAAAATAATCCTAATCCTTATTCGGATCAAGATTATGGAATGACTGAGTTTCGAAAATTTCTAAACTTGTTAAAAAATGATATATCTTTGTATAAACCAACTGAAAGTTCAATTCTTGAAAAAAAATATTTAAACTCAATTTCTGCAAATAAAAAAATTGGTTCACAGTTTAATTTTATCAAAGATGGCGTTGAGTATGAAATCAAAGTTGTTGCAGCTGCGGATATCGATCAAATGGAGTTATTTGCGCAGAGCTTTGCGTCTGAGCACGATGCATTCTTTGGATGGTTTGGTCATTCACGTGTTGGCAGTGGTTTTGATGCTTTTCAGTTTAGTCAATTAGTGAATCAGCACCCACAAAAATATACAGTCACTGCTGATTATCAGCTCGTTTATTGGGCTGGTTGCAATAGTTATTCTTATTATACTAAGCCATTTTTTGATTTTAAATCAAATTTATTGGCTCATGATAATAGTGGTACTAAGTCATTAGATATTATTTCAAATGGGTTGCCTTCGTACTTTTCACTTAATGCGCTTAATGCAGAAGTTTTATTAAAAGCACTTGTCAATCCTGAGAAAAAGAATTCATATCAAGATATCATTAACGGTATCGAGAAAAAAGCTAATCAATTTGGAATTAGCGTGCTCGTCAATGTACTCGGGGATGAAGATAATAGCGAACCGAACTAAAACCAATAAAGAGGCTTATTTTGAAAATTGCATTTTTTGACACTCACAAGTTTGAAATTAAATTTTATCAAGAACAGATGAGTGGTTTCGAATTTACATTTTTTGATGTTAAGCTTTCGATACAAACGGTACACTTGTGCCAAGGTTTTGATGCGATCTGTATATTTGTGAATGATCAAGTCAGTGCAGATGTTATTAATCGGATTCAATTTTACGGAATTAAACTGATTGCATTAAGATGTGCTGGTTATAACAATGTTGATATTAAAGCAGCTGTAGCGCATGGATTACCTGTCGTGCGGGTAGAGGAGTATTCTCCGTATGCTGTAGCTGAATATGCGGTATCGTTGATTCAGTGTTTAAATCGTAAAGTTCATAAAGCTTATAATCGAGTTCGTGAAGGTAATTTTTCTCTTGATGGGCTTGTTGGATTTGATCTGCATGGTAAAACTGTCGGAGTTGTTGGAACGGGTAAAATTGGTTCAGCTTTTTGTCAAATCGTAAAAGGTTTTGGCTGTAAAGTTTTAGCAACTGATGTTGATGAAAATGAAGAGCTTAAAAAAAATGGTGTTCAGTATGTGGGCCTAAATCAGTTATTCACTGAATCGGATATAATATCATTACATGTGCCACTGAATGAAAAAACTTTTCATATGTTAAATGCAGCCAGTTTTGCATTAATGAAAAAAGGTGTCATGGTTATTAATACGGGACGAGGTTCGTTAATTGATAGCAAAGAACTTATTAAAAACTTAAAAAATGGCAAAATAGGTTTTGCTGGTCTAGACGTTTATGAAGAAGAATCTCAATATTTTTTTGAAAATCATGAACAAGAAATATTATCTGATGACGTGTTAGCGAGATTAATGACATTTCCCAATGTGATATTGACATCACATCAAGCTTTTTTAACTGATCAGGCTTTAACTAATATTGCACTGACAACATTACAGAGTCTTAAGCAATTCAAGATGGGCCAAAAACTGACCCATCAAGTTTTGTGATCACTTTTAGCTAATTATTTTTTAGATTTTTTAGTTGTTGTGGTGTCAACTTTTGTTTCAATTTCAGCAGCACTCATAGAGTAATAAACTGTAACTTTGCCACCTTGTTTAAGGTCGCCAGTTAGTTTTGTTGCTGCAGTTTTTTCGATTTCAAATTTTTCACCTTTTTTATCAACAGTAATTGTAGATTCTGTAATAGCTAGTACAGTGCCAGTAACTTGGTAAGTTTTGGCAGCTACTGCTGCTTGTGATAAAATTAAAGACACAGCGATAACGATTGATGATTTTTTCATGTGTACTCCTTTTTGGTATTTTAGAATAAGATCATATTATTCAATGTTACCGCAAGTGTCTAGATGACTTCTTACTTTATGTCGTGATTAGTCTAAATCAAACTTGCGAACAAGAATTTTGATTTGAAGTTGAATTTCTCTTTGCGATTCTTTAGTTAATATGGGTTGAGTTCCTCCGTAAGTGCTCTTATCGGCTTGAGGCTCAGCATCAATTGCTGAGTAAGTATCTGTGTAGCTAAAAGCCTTTCCGTCATTTAATTTTTTTAGATGTTTAGTGTCTTTTAGGTCGTTGATGATGCTCAATTGTAACTGTTCTTTGGCGCCACTATCAAAATTATTAAAAATTTCACAGGCAGGTGTGTTTTGAACCTTGATGTAAAAGCGACTTCCGTCACTAGTTGCATTCATAGATCCGAATGAACATGTTTTTGTTGCTCCAAAGCTATTTTTAAATTTCAATTTTAAATCATCATATGGATTTCCGATTAAATTGCCAGCAGGAGTTTGATTTTCTGAAAAAGAAATTCCAGAGTAAGTTCTGGTAACATTAATAATATTTTCGTGCCATTCGCAGCGTTTTGTTATGTCATAACTGCCACAGCGAGTAGACCCAGAAATTGATAGATCGAGATCAACATTGTCTTTTTGATATCTAAAGTTTTCTAAATTAACTTCAATAATAGAGCCTTGATTTACTGTTACTAAAACCTGTCTTTCATTTTGATCTAAATTACTGATGTAATCGGTTAACTTGTTGTCAGCAAAAGAAGTAAAAACGACTTCAGGAAATAGAATTTGCTGTGCTTTTGCGAGACTAGCAATTCTTTGTCCTGTTAAAGTTGTTGAAAATTGTTGGTACGAGACTTCTAATGATTTATTTTCTTCGTTTTTAGTGTATGAAACATTTAGGCAAACTGTATTTTCACATTTGGCTTTAGCGGCGTCATCTGCGTCTTTTAATTCAAAAGGTACTGTAAATGCATCATATGCAGCATTGATAAGTTGATCAATGATAGAATTACGATCACCTTTAATGAAGATGCTAAGTGTTTCTGATTGTATAATTTTTTTCAAATTTAATTGTAGTTCAGCTTTTGCGTAAGGTGGGTACTGTCCAGCTAATGAAGCTTGAAGTTTTTCGAATATTTTTGAACGATTAAGTTGAATATGTGTATCAGCATCTAAATATCCAACTAAAACTTCATATTCAGACTGCACATCGACTTCGTTGTAGTAAAGAGCTTCGTTGATTATAAAATCTGCTTGATCTGCTGGTACGACAAGATTCAACGTAAATGGTCTATTGATTTCGCATTGATCAGATCCTACAAAGTAATTTGGAGTAATGTCATATTCAGATCCGGCTACAGACAAAGTAAATTTTTTAGGGCAACCATCGAGTGGACCGTATGATGTTTTTTCTTGATTAAAACCGCGGTCAAGCAGTGCTTGTTTAAGTTGTGGTTCGTCAACTAAATAGCTAGCTGGTAAAGTCACTTTATTAACGCCATCAACAGACGGGATTTCTTTTGAAAACCCATCAACAAGTATTGCATGAAGTGGTATTAAAACGTTGTTTCCGACCTTTCTAACTTTGACATGTGCTTTATCTGCTTTTCTATAAAGATAAAGCTTTGGTGCTATGTACACTGCAGGTTTCGTTTTAATGTTGCTTCTTGAGCTGATCGTAAAAGCTTGTACATTTAAATAGCTCGGTAAATTCAGTGATTCCAAACTTGTTTCTTTAAGTTGTTGTTCGACTTTAACACGTCCTTGATCGGTTAAAACTTTTGATTTAACGAGTACAGATGATCCGTATGATTCGTTTTGCTCAGTATAATCAGATTCGCTGAGTGTTTGCTTGCCGGATGATTGGCCTTTGTTGATATGTTCGGTTGTGTTTGTGCCGCTTTGGCAAGATAGAAGGCTCATGGTCAGAGCCGCGGCCGTAGTCGCATTTAAAATAAAATTATTGAGCCTTTTTGGCAATTTGTTTACAGAATTGTTTGTTTCAGTATTCATAGATCCCCCTTTTGGACTATACTTGAGTCAAGGCAATCCTTGTGCCATTTACGGGGCCGACTAGAATGTTTTATATTTGATTTAAAAACTGATTTTCGGATGATTTCTGATTTTTTGGATTTGGGATCTTGAATATGAGATTTGTTTTTGGGGTGTGAGGAGGTTTTAATTTTAATGCTCGGTCTTGATATGTTTGATAAAGTTGGAATATGCTAAGAATTTTAGATAAAATAGATCTCCCGAATAACGAGTATCTTAAATTAGATGCAGATATTTCTATAGGTAAATTACTGTCAGAGTCTGAATTGTTTCGTTTTAAGAAAGTCTCTAGAGTGTTGATGCATTTAGAAAATAAAATTGATAATCAATTAAATATTGTAAAGACTGCAAAGAATAACTTAATTAAGATTGATAACTTAGAACAGAAAGAGACTATTTTAGAGCAAACATTGACAGATGCCTTTTCTAAAAATTTGAATTTTCTGGGTAGTTTAGAAAAGGAAAAGATCAAAGAACAGCTTACAAAAAGTATTAACAATGGTCATGTTTACATGATGGATGGCAAATCTGAAGTACTTGCCTTTTTGATTATAAAAGAAATGCAACATTGGGGCGAAGAGAAGTTATTAGTGGCGTGGATTTGGATCAAGTCAGATATTGAAAAGCAAGAGAAAGTGAACATTAGGAGCTCGTTACAAAATTTATTTAGAACATATAATATTAAAAATATAATAGCATCTATTCATATTCAAAATATAGCTTCATTATATTTTTTTGAAAAGCTTGGTTTTAAACCTGTGGCAATCAGTTTAAAAGATATTTAGTAGAGGTTATTAATGGATATTAATGATTTTTTTATTGTAGATAACTGGTATGAAGTGAAAAAAATTAGTTTAAATGTCTACTGCGTCACAGAGCCAGGACATGTGAGTTTCTACATATTTAAAATAAAAAACGAAGCAGTTTTTATTGACTCAGGACTTGGGCTTTGTGAAAGCATGGCTAAAAAATTATTTAGAAAACTAGGAATTGAAGCATTTGATGTAATATGCACGCATACTCACTGTGACCATATTGGTTTAAATTATCTAGCCCGCAATGTCTATCTTTCTCAAAAAGAATGGGCTAAATATGTAAAACAGAATGAGAGAAATCAGCTGCAGTCATATATTAAAATTTTAAAAAATCATATGCAATGGCCCAATGTTAATTTAGATAAAATTGAATATAAAGAATGGAAGCCAACACATTTTGTAAATGATGGTGAGCTTCTTGATTTTGAACAACATCAGTTTGAAATAATTTCATCACCAGGCCACACGACTGGTGGTATATTGGTCTATGAGCAAATGACTAATTTTTTATACAGTGGTGATCTTATATACACTGGAGCAATGTACTTACATTTAAACGATAGTGACTATAATTCATTTAAGAATTCTATAAAACACCTAGTTCAAATCAAAAATGAAAATACAAAGCTAGTTATTTGGCCCTCTCATAATCAAATTCCATTACCAGATGAATATCCTGAAAAAGTTCTTGATTTTACTTATCAATACGAAAGTGGCGCAAAAATAAATATATCGAGCTACGCATCAGACGATATTTTTTTAGAAGGCTTGGTGTTAGAAAATGATGGAGTTAAAATAATATAAAAAAAGCATTAATATAGACAGGTGCGATTGATTTTTAGTAGTTATTCTTCTGGTATACTGTATAATAAAGTTTAAACTATGCATTTAACTTTTATTAGTGATCTTGATTTTAAAATTAGACGCACATTTGTAATTTCAATGGTTGCTCTTTTATTTTATAATTTTAGCCATTTTGCAATGATTCCATTTTTAGGGTTAATAAGCGAAAATTTTCCATATTATTTGTCGCCAGTAGCTGTTGGTCTAGCACTTAGCTTGAAATCAATTTCAGAAAAAATAAGTTTATTAGGTTTATCGTTAATAGCTAAAAAAATTACGTCTAAGTACTTCGTTGTTATTGGTTTTATAGTTAGAGCGTTGGTTTTTACGTTTATACCTCAATATAGACTTGAAAATTATGATTTTATCTTAGTTTTGATGCTCATAGTGATTGGAATATCTGGCGCATTTATAAGACCAAACATTAGAGACATAATTTCACAAATCGATTCTAAAAATAGATCTCAAGTAAATAGCTTGATGTTCGTTTGTTCTAATCTAGGTGCTATTTTAGGACCTTTATTGGTCAGTTTTTTTAACCTTAGTCAATTAAAAATAATTTTCTTTTCATTGGCAGCTATTGATCTTTTAATAGCGATTAATGTCTATTTTTTTGTGACAGTAGTGGAATCAAAAGAAAATTTATCAAGTCCGCAAAAATCTGAAAAGTTATTCTATGAAATATTTAAATTAGTTTATTTATCTAACTCAGAGCTTGTTAAAATATATTTAGTTCAATTTTCATTTTGGGTTATCGTCTCACTTTGTATTATGTTGGTATCTTTTATAAATAAGTTGAATCCAGACATAGCTTATTTTCGGGGATATATATTTGCAATTGAAGGTATGACTGTAGTTGCTGCGCAGCTTTTTTTTATGTATTTCAAATCGAGTTCTAAGTACTTTACAAGGCAAAACATGATTCTATCAGTTTTTTTATTATTTATAGGCTCAGCGCTTTTATTTTATCCCAAAAATATTTTTATGTTGTTAATGGCAAGCATTTTAATCGGTTTTTCAGAGGCAGTTATAGGTCTATTTATTTATAATACATTTAGCTCTAAAATTGAAATTTTCAAGCTTCCATCTCAACAGATGTTCTCTGCATTATTACTGTTTGAAATGTTAGGTGATACCTTTGGATATTTTGTGAGCGGAATTTTTTTGAATAACACTACTTTTAATTCACATATACTTCTTTTTATATTGACTACAGTTGTAGGTATCATGACCTATTCAATTTGGCGTTTGCGATGTGATTTATGTTAACCAAAATGCGAAGCTATTTTTTTTGGCGTACCATATCTTCTATCGGAGATGAAGTCTGGGCTGTCGCATTGCCAATTTTCATATCTAGTCTTTTGGATAGTTCGGCGATTGGTTTTGCTTACTCTTTTGGATCGGTAGGTACAATTTTAGGTTTTTTGATGGCCAGCTGGTTATCTCATAAAATATCTGATGCAAAAGGCGCTATGTTAGCCGATATACTTCAAAGTATAATCTATATGTGTATTGCGATTTTAATTTTCAAAAAAATTTCGATACAGAAAGAATTGTGGTTTTCAATATTTTTTATGATCGGACTATTAGGTGCTGTTTGGTTTGCATTATCTGAAACTATGGTCTCTAGATTAAGTTTGAAATCTGAAAGTTTAATTCATAAATGGAATTATTTTTCTGGAACCTTCGGGCCCATACTAGGTCCTGCAATTGCTGGAGGTCTCGGTACTCTTGGCATGTTTGTATTAGCTCCTTTTATCAATGCAATATCGTTTCTCGGTCAGGCCTGGCAGATAAATAAGATTTCCGATGGCGAAAAAAAAGAACAAGTGTCAGTCGATAAGCATGATGTCTCATGGTTTAAAAATTTTAATATAGGGATTAGCCAGATATTTAAAGACAAGCGTTTGGCAAGTATGACATCTATTCCCTTATCGGTAAAAGTTTGTCTTGTTGGGATATTTCCATTTTTGCTCATTAAGCTATCCAAGATCGGCGTTTCTCCTGTTGTATGCTCTGTAATTATAATTTTTTTTCCATTAGGGTCATTATTAGGTGCATTCGTTTATCAAAACAAAAAATTTGAACGCATTAATTTCTCCTTGTTACGAAATGTTTATACGATGTTAATAAGTATGATTTTATTAGGCTGGATCTATATCGATAAATCACCGATTTTAATTTTAATCCCACTTGTTCTTTTTGTAAGTGGTTTTACTTCTGCGCAGTATACAATACAATTAAGAACTATTCGGCAAACAATAGTGTCCAAAGATATTTTAAGTGTTGTAATTTCAGCGCAAAGTTTATTAGTCAGGCTCGTCACGCCAATTTCTGGTTTTCTATTTGGCTTTTTGCTAGCTGAAAATCTAAAAATAGGCATAATTATTTATTCGATATTGTTATTTATCGCTTTTGTAGGGGTACGAGTACTTAATGCACGGAACTTATAATTTAGCGCAATATAGTAAATCTTTATTTTATTAAGACTATTTTTTTTGCCATTAAGCAGTATTGTATCTTTTCAATACGGATCTAAATTTTTCTAGATATAATCTATTTGCTGATCCTCTTGAGTTTAGAGCTTTTGGATGGAAAAAAATATACTTACTTTAAAATTATTGGAATAGATCCTGACATTGATTTAGGTAATAATTTGACACCTAGTTTTATACATTTAGCAACGATTTCATCATCATCGAATCGGCTGGTAACAAGAATAGACTTGTCAGCTATCTGAAGGTCTTCAATGATCTGCAGACCATTTTCATTTTGATCAATGTATTCTTGATCAATCAAATATAGAATATCTTTTTGATTTTGTAGTCCTGCGACTGATTCTTTGAATTCTTTAATTGATGTATAATTGAAAATTTTAATATTTGCAAATTTGTTTGTATAAAATTCAAATTTTCTTTTCCAGACCTGGTGAATTGAATAATCATCATCTAGACAAAATATTTTACATTTTTTTGTTATATTAAGTGAGTTGGCAAACCAATCAGGAGTTTGTGACTTAGGAATAATAATCTTAACTTCTGTACCTTTATTTAGTGTGGAATGAATTTTTAAAACGCCGTTATTCTTTTCAATTATGTTTTTAGCATGCATAAAGCCTAAACCACTGCCGCTTTCACTGTTTTGTTTTCCATAAGATATTGAAAGCTTACCTAGTTTCTCTAATATTTCTCGAGGCATTCCTTTGCCATTATCTTTAATAATTACTAGAGTGCTGAGGTCATCTTGTTGGACTGTGACTGAGATTTTTCCACCTTTTTCATCAAAAGATTCAATTGAATTATTTATGAGGTTAGATAGAACTCGAGAAATATCTTTTGTATTAATTTTAATAAATGCATCAAAACATTTTTGAGAATCATACTCAATCTCAAGATTTATTTTATCTCTAATTTGGATTCGTTTTTCTGATATCAAAGCATCTATAGTTGGAATCAGCATACAATCATCGCTATTTTGATTGCTATTGCGTGTATAAAAAATATTTATATCAGCATCTGAGTTTTGTGCCGTTTTACCCTTTGATAGTAAATCATTGGCGATATCATTGATTCTTTGAACTGCACTACGAATTAAAATTCTTTTGTCTTCGGATATTTCATTTAAGGTACTTAATATCATTGCTAATGCAGATAGGGGTGATCTGATGTCATGAGCTACTTGTCGGGTAATAAGTGCGATCGTCTTGTTTTTTTCATTTTCAACAATTTCTTTGTATAGATTTTGTATTGAGGTTGCAAGTTTATGAACCTCTTCGATAGCATCGTCTGGCATGTTAAAACTATTTAAATTGTCATTGAATTTGGCATTTGTTAACATAACTATAGGTTTTGCTATTTTAGTTTGAAACTGATTCGTAACAAAATAATATCCAATTAAAAAGACTATTATTTGAAGAAAAATGAGAAAAAATATTTCTTTACTTGAGTTGAATAAGTTTCTTCTTTCTTTTAATTTCAAAAAGACATCACCAATTTTTGAAGTCCCATTAGAAACTGTAAATATGCTAGAGTCTAGAATATTTTTATCAGTAGTCGATAGCATAAATGCTTCTGTGCTAACAGTAATATCAACAAGCCTTTTTTGAGAAATTTCTTGTAGAAGAGAGGAAAGAGTTTCTTTGTCCTCAATTAACATTAAGCCGACCAAATCATTTTTATAAATTTCAAAAGTAGATTCTAAGTATAAAGACTCTAAGTTTTCTCTATTTTTAATAGTATACGTATTAATTGCTAATAAGCTAAAAAACAATATAGAGGCACTAATTAATGAAAATGCAATTAAAAATTTAAGTATGAGTTTCCGTAAATTCATTTTTAATCCTGCATTTGTAACATTTTTGTCAAATTAGTAAGATAAATTTCTCTACTGACAAAAGGAGTTTTATTGTTGAAATTTAATTTTCCTGATACTCCATTGAATTTATTTTCTATTAAGCATTTTTTTATCAATGTATGGTCGATTTTTTTATTAATTGTTTTAACTAAACATTCTTTTGATATATTAACGGCATCAAACCCCATAAAGTGAATACCTAAGGGTGGTTCGTTATATTTTTTGCTATATTCTTTGTAAAAATCACTAGATGTTAAAGTTTCTTGTTTCATTAGAGTAGGTACGAGCGATCTATTAAATATTTTAACTATGTCAATATACTTGCTTAGCACCGTTGTGTCGAAGGCCCACGATGAAGAGCCGATAAGTGTCATATCCTTACTAATAAATTTTTTGTTGTTAAGTTCAGTCAGTGCTTTGGCTGCTACAATTGGATACGTTAAAATATGTATCGTTGTGTATTTTTGTGCGAGTAAATTTAAATCCTCTTTATAAAAATCTCCATCAGAGTTTAGTCGTAATGACTTTATATTCCCCATATACTTGGATTTGAATAACAAATAGCTTTTATTGCTGAACAAATCTGAGGGTTGAAAGATAACAAGCATGTCCTTATCCTTTTTATCTTCATCAGATAGGGCTTTGCTAACAAAATTCATATATGTTTCTAAAGATGGAACTAGAGTAAATATATTTCCATTAAACTGTTCTATGTCAGGGTGCCCGCATGTTGGCGAAATAATGATCGCATTGTTTTTTTTAGCAATAGGACCTATTAATAAGCATTCTTTGCTTGTGTAAAGTCCTACAAGGATTTTACAACCACTTTCGAATGAATGAGTGATTTTATTTATAAGATCGAGATCGTTTTCAGCATGTATAGACTCACTATTCTTAAAATTTGTTTTATCTAGCGCGATGTTTTGTGCTCTCTCTAAAATTCCACTTCTAAACGAACTAGCAAACATTTTTACATGCGAGTTCGGAGTTAGGCATAATGCAGATGATGCACTTACTTTAACAACAGAAATAAAAGTGATAAGACTAAGTGATATATTTTTTATAAAACTCATAAAAATTCTTTCCGTCTATTATCCAAGATTCATGTCCATAAATTGTTTCGAACTGATGATATTCTGCATTATGGCCATAATCCAAAAGTGATTGATAAAGAGACTTAACATTTTCACTAGGAGTGAATAAATCTCCAGATATGCCAATTAAATGAATCTTACTTTTTATTATTGTAGCTTTGTTTTTTAAAACGGATAATGAAAAATTAGTAATCATATTCATGATACTGACATAAGATAGTACTGGAAATTCAGTAGTATATTTTGTTCCATCATTTAAGTAATATTTGTGACAAGCAGCTACTGAAGTATTTTTTTCAATATTATTTTCGAGTAGAAGCTTTTTTTCAAAGCTAATAATTGCTTTATTGGTCGTACATGAGAGTCTGAAAAAATACCTAGCATATTTATAACTATATTTAATTCTTAAATTATCTTGAGAATCAATTGATTCCTGTAGTGAATTAATTTGTGCAAGATTGTATAATTTAACTATAGGTGGTAGTTCAGAAGCACAGGTAGAAATAAATGTTTTCGCGAAATCTGGATATCTTAAATACAAATCTAGTGTTTGCATGCCACCTAAAGAGCATCCAAATACTGTATCAACTGAGTTAATACCTAGCTCTTTTAAGGCTAGAAGAGTGAAGTTTACGCTATCACTAATTGTTATTTCTGGAAAACTCTTAGATTCAATATTAATATTGTTTATAAATGTAAAGTTATTAGGACCGGTTGATCCAAAAGCAGATCCAAGAGAATTTATACAGATTACTCTAAAGTTTTTGCTAATTTCTAGCCAGTCAAATTTATCCCACCAGGCAGTTAGGTTGCTGTCTGATGATAATCCGTGAAAAACTAACATAATTGGCAAACTAGTTTCGGTATCGGAGTATCCAGCTGTTAAATTAATGAATTTGCCATTTTGAATATTTAGTTCGGAATTTAACTTAAGGGCTCTTTTTGAAAACATTATTTTCTCCTAGTTAGCTGATAGAACATGAGTCCAGATGTTAAAAAAGAAAGACCGCAAAACATGATGCTTTGGAAAGTACTATATTCGTAGTAACAGGTAAGTAGATACAAAACGACAAGTGGAGCGCTAAGTCCATTAGACGTAGCTATGATGTGTCCGGCATAATGACCGCTAAAATTTTTAGCTAATGCAGCTCTAGCTGAAATTCGTAGACTGCCATAAAACAAACCAATACAAAAAATAGATATTGCTAGTACTGTTAAAGAGCTTGTAAATCCAATAAGTGCTATTGTGGACAGTAGTATTCCCAGAATTGAGTATAGAGGAATTATAATGTTTTTTTTATACGCCGAAGCAATAAATCCTATACAAGCTGAACCTGCAGCTAAACATACCTCTAATGCCACTGCGCTGGATATTGACTGCTTAAACGAGTTTCTTATGAGTAATGGTATAACCATATTGAACGTTGCAACTGTTGGCCAGACTAAGGCGAATGAAAGTATGAATAAGTTCCCATTGTTTTTATTTTCGTTTGAGCTAAGATTATTATTCGAGGTATTTGCAATAGACGATAACTTATTTTTGTCCAATAAGGCAGGTATTGCAGATATAGCAAGAATGCAAGACGTGAATAAATATGGAGCTTTTTCGCTATACAATTTAGTAGCCCAAATTGCTATTGGACCTAAAATTATTCCCACTTGTATTAGGGCCATAGATAAACCGCTTAGTTTACTAGTCTCTTCATAGCTTAGTTCGCCGCTGATATTTACAAACCATCTTTCTAGAAATGTTTCTATTAAAAAAATTAATGTCCATAGCGTGAAGTGTATTGCTCCAAATATGATAATCTTATCTGAACCGCTAGAGATGAATAAAAGTTCGGCAATTACAATTAGGGAACTTCCTATTAATGAAGTTGCAGCTACGCTTTGCTCTGATAAATGCCCAAATTTTTTGTATAATGGTTTTGCAAATGCTGCTGGCAAAAAAGCTAATCCAGTAATGAGCGCTACATTGAAAGCAGAATTGCTGCTTACGCCAATGATATCCCATCCAACTAATAATAAGATGGCTCCTACCGATGTTTTAAATAAAAACAAACTGCTTAGATATAAATATTTTTTGTTTATCATAATCTCTCTATTTTGAAAATTTTATTAGTTATTTTGGATGTTAATTCATTTAATTTAAGTAGTTTTAAATTAAGGGTCTTTGAATTTTCAAAATAGTTTATGAAGCCATACCTTGTTGTCCAGTCTTTTGGTGGTGAAGTTAATTGGTCAACTTGGCACCTTAAATTAATTTTTTCTATCAAAGATTCTTCGCTAATTATAGGTTTTAATGGTGAGATTTGATCAATCCTTGCGTATGGAAAAGTGAAATATCCTATTCCAGCAGTGTACTTAATACTGAAATCGATTTTTGATAAGTCTAAGATTCCAAGGTACGACTGACAATGGAGACTATATAAATTGATATCAATAGCCTTTTCCCATAAATCAATAATACTATCACCAGCTGGACGAGCTCCAACTTCTAAAACAATAATTTTTTTATTTATGATATCAATTTTCATCTCTACATGTGCAATACCGTAATTAATTTGAAAAGCACTGCATACCGAAGTGGCGACTTCGTGTATCGTGCTTTTGAATATGTCATCCTCAATAATATACTCTGCTGCAAGATGTCCTATTTCAGCGAAATAAGGTTCTGGTCCTAAAAACTTTTTTGTAATTCCAATAATTTTTCTAGATTCTGGTGTATTAATAACTTCAACGCTAATTTCGTCTTTAAAATCAATGAACTGTTCAATGATGACCTGATCATCAATAGAATTATATTTTTTAGCATATTTTGAAAGATGTTCTTGAGTAGTTGAGTAACACTCCAGTAATTTTTCGCTTGATTCAATTTTTACAACTCCTCCACTACCTCCAAAATTGACTGGTTTAATAATAAGTGGCCAAGAATTGATTTTTTTAGCTACATCTTGAACTTCTTCATAGTTATTACATACATAACTTTTAGAGTGTGGAATATTGTTATCACGAAATTTATCTTTCATTAAATTTTTTAAACGTGCAGCCCTGATAGTTTCTAGAGTGTTTGAATTAATGTTAAAAGTATTTGATACTAAGTAGGCAGATTCAAGAACAAAATCATTAAGCGGTACGACGCAAATTGGTGTAGCATTGAATTGCGTGTTAAACTTTTGTACTGAATTTAAGACTTCAGTTGGATCAGTTTCATTTTCAATACTTATAGAAAATCTTGAATAGTTATTAGGTTGTCCATTAGTATCTGACGAGCAAACAACAATTGGGCCATTGAATGCTTTTTCAGCTCCTGCGATAGATCGTTCTCTTTGAAACTGACTGGCTCCTAATAAAAGTAAATACTTCAATTGAAACTCCAATATAAAAGGGTTTATATTTGTATACTAGCTATATTGATGCCAAATGTTGCAAGTATTTAAGATCGGCTTATTTTGAGATTGTTGTATTAGTTGTATTTTAAAGGCTTTGAGTTGTTTTTTTTAATTTTATAATTGCAACATTTTGAAACGCTGAAAGCTGACTTGTAAAGTTAGTTTTCATGTGAAAATTTTCAATACAATTAGTTTTGTGCTTTGATTTTTTATCGATCTATTCGTACTAATTTGTTACGATATTGGGACTTGTATTTAAGTACCAATATCTCATAAAAATATATTCGCAATCAATAATCCAACCAAACTAATGTATTAGCAGAGTACTTGATTTTCTCATCAGGCGATGATCTGCTTTTGTATTTAGGATATGCGACACCGTTTGCCAACTGAACTCTGTCTGCATTTGCTGGCGATATGTTATTGATGATTCGATCTGCTTCAAACCATTCACCATATTCTTCTTTCCAGTCTTGACCTTTACATTCATGAATACGAAAATATTTTTTGCAATTATTAGGATTGTTTTTTTCGCAAACGTCTTTAATTCCAGATATTGTTGTCGAATGTAAACCAATGCAAAGGTCACTATCTTGTTTACTTTTTAAAACGCACGCATCTTGTATAATTATAGGTTTTTGTTGTTTTAAAGTGTCTGTTATTTTGTTAAATAAATCATGTGCAGTTAGTTCTTCAGAATATTTGGGGTATGACATTATTTCTTTAGGTTTCGGAAATTTTTTAAGCTGATCATAGCAATTTCCAAAGAGTGCAACATATAAAAACGTTGCAAATGTTTCTTGTTTAAGAGCGCCTAATATTTTAGTTTCAAGTTGGACTTTGCCTAAATCATATATTTGTGATTGTAGCTGTGTGATGCAATCTTCACACAATTCATTAGCGGTATTAGGGTCTTTTAAATCTGGTGATTTAGTTTGGTCTAGTTTTAGTTTTATTCGAGCATTTTTATATTGTTCTTCTAATGCGGTAAATATTGGGTCTGATTTTTTTGTGTCAAAGATACCTTTACGATTAGGGTCTTTAAAATTAATACTATTGGCAAATTGATCAAATGGATAACATGCATCTGTATATAGTTCAAAATTAGCATTTTTGACATTTTTTAAAATATTGTAAGGATCACCACCAATAAAATCAATAGCAGTGTCGGGTAAATATTTTGGTGAAATCATGCTATTTTTAGCGTTAAATTGACCACTTGCCCTTAAAATATCTGGTCTGCCGTAATCATTTTGCGCATATAGTCCTAATAAGTTAACTCTCTCTTTGTTGTTTACGACTTCATTATCACTACAGTTTTTTATTTTTTTAATATCACATTCCATTTTTTGAATCACTGTAGCAGGGCCACAAGCGCTGCATAGGCCCTGGCCATCCATATTTCTAACTGCGGGCATATTGTTAACAGTTATTACATTTTTTTCAGTGTAGTTTGTTGAATAATCTTTCGAATTATCTATTTGCTTGTAAAATGCCCAAGGTGAGATTTTAAGATAAGATTCGTCAGAAATTTTGCTAAAATTAAATTCGCCGTCATCGGCTGTTGATGCCAGGCTGGACCAAAGGCTTATTGCAATCACTAATGTTAGTTTCATATGACTTATAGTGATATATTTTAACTGATGAAAAAAGTTTTTTGTTTATTAAAAACTACAAATCAATACTTAATGTTAGTCATCATGTGTATTAATGGTACCGTTAGTGCTCAAACTGTTACTCAGAATGATATTAAGTTTTTATATAAAAATCATAATAAGTCTTTATTTCGAAACTCATTAAATCAAAGCTTATCAATCGAAAAAAACAGTCAGTTTAATTATTATTTATTTCAAAAAAATGAGTACTCAGTCAGAATTATAAAATCACCACTAAAAACGCAGACTATTTTTAATAAGATCAAAGATGGATATGAATATAATATTGTTCTGAATCATTTTCCTAAAAATAATGTTAAAGAAATAGGGTTGGTAGCATATAAAGTCGAAAAAAGATTTTATCAAAACAACAGTAAGTGCGAAAGTTTTAGTCGTCCAAATTTTACAAAACTTACTCATTCGATGAATGAACTAAATGAAGTTGATTTTAGGCAATTTTTTGATTTTACCAAATGTGATAATGTTGATGAGGGTGTACAACGCAAATTTATCAATAACTTTAAAAATTTTTTAAACGCCAAAATAAATGAAATCGTTGAATGTGAAAAAAATCCTAAATTAGAAGAGATTAAATCAGCTAATCAACAGATATACGCTAGGTTTACTGGTTACGCAAATCAGTTGGTTGATTTGACAGAAGATCTAAAGGTTTCTAACCGAAAAACTAAGTTTGTCTGCGATAATACTCTAAAAGAAGAAGCAAGTATTGTTCGAGATAATGATAAACAGGTGATTAATTTTCGACAGGATTCAGAAAATCTTAGCCAGCATATTGGACAATTCGATAAGATTCTTAATGTCATATTTAATCATGAATTAATACATAGCCCAACTCAGGAAAAAAATAAGTGTGTATCTGAAGCATCAGTAGAAGTCATATCCAAGTTGTGCCATTTTTCTAATCAAGAGATTGCAAAATATGAAAAAGCTGATTTATGTAATGAAATAAAGGGTTCGAAGTCTTTTATTGGCTCTGATACATCCTTTAGTTCTTCGCTAGCAAAAAGCAATGAACAAAAAGAATATGTAGAATTAAATTCAGGAAGCCAAATGACCGACGCCCCGACAGCACTAGTACGAAACCAAAACAGAACAGCAGCAGCCAACCTCGCGCGTACAGCGCAGGCTGAAGTTTCCGAAATCCCTGCGATTGCGGATCGTATTGCAGCACAGGTTTCTGAATACCCAAATGTAAATCCAACGAATCAACAGCCATCTCCGCCTTTGTCGGATTCGACAAGAGGGTCTGTTAACACAGCAATGAGTTCACTTAATAAAATAGGTGATGGTTTTTCTGCCTTTATAGACAAGTTATCTAATCAATCAGCTCAGGGCTTAGCGCAAGCAGCAGTTGCTGGTGGCGCTGGTGCAGCAGCTATCGGCATAGCACAGCAGGCACTGAAACCAACAGCATCCTCAGATGTTGCCATTTTAAATACTAAAGGTGTTGAGTCTCAGTTAAATCCATTTCAACCAAGCAGTGACTTTAATAAGCCAGCCGCTACTGATCAAATTGTTGATCCAGCAACATTAGCTCAAATGAATGCTTTAGCATCCAAAAGTATGAACGAATCAAGCAAAAATAGCGCAGATGCTAACCAAAAAGTTGATACGACCAGAGCTCAAATTGCGACCGTTAACACGACTAGCACAGCAAACGGAATGGCCGCATTACAAAATACATCAGCTGACGGCAAAGTTAGCGAGTCACAAGCACGTACTATTGCTGCAGTTGGAAGTGCTTCACCGATTAATATCCAACAACCACAAGCTAATGTGGTGACTTCTAACTCAGCCGTATTGAACTCATCAAAAGTGGCGCGGCTTCTGACTGATACCAGAATGAATTCACTTAAAGGTGATAATTACAAAATCATTACTCGGTACTACGGCGAAGAGCAATTCGCTAATGTCCTAAAAGATCGTAAAACTGTTGTGATCGATAAAGACAACAACCGTATTGTTGGCGATGCTGTGTCAGCCAGAAACTGTTTTCAAGATACAGGTGCCGAAATTGTTAAACTTAAAGCATGTCCACAAAAATAACTAAATTTGGAATACATCATGATATGGCAATAATATTGAAAATTATAAAAAGAGTAAAAAGTAATAATCAAATATTTAAATTTAGAATAAGTATTTTACAATTAGTGATCGTGAGTTTATCGATAAGCTCTTTAAATATTTCGAAAGCTTCGGCTGATGAAACGAAGTCTGAGCAAAACAGCAAGCTCACAAGCGTGAATGCAGCAAAATCCAAAAAAATTATTTTCAAACAAGTTCCTTCAGTTAAGCCAGGTGAATTTACTTATTTTTACAACGAAGATTATCAAATTTTTACAACTCAAAAAATAAATAACATAGCCTACAGCCATCATTGCTTTAAGACGAAAAAACCTGATTGTGAAGCTATAAGGCTATCAACACTGAATAATATCACAATTAAATTAACAAATCCTGAAATGCAAAACTATGCATCGGCCTATTGTTCTGAAATTTATGGTAAAAATATGATCGCTTTCGATCACGAAAAAAAAGAGTACAATTTTTGTCGTTTTCAAGATGGGTCTCTTGTGGCTTCGTGGGCTTTGTACAAAGCGAAGAACCCTAAAATCAATGTGGATTATAAGTAAACTTACGGTAATAAAAGAAAGTAAGATCATAAATGAAATACATCAGAGATATTCTACGCGTAACAATATTTGTTTTGCTCATATATACTCCAATTATTTGGTACACGACGCAAAAAATATTAGATAGAAAGATATTAGAAGAAAATCATCTTACGGCTCAGTTATTAGGGAACATAAGTGGAACAGTCACGCGGTTGCTTAAAGAAAATCGTATATCAGAGATCTGTCAAACACTTGGTGCAGAGTATGATGTGCGTAATTTAGTTTCGTACAGAGTTCAATCGTCAGATCAGGGTGAATGTTTAGCTCCACAGGATAATTTATATGTTCCTCAAAATCTTGGATTCAGTATTTATAATAACGCTTACTATTACCGAGCGAAAGATAAAGAAGTTGACTGGTTTATATCTGTTGAGATGTCGAAAAAAATTGAGTATTGGGATGCTATTTTAAATTATTCTAAATTACGTCAATCTTTGTTGCATGATTTGTTTACAGTGGTTTACATCATCTTTACGTTCGTATTTCTAGCTGTTTTGGTTTTTGCAAATTCGATTCAACAGCGGTTTAAAAGACAAGGTCGAAATCCTTTGTGGCTTAGAGTTATTAAAAAAATATTTGGTTTTTTACAGTTACAAGATTTGCGTATTTTAGATTTAGCAACAAAAGAAATTATTCAAGAAGTCGATCGACTTGAAAAAGATATTGATTTGCTAGAGACATCTCTAGAGTACAGTATTTTAAACGAAATTAAGCAAAAATCAAAATCGATACCATATACTTTTATCGGTACTGTTGCTAAAGTTGATATTAATGGCTTTTCAAAAGTTATTGCTTTAGGTGATAAGACGGGCACACAAAGGTTAACGCAGAATTTAGAGCAGTTTGGTTGTGAATTACTTTTTCGCTATCAGGGACTTTTTGAAAAATCAATTGGTGATGAGATTGTTGTCGTTTTTAAAGGAAAAGATTCTGATAAACTAGCAACTGCATTTTGTCGTGATCTGATGCGTGAATTTTCGGATTTAGAGTTTGATTTTAATGCGGGTCAAGAAAAACGTCAATTTACTCTTAAAAGTGCAATCAGTTCTTCAGAAATTGTTTTTAGTAAAAGAATTTCAGGATACGGATTTTCAGGTGATGCTTTAACTTTTACAACAAGGCTTATGGATGTTGTTCAACTTAAAGATCGAAATGTTTTATCTATTCTTAAAAATCAAGCTGATCCAATTGAGTATCTTATTAAAGTGCCTCAAGATGTTCGTACTTTTGAATTTAAAAACATGAATTCTCAATCGGGGTATTGGGTTGATCAGTTTAAAACGATTCAAGAATGTTATGAATTGGCTGAGAGTTCGCTGATCTATTTTAGATCGAACTCGGATATTCTGTTTTTACTGCAAAAAGTACAAACAGAGGTTTCAATTGATAAAGTTAATGTGATTTTAGATTGTTTATCTAAAATCACTCTACGTGAAACAATTTCGCAAATAGTGAGTGCTTATATTCAAAGTATTATTATATTTGAACAAAAAGCAGTGGCTAACGAGCGTTTTGTTATTAGCTTTACATATTTAATTACTGAAGGAGCTCGTTTAGTTCCGGCCAGTGCCTGGACTCAAGCCTGCACGGATTGTTTGTTGTCAGTTTCAAGGCGAATTGATGGACGTGTTAATGCGGCAATAGTTGAAGTTTTAATTGAGAAAAATTTATTTCAAACAGTTAGTCTTCATCATGATACATTCTTATTTCCTGGGGATCAGTCATATAGAACTCGTGGTAATTTGTTGATTAATCAAGCTTTGCAGCATCTTGATCAAGATGTTCTTTCTAAAGTTATAAATATGATGAACTCTAAAGTTGTGCTTGAATCGCACACGGGTATTTATTGTGCATGTCATATATCGCAGTATTATCAAGCCTATAATCCTGCTGAATTATTAATTTATAACAAGCATGATCAGATTATCGAGCAATTGCAAGTTATCTTAAATGAGAAAAAAGCTCAAAATAACACAGCTATTATTTCTGATCGACTAGCTGAAATGATTCAGAAAACATTAGTTAAGTATATTGGACAAAGAAAAAGCAACTCATAAAGTTGAAGTTAGGAAATAACAAATGAAAATCGAAAAACTAAAACTTCATTTTCATCCAAAATGTCAGTTCGAACAGCTGAAGCTAACCCCCATACAAAAGGAGTACTTAGCAGGATTGCGAAACCAAGAATCAGTTTCAGAACTCGTCATACGATACATTAACATGGGGTGGTTAGTTGATTTTAATTCGCTGTATAGTCTGATTCAATTTTTGGCATTAAATCATTGGATCACGAATCCAGAAGTACATCATTATTTTCAAAACATCCAAATTAAAAATCAAACACAACCTCATATTCATCAAAACATACACAATGAATCAATCAGTGTTCATGAGTCAGCATACCGCTCTGAAGAGTTGTTGCAATTTCCATTTTTAAGATCTTTACCCCAAGCTTTGGCATTACAGCTTTTGTCGCAAGCCCATATTAAGCAATTTAAAACTGATCAGTTTATTTGCCTTGAAGGGCAAAACAATCGAGAATTATATATATTATTAAAAGGTGAGGCCTCTGTTTATCGTGAAAATCAAGGACACCATCAGTTTTTAAGCTTTTTGCCAGCAGAAAGTGTATTTGGCGAAGCTGCATTCTTTTTGAATGAAAAAAGAACAGCAAGTGTTGTCTCTGTGAAAACATCTGATGTCCTGATCATTCCTTACCAAGCAGATATAATGGAAAAATACTTAAACCAAGATAAAGCCAGTCAAGTTGTTCAGCGTTTTTGGATACAACATGCACTTTTAAAATCTGATTTTTTTAAAAATTTTCCGAGTGATTGCTTAGATGCATTAACTTTTTCGGGTGTCATAAAGTCTTTAAAGCCCCACCAGGTCTTATTTCAAGAGGGGCAGGTAAGTTTTGCCGCCTATATTTTGATTCAAGGTCATCTCGAGGTGTTGCAAAAGCAAAAAGTCATTAATCGCTTACATCAGGGATCATTCATTGGTGAAGTTTCTTTAATGGCCAATGCGGGTTTGCGTTCTGCCACTGTAACAAGTGTATCAGAGTCTTTAGTTGTTGAGTTTTCACGAGACGATTTTTATAACTTACTGAGCCAGAACTTGTATTTAGCTAAAGAAATGCAAAGCCTGGCTTTAGCACGTATAGATCAAGATAAAAAGCGACAAAAAATATAAACAATACTCTGGGCAGTTGACAAAAAAAGCAATTCATTGATTTAATGTGTCGTCTAAATGACACATGCAAGGAGCAAGTCAATGGCAACATCTCAAGGATATTCTCATTCGAACAACAACTCTAAAAATAAATTAGTTGTTTCAAAGTTTGGTGGAACCTCAATGGGTGATGCGGCTTGTATGCTAAGATCTGCAGAAGTGTCAGTTAATCAAGGTTCTTATCTTGTCTGTGTGTCAGCAACATCTGGCACAACTAATCAATTGCTCGCAATCGGTCAATCTGCGGCCCTCGGTGAAACAGAAAAAGTTTCTTTGATGATCGATGAGTGTATTAAAAAACATATACAAATTGCAAAAGATTTAGAGCTGACGGACATGTCTGAGATGAACTTGTTATTCGAAGAAATGAAGTCAATTTCAAAAGGCATGGAGCTTTTAAAAGACTCATCAGCAAGAGCTATGGATATTTTGGTGAGTCTTGGCGAGAGAATGTCTTCGGTTTTATTTGCGCAAGCTTTTCGCCTTGTCTTAAAAAAACGAAATATTAAGTTGAATGTGGTTTTGGTTGATGCTCGTCAGATTATAACAACCGATGATCAGTTTGGAAAAGCCAAACCTGATATACGTAAAATTGCTGAAAACTGCCACGAGCACATTTTATCAAATTACAATGCTGATCAATTTGTTTTAGTGACTCAAGGTTACATCGGTCGCAGTCATTCGGGACATTCGACAACTCTTGGTCGTGGTGGCAGTGATTACTCAGCTGCATTATTTGCCGAGGGTTTGAATGCGAGCGAACTCGAGATTTGGACTGATGTGCCAGGCATAGCCACAACTGATCCTAGAATCTGTGCGCAAGCAAAATCAATTGCTGAAATTTCATTTAAAGAAGCTTCTGAGATGGCCATTTTCGGAGCTAAAGTTTTACATCCTGCGACTGTAGAGCCCGCAATGCGAAAAAATATTCCAGTTTTTGTTGGATCAAGTTTCGATGCGAATATGAAAGGGACTTGGGTACGTAAAGAGGTGGCCGATGCTCCGCTTATGCGAGCTTTAGCATTACGTAAGAACCAATCACTCGTGACACTATCGACGCCAGAGATGCTGCAAACGCATGGTTTTTTGTTTAAGATATTTAAAGTCTTTAATGATTACAAAATTTCAATTGATGCCATTACGACATCTGAAATTTCGGTCTCTGTGACGATAGACGGAGAAATAAAATCAAATGCTGCGTTAATAGAAGAATTGGAAAAATTTGCCGAAGTTAAAATTGAAGATGGGTTTAGTTTGGTCTCTTTGATCGGAAATAATATTAATCACACAGCAGGTTTGGCTAAAAAAATATTTACGGCAATAGAGGATATTAACGTTCGCATGATTTGCCTTGGTGCGAGTAAGCATAATTTCTGTTTTTTAGTGGATGCTGTTCATGGAGAAAAAGCTATTCAGCGTTTGCATGCTGAGTTTATTCATTAATTGATCTATGTTAATATTGCTCATGACTTGTTAAGAATCTGTAATGATGTTTCATATTGATCCATTATGAGTGTTCGAATTTTAGATTAAAAACTTTAATCTGTTGAAATACTTTTTGTTGTTTATAAAAAAGAGTTAATTAGTGCTCAACATTAAATTATTTTATGCCGTTAAGTTAAATAGATTTTTCAAATTTAAATCTCTGAAAGATCTTAGAATAGGAAACTTAAATGGCTGTCAAACCTACACTTGCAATCGTTGATGATGAAAAAGATATTCTGGATTCATATATTGAAATTTTTGAAGACCAGTATGTCGTTAAGCCTTTTTCGAATGTAACAGAATTTTTAACATTTTTAGGTCAGCATAAGCCAAACGAAGTGCCAATAGACATTTTAGTGACAGATTACAAATTGGAAAAAAATAGAACAGGTCTGGATATGATTGAGGCTGCTTATAAAATGCAGTTCGAAATTCCTTTCATTTTGATGTCAGGATATTTGGATAAAGACTCAACTATTCGAGCGAATAATCTTGGCGCTCATCGTATTTTAGAAAAACCTTTTGAGCCAGATTTGCTGGTTAAAGAAGTTGAAAGTTTACTTTTAGAAAATCAACTAGATGAAATTCAAAATCATGCTAAAAACATTTCAATGAAGCTTAAAAATTTATTACGAATGTTTGATACTTTGGTTTCTGATAGCACAGTTCAACCTAAAGCTAATGAAATATTTAAAGCCTTGATTGTACAAGATCAGGAAGATGCTGCACCATATGCTGAAAAAGGATTAAGCTCTTATTTGCAAGATGTGGATCGTGAGTTATATAGATATATTAAGCTTGAAGAGATTCTACGTAAGCAAATCAAGGCTAAAGAGGAACGAGAGAAAAAAGCCGCGTAGTTTTTTGAGTTAGTTTTTATCTAAAATTTGAATAAAAAGAGATTCGCCGCATAACGCGGCGAATTGTATTTTTGGCCTATTTTTTATACACAAGTATAAAAAGAGCTAATAGTTCATAAAATCTATAATTATTTTAAACCATCTAGAGCATTTATTTTGCTTTTCGAGCCGAGTCTTTTGTTTACATAAATTTAAGGTAATTTCACTTTTTTGTAAGAAGTAAAAAAGTTGTAAATATTTTAAAAATCATTTTGCAACCAGTTCCAAAATGGGTTCAAATCCTTGCAACCGATCAAAGTCTAGTTAAATTAAGGTTTAAATTATTAACTTTATAGTATTTAGCTTTAATAGACCAGATACGAGATCTACTCAGGAAAGAGGGGATTTATGAAAGTTTCAGTTCAAAAACAAATAAACCAAGTTGGTTTTATGAAAGCCGCGATACTAGCAGCATCATCTGTTTTAGTGTTGTCGACTCCGGTTTTGGCAAAAGATAGATATTTAGTTATTTACAAAAGCTCTCAAGGTTATAAAGCCATGAATAACTATATGAACTCTGAAGCTGCAAACCCTTCTGTTAGATTAGAAGATTCATTAACATATATTAACGGTATGGTTTTAACTTCTCAAAATCCTACTCAAATCGAAAACTTAAAAAACCATCCTGAGGTTGCAGTTGTTGAGCGCGAAATTTTCAGAGCGTTACCAAAACCAGTTAATGGTTTTCGTCCAACATTAGCAGCTCAAACTTTACAACAAGATGATCAAGTGACTGATGCAGCAGCTGTTACAGTTCCTGTTTTAAAAGAAAATTATGCTACTCCATGGGGAATTATGGCAGTTCATGCTGGTGAGGCATGGGATAAAGCTCAAGCTGGAGCTAACGCTAGAATTCTTGTTTTGGACACAGGTATTGATCCACAACACCCAGCTTTGAAGTCTAATTTTGAACAAGGTCGTAACTTTTTTCAAAGTGATGCTGGTCCAAATCCTGACGATTTTATCGATAAAGAAGGTCATGGAACACATTGCTCAGGTACGATTGCTGGTGCATACAACGATCAAACTGGTTTTACTGGTGTTGCTCCATTAGCTAAATTATTAATGGGCCGTGTTTGCGGTGATTTAGGTTGTTCAAATATCGCTGTTGCTCAAGGTATCAACTGGGGTATCAAGCAAAAAGTTGACGTTATCAGTATGTCATTAGGTGGACCACAAACTTCTTCTGCAGAGCAAATGGCTGTAGCTAATGCTGAAGCTGCTGGAGTAGTTGTTGTTGCAGCATCTGGTAACAGTGCTGGTGACCAAGGTTATTCATCTGATAAAGCTAAATGTAGCAAAATGCAAAACTGCGGTGTGAGCTATCCAGCAGCATTACCAAATGTTATCGCAGTTGGAGCAGTTGATAGTACTTTAGCAAGAACTTCATTCTCTCAATTTGGCCCAGAATTAGCGATTGTTGCGCCTGGCGCAGCGGTTGTTTCATCTGTACCGCGTGGAACTGGCCGTGATTCAATCGTTGAAATCACTGTTGGTGGTCAAGCTACTAAAGTTAAATCTTCTGCTTTTGCTGGTACAAAATTATTTTCATCTCCTAAAGTAGGTGATTTAGTTGTTGCTGGTTTAGGTAAGCCTGAAGATTTCTCTAAAGTGAACGTAGCTGGTAAAATTGCGCTTGTTCGTCGTGGCGAAATCAAGTTTGCTGATAAAGTAGCAAATGCTATGGCAGCAAAAGCAATTGGTGTTGTTATTTACAATAACACAGGTGGATTGATGCAAGGTTCGATCACTGAAGATGGTTCAGAGCTTAATGTTGCAGTTGTTATGATTGAAAAAACAGTTGGTGAAGCATTAGTTGAAAAAATGAATGCTGGCCAAGTTGCTTCGGCTTCAGTTGTTACTTCAGCATCAGATTATGCTATGTTTGATGGTACATCTATGGCGACTCCACACGTAGCGGGTGTTGTAGCATTGATTAAATCTGCTAATAAAAAACTAACTCCAGCGCAAGTTAGAATGATCATCAAACAAACGGCTGCTCCATTGGGACCAAATACGACAAATGAATATGGTTCTGGTTTAATCCAAGCTGATAAAGCAGTTCAGATGGCAGTTGGTTTATAGTTTCGAAAATAAATATAAAATATATTTAAAAAAGGGAAAGCTTGGCTTTCCCTTTTTTTTGTTTTGTTTTGAATTAAGCTTAGAGTAAGTACGATATGATGAGGCTTAAGTCTTGCGAGTCGACTTTATCATAGTATAACGCTGGATCGCTTCCGATTGTGTAGTTAGCTCCAGAAATTTCTTTATAAGTGCTGACATTGTATTGAATATTAAGCCCAAAACGATGAAATGGATAAAGAGCTATGCCAGCTATATAGCTAGATCCACTAAGTTTAAATCCTGTAAATGTTGAGCTTGTAATGGCTTCAAAATTATTTGTTGGTGCATAACCTAAGTATATTTTCATTGAGTCCATTGCGCTCACACCAAGTTGAAAAGACCCAATGAGATGAGTAAAATCAGGTTTGGGTGTAACAGTGGGATCTAATTCGATTTGTCCTTTGCTGTACTCGCCAGCTATGCCAAGGCTTACGCCAGTTGATGAGTATAAAAGTAATTTGAGTGTAGCCGTTGGGGCGCCAGCGTACAATTTAGTTATAAGTTTTGTGTTCTTATCTGTGAGTTTGATGATCTCTTGCTTGTAGCCTAATCCCGGCTCGATGATAAAAGCAGCGCCAAAGCAATTAAGTGATGTAAATGCTGTGATCAAGCAAGCAATAAACAGGGTTGGTTTTGTGAAAAATGAGTTGAGAAAAAATTTATTTGTCATAATTAAACCTTGCTTGCATTTGTATTATTATGTCAGTTCCGATCGTGATTTGATACAGAGCTTAAGTCGAGCTTTTGTGGTGTGCTGAGTAAAGTCAGATCATCATCTTTGTCTTGAAAAAAGCTGCAGTTTTGAAGTAGAAGAAATGCATGAGCTATACATCGCAAAATATTGATTATTCTGATAAAAATCTATTTTACAATGAGGTTGTAAAAGAACTCGAGTATCATCTCGATCGGTATTGGTTCACAAACTTATCGCAAGCATCAGCTTTGCTATTTGATGTTTTACCTGATGTTAATTGGGTTGGGTTTTATTTATATAAAGATCAAGAATTAGTGTTAGGGCCATTTCAAGGAAAACCAGCTTGTATGCGAATTAAAATTGGGCGCGGTGTTTGTGGTACGTCTGCTGAACAGAAACAGACTATCGTTGTTGCTGATGTTGATAAATTTCCTGGGCATATAGCATGTGATAGTGCATCGAGGTCTGAGGTTGTTATTCCTTTAGAAAAAAATGGACAACTCATTGGTGTGTTAGATGTTGATTCGCCAAAGCTTGCTCGTTTTGATCAACAAGATGCTTTAGGGTTAAGACTTTTGGCTGATGTGATTTTAAATAAGACTGATTTTACAGGAATTTAAAATCATAATTGATGTCATGGCATCAACTCAAAAACAAAGTTACATTTCGGGATTAAGATCTCAGTATCATTCACTTAATTCAGATGATCGTTTTAAAGCAATAATCAGCTTAGCCTCTGAAAAAAACTCAGATTCTGTGCGAGAATTAATTCATGTGTATCATGAATGCGGTTGGCGAGAAACAAAGTTTCAAATTTTAAAAGTATTGTCAGCTCATGCAGACATGCGTTGTTTGGATTTTTTGTTTGATGTTGCTTCACAGAGTCATGATTTGCCACTAGCAGAAGCTGCGATCTTTACTTTAGGTGAAACAAAAAGTTTTTTAGCCTCAAAGTTTTTGGTTGAACTGTATGTTTGTGGTGATGAGACTTTAAAACCAGCTTGTGCATTGTCTCTTGGAAAATTAGCCGATAGATCTTTACTTAAGACCTTTTTATTAGATTTAGCCAAAGCCTATAAAGGCCAACAAAATCTTTTGGTTAAAAATTTAGTTTTATGCTTAGGTGAGCTTAAAGCGCTGCCTTCTGTTGATTTACTTATGCAGATTGCTCAAAATAAAATGTATCGAGATATCGCACTAAGTGCTCTTGTAAGTCTTGGCAAGATAACTAAAAAAGCTACAGTATTTGATGAGTTAGAGAATTATTTTAAAAATGATTCTTTTGAATTTCAAATTTTTAATAATGCCAAAAATCAATGTCTATTTCGTAGCGATTGGAAACTAGAAGACTATTTAAATAAAATCATTAAAAGTGATCAGTTTCATCCAGCTTTACTTTTAGAATTTAATGCTTTTACAAGTGATGAATTGCAATTAGCACTCGATTTATTAGCTGAATCAAAACAATTTGATAAAATTTTTTATATTTTAAGCCGTATAGAGTCTGATGAAATTCCTCGTTTTTATAAAAAATACTTTGATTTAATGTCTACAGCGGGTTTGGATTTTGAACCAGCTTTTCTTGAGAGTATTTGTTACCACCAGAGCGCAGGTCTTGTCGCTTTATTGCCTGCGTTACATAATGCTAAAAATGTATCTTGTTTAAAAGCGCATTTATTTTGTTCAACTCAACCTGAAAAAATAATTCGTGAATTATTAAATCAAGACTTTTTTGAATCTGACGGTCCGGCTCAAATAGCACAGCTTAATGTTATTCACGAGTATTTACTAACATGTAAAGCCAATCATAAAAAAATGAATCTTATCCTAAAAGAATTAGAAGATTTTATTTTAAAACTTAAGATTGATGCTAAAAATCAGAATTTTAAGATTAAAGATGCATCATTAAGTGTTGATAAAATTGTTTATGCAAGACTCGTGAGACTCTTAGGACATTTTAAAGCAAGATCAAGCAAGCTTAATAGCGAAATAGCTAGCCACAGACATGATTTAGATCTGAGATCGAGCGTTTATTTTTATTTTGAAAATGTTGAGTCGGCTTATTTTTTGAACGAGATAGATTCAAATTTCACGGCAATTGAATCGGATCAAGCTGTATCCATTTTAAGAGTCTTGTTGCAAAATTCGCAAGATTCTAAAATATCAAAGAATACAGAAGCTTTTCTTAAAAAAATGATGACAGTTAAAAATCACGAAGATCTAGAAATTGCCTTACTTAAGACGATAACTCATTTTAAGATGATTCAGTTTAAAGATTATGTTTTAAGCTTAGCTCAGTCGCCGAGTTTAATCACGCAGTTTCACGTTGTTTTAGCTTTACAAATTTTTAGTGATGAAACGCTAGCGGATAAGTTATCTGTATTTTTATTATCTAAGTCTGCATCGCTATCGGGAAGAGCATTGGATGCATTACTTAAACTTCCAGGAAATCGGGCTAAAAGATTAGTGTTTGAGTATTTGCAAGATTCATATGGTCAGATTGATGTCGTTCGAAAAGTTATCCGGGATTTCAGGCCACCAGAAAATGATACAGATTATTTTATTAATCAAGTTCAGGATATTATTAAAAAAATTGAAATTGATGTTAAAAACACAAACAGCAACAGTGATGTTCAGGTGTTATTGCAGGAATTTAAAATTGATTTAATTCAAAATCAAAAAAGTTATTCTTTAAATAAAATAAAGCCGACTGATGCTGATTTGGTGGCCATTGATAACGAATTTGAAAAATTAATACCAGCGTATATACATTTTGACGAGACTTCTAAATCAGCACTGCGTTCTGCTGAAGTACCATTTAAACATCCTGAACTATTCGATTCATTTGTTGATAAGTCAAGTATAGTGCTTGGTTACTCAAAAGCAATTGATATAGTTTTAGAAAAACAACTGGGTAAAAAAATTTTACAACCAAAATTAGAATCTAAACTCAGTGAGTTTCAAAATGTATTACACTCATTAGGTTTACAAGAGGACTATCCAGCAGGAGAAAAAGTTATCAAACTTTTGCAGTTAGATAAACAATTTACAATGAACACTTTGCCCGTTCATAAGATGGGGCTCATTGCTAAAGGTTTTTTATCAAACAAAATACTCAATGAACAATTTAAAATATTAGATGGTTTAAGAGCGTGGGCAGTTGTGTTGCTCATTTTTGCGCGAAAAAGCACTGTGCTAGCTCGTCCACTGATCACTGTTGTTGACGATGAGACATATTGTATTCAATTGGCCAAAAAACTGATGTGGTTGCAAGATGTTCGTAATCCGATAGCCCACAGGCAAACAGTTGTTGAGTTTACAGAAGTCACACAAATCAGATCTGAAGCTTTAGAGATTTTAAAGCTCATGAATAAGATTTTATTTTCGTGAAGATAAAATCTTATTCATTTAATAAAAAAATGACCTTCTCTCTAAATGAGTCTAATTTGATGTATGGATGAGATACTTTTCAAGTGTTGATGATTGTCCATCTATTTTTTGATCGAGTTTAAGTCCAAGGATATTTAAAACAAACGGGTAAACATCAACATTTTGAAACTCAGGAATAATTTGTTTTTTCTTGAGTTGCGGGCCATTGGCAATAAAAAGTGCTTTCATTTCTTGATTATGAAAAGACCATCCGTGTGTGGCAGTGTTGAGTGCTAAAGGGGTCGCCGTAAAAGACTTATCTAAAATAAAATAAGGTATATCAGCGATCACAACGATATCTCCGATTCGATCAGCATCTACTAATAAAAACTCAGCTGGCGTTTCGTTTTTACGATAAACTCTGTAGTTATTTTCATTTTGTTTTAAATCTTGATAAGCTTTTTCTATGTCAGCAGGATTTTCTCCGTAGAGCATGGTGACGGCGCCACGATCGCTGAGTTTAAAACGACTGATGTCTGTGTAATCGCTGAGATAGATAATTTTGTTATTGTCAATTTTTTGCATGCCGTGATCTGAAACAATGACTAAGTTAATCGGAAGTGAACTTGATTGAATAAACTGATTAAGTTTAGTCAGCGCAGAATCAACTTCACTAATGGCGTTGGCAACTTCTTGAGAGTCTGGGCCATATTTGTGTCCGGCAGAATCTACAATCGAAGTATAAATCGTAATCAGATGAGGACGTTGTTTTTCAGGTAAATTGAGCCATTCGATTGTTTTGGTAACTTTTTCTTCGGTTGTGATATTAGGGTCATAGCTGGTATAGCAAGTTGGATCTTTTTTGTTGATATGAGCATCTGAACCAACCCAGTGATATGTCATAGCGATCATGCCCTGGCGTTCAACAGTGTTCCAGATCGGCTCACCATTATACCATGAGCCATCGCCTGCAGTCTTTGAGTCCATGAAATTGTAAAACTGACCACGAGCTTTGTCGTAAAACTTATTGCTCACTATACCATGATGTCCAGGTGCTAATCCTGTTGCGAGTGAATAGTGATTAGGAAAAGTATGTGTCGGAAAGCTAGGGCGCATCCCTGCAGTGTAAAGACCAGTAGTCGCTAGCTGGGTTAAAGTTGTTGGTTTGTATTTTTGTAAGTAATCAGCTCTAAAACCATCAATTGAAACCATAATAACAATCGGTGATTTGATGAACTGCTCTTGGTTTGATCGATCAGTGCATTTGAAAGACGCAACGGATTTGTTCTGTAAGTTGTTCGGATTTGGGCCGGGTTTGGTACTCAATGATTTGTTCTGTAAGTTGTTCGGATTTGGGCCGGGTTTGGTACTCAATGATTTGTTCTGGCAAGATATGCCACCCAGAGTTCCTAAAAATACGAAAAAAGTGACGATCGCAATATTGTATAATGCAGGCTTTTTCATAATTCCCCCTCATGAAAAGTGAACCTGCAGCAATTGAATATTTTTTTGAACTATTGATCAAGTAGATTAGGTGCGTTAACTAGTAAACGGGTTGTGATATTTGTGAGTTACCTAAATCCATGGCCATGATAAAAGCAATTTTTGAGAATAATAGGGCATGGTTAAAGCTCATAATTGGTGAAATAACATCACGTTCAGTGTGTAAGTCATCAAACATTGAGTTAAAACGTGCTTCTGTTGGCATTAAAGTTGGGTAACCACGACGATACCAAGATGCGTGGTCACTGCAGCCATAACCGCATTTATCTTCTTTGATGTCAGCGTGAATATAGTTTTTATTGATGCTAACAAGGTAGTCTCTGAGCCAAGCACTTGTGAAATCAGTCATGCTTGCGATTGTTGTTTCTCCGTCACCTGGAAACATCGTCATATCTAATTGTAAGACTGCGATTACATTTTTTTGCTCGTTTTTTGATGATTCAGCAATTTCAGCCGAGCCAAGTAAGCCTGACTCTTCACCTGCATACCAATAAAACTCGATCGTTCGTTGCGGTTGTTTTTGGGTTGCGATGACGCGTAAAGCTTCAACCAAAGATGACGACCCAGAGGCATTATCGTCAGCACCAGGAGCTTTGGCTGATTGGCTACCCCAACCGCTGATAGAATCTAAGTGGGCTCCTAAAACAATAATTTCATCTGGTCTTTCAGAGCCACGGATAGTCAATTTTACTGATTTTTGCTGAGTTGATTTGTGATTAATTGTTTCTATTGAAACTGGATAGGCTGCATTTTTTGTGATTTCGTTCAGTCTTTGCATGAATGGTGCAATATGCTGATTAGGATCACTGAGTTTGTTGTATCTCGATCTGAAATTAGAAAGAAAAGTCACTGTGTCTCTAATGTTTTCAGCTTTGAGCTCTTGTAAAGCTTCAGTAATCAAAGGGTTTTCTTGGGTTTGAACAGGTTCTGCAAAAGAGAGAAGGTAATTTTTTTTATTAATAGCATTTAAAGCTAAAATTTGATCTTGAACTTCGTTAATGTTTTGAGGAATTTCAGATAAAGCTTCGTAATTACCGCAGCGACCACGAGTGTGGGCTAAAGCTGAAATGCGATTTTCAGCAGCTCCATTGATTAAAGCATAGCCGACTTGAGATTCTTCATCTTTGTACATAATTGGTATTCCAGCAGTTTTTAGAATTTGTAGGTCTGCAAGAACTGGTTTTAGGACTTCAGAGTCAGGGTTTTGAGAGTGGGCATTTAAGATCGGAGTTGAGTTAAATACAGTTAAAGCTGCTATAGACGATGACAATAGAGTTTTAAAATTCATTTTTAATTAATCTTCCTTGTAATTAAATTTACATTTATTAAGCCAGTGTTACAGATAAAAGGGTAGTCTAGATTTACAAAGTTAGAAAAATGATTCAAGCCAACAATCAGGCATATAATTTGATACTATTTAGAGAGAATTTAAAATCCAATCAGTGGATTTTAAGACTCAATATATGAGTTGCCGAGGAGTACGTATGTTAAAGAAGTTATCATTTTTGCCATTTTTGGCTACTATTAGTATTTTAGCTACAACTCAGGCTGCTGATATCATGGCTGAGATTCAGTCTTTAAATGGTCAACGGACGTTGTTTAACGATACTCAAGTTAAGCTTAATTTACTCGTAGACACTCTTGATAACTCGGTAGTGGTTGATCAAAAATCAAGAAAAGCCATAGTTACAGTTTTACAAGACACGACTTCGGCTGCGGATGTTTACAGTCAAAATTGCGAAAAAATCAAAGAGCGAATTCAAGTAAAAGCTCAAGTTCTGGTTGATAAAAGAATGCATATAGAATCTGAGAATATTAAAAAAGATTTAGCGAGTTTAAAAACAATTGAAGAAAGTAATAGTCCAGAAGAGTATCAGACTGTTAAAAATGCAATAGAAGCCAAAAATAGAATGCAAACATGTGTTACGTTAACATCGGTTTTAAGTGGATTTTTACAATCACAAGCTGGTCAATCAGAGTAACTTTTAGTTTCACTTTGTAATTTACAATTTTTAAAAGAAATAAAAAAGCCAGCATAGAGCTGGCTTTTTTATTTAGGGTGCTAAATCTAAATTTTCTTGTTCAGTTTTTGAATTGGCTTTGACTGATTGTAATAAGCCTTTTTTGCCCGTGTTCGGCGTATAGTTGATCACTTGATCATTCACAATGGCAGAATACACATGACTTGCTAGTAAATCAGATTGAAACTGTAGAAAGTACTGATAACCCGGGACATCAGCTAACTTTTGAATCAAACTTTTTTGCTCTCTATAATCAGCTTTAGGGTTAGGTAAAACAAGGCCAATTTGATCAACAGGCACTTTGGTTTCTATGACGACTGTATCGTCATTATGAGCATTAACGAGTTCATATTTGTCGTTGGTTGTTCTACGGTAAGCTGAAACGAAAGTGTCTTCAGTAATTTGAATCTCGAAAATATTCTGAGTTGTTTGGCTCATGAAACGCACAAACTTTGATACACGGTTATAAAAGCTAACAAGTACAGGTTCGAAGTTAAAATTTGAATCTTTTAAACTTATAATGAGTTCAACAAAAGTGCTGACTTCTTCGTGAGTGAGTGATTTGTTAGGTTTTAAAGATAAAATTTCTGCTAAGATTTTATTTTTTTCTGATTCAGTTAATTTTTCACTAATGATTCGCTTGTAAGTCGCATCAGCCATGTAGGCACGTGGCTTTAAAACAGAGTTTTCAAACTCAGGATCTTTAAATTTAACTTCAAAAAACGAATAATCTTGAGTAAAATCACTTGTGATCATATTTTCAAGTTTAACGGCCTGATCATTTTTGACTTGTCCATATTTTCTTTGTCGAATGACGCCACGAACTTCTTGATCTTGTCTGAATCCAGCTCTTAGAGCTGATTCAGCAGAAAAGCGAATCTGTCTTGAATATAAAGTTTTGGTGACATTACGAAAGCCCTTAACGACCGTATCGCGAATTCCGATGGTCATGCCTTCAGAGGCTAAATTTAAACTTAAACGGTCATATATTTTTTGATAAGTCGATGTGCGCAGAGTATTTTTAGTTTCTTTACGACGATTAGTTGGGTTGCTTGTTGTCTTTTTAAAAATTTTATAAAGTAAGTTAGTCGATTCTTGAGAAGCTTGAAAATGTTCTTGATAGGGTTGAATGGCTTTAGACTCAAACAATTGATTGCACTGTGCAGCTGCTGCAAAGCTTTGTGATTGCACTGTAACAACGGATAAACCGATTATTGTCATCGCGATATAATTTTTAAACAATTTCATATTCAACATGTTAGCCTTTGTAAATTTATTGTCCTATATCTAGAATTAGATATAGCAAATAAGCAGCCAGGCAAAATTCTATTAAATCAAAATAAAAGGATTTCATTATTGGTTAATTTAAAACAGAGGATTAGGCAGAAAACTGACTGTCTAATCGGGCAAAAAATGGCAAGCAGTTGTATATGATATTGTTAATATTGTGTCAGGAAACCCTCACCATATTTGTCTCAAATTGAGAAACTAAACACAAAAGATCTACATTACTGTTGAAGCTTCTTAAAATAAATTAAAGGTAGTCAATATTAAAGGATTTAATATGATCAAAGTTTTATTGGTGGACGATAGTAAAGTTTTTCAAAAAATACTGACTCGAGTACTTAATCAAACTTACGAAGTTGTTGGTACAGCTAGTGATGGTTTGGACGGGTTTGGTAAGTATAAAGAATTAAAACCTGATTTTGTATTACTCGATATTACGATGCCTAATTGCAACGGCAAAGAATGTCTCGAGATGATTATTAAAGATAATCCACAAGCTAAAGTGATTATGTGTTCAAGTCTAGGTGATGAACTCACAATACAGCAGTGTTATAAAATAGGTGCTCTTGGGTTTATTCCAAAAGATCTTATTAAACTTAATGACCAGCAACAGTGTCCAGAAGTGGTTGACATGATTAAGGGTTTTTTAGCAAGTCAGTTGTTAAAAGCTCAAGAGGTTGCTTAATATGAATAATCATGATGTTTTATTAGAACAAAAAAAATTTGAAGTCAGATACGGAAATGATTTATTTGCTGAGTCAGTTTGTAAAAGTCTTGAATCACTATTAAGTGTTAAGTGCGAAGTCGATCACAAACCACATACGCAAAAGCAACTCACTCAAGATGATGAAATTCTATTTTCAATTCTTTTTACTGGGCAGATTTATGGTGAGTTTATTATAGGATTTAAAAAAGTCACAGCTATTAAAATGCTTGGTCTGTTTACAACGGATGAAGAAATTGAAAAAGTATTTATAAGTCATAAAAGTGATATTATAGACACTTTTAAAGAAATTATTAATATCGCAGTTGGTAAACCATTTGAGTATTTAAAAAAGACTTTTCCAGAAGTGAGTATTACACCACCTCGCTCAATCGAAGGATCAGTGACTTTGTCTGATTACGAAATTTATAGTAGTCATTTAGATAGCCAATTGGGTGGTATACGTTGTTATATGTATATTGATAAAGTTAAACTTGATATTGCTAATACTCTTAAAGAAAATCAAAATCAAATTGTGCAAGAAAAAGAAAAGCAAGAAGAACTCAGAAGGCTTAATAAAGCTAAATCAGAATTTTTAGCAAATATGAGTCATGAGCTAAGAACTCCGTTAAATGGTATGATCGGAATGTTGGATTTAATTAAACACACTGAATTAAATCCACTGCAAAGAGATCAGATTGATATTATTTGTCATTCTGGTGATTTTTTACTTTCGATTATAAATGATATTTTAGATTTTTCTAGAATTGAAGCCGGCAAACTCGTTCTTGAAAAAAGAAATTTCGATTTACGCAAATCAATAGAGTCAATTTTAACAAGTCTTGCCGAGCCTGTTTACACTAAAGGTCTTGATTTTGATTTGTTTATTAGCCCTGATATACAAGGCCAATATGTAGGTGATGAAACTAAAATTAAACAGGTTATTTCTAATCTCGTGGGTAATGCGATTAAATTTACACCCAGAGGATATGTTGCTGTTTATGTTCAACTGCAAAATCAAGAATTGCAATTTAGTGTTAAAGACAGTGGTATTGGAATACCACAGAGTAAATTAAAAACAATATTTGAATCTTTCTCACAAGCCGATGTTTCAGATAATAGGAAATACGGCGGATCTGGATTAGGACTGACAATTACAAAATCAATCATTGAGGCGATGGGTGGACACATTACAGTCGAATCAGTAGAAGCCGAGGGATCAACTTTTTATGTCACTTTGCCAATGCTGAAATCTTCAGAACAACCTACGACAGAAATTCTAGTCAAAGACGTCAAACATAAAGTTCTTATTTTGACTGAGAATCTCAAAATTCAACAGTCTTTACAAACGAATCTAAGCTTTTTATGTGATGATAAAAATATTGAAGTTGGTCATGAGTTAGACTTACTGAGTTTGAATCGATATCAAAGAGTTTTTTTTGATGGGGCGAGATGGTCAAAATTAGATAAAGATACGCAAAATTCCATTCTCAGTATGGCCGTAAAAAACAATTCTAAAATCATTATAATTGATCAAGTTAAAAACTTGGTATCAATTAGTGATTCGTTAGATTCAAGTGTTTGCACAGTACAGCACTTGCCATTATTGCTTAATTCATTAAAAGAAACTCTCAACGATGTTGAAGCCAGAATTGCGCATCATAATGAAAACAACATTCGTGATAAAAAAATATCTGAGACTGCCTTTGCAGAACACTCTGGTTTTAAAATTTTGTTGGTTGAAGATAATTCAATAAATCAACTGGTTGCTACAGCTATGCTTAAAAAAATGGGTTACAGTGTTGATGTGGCAGATGATGGGAAAATTGCTCTCGAAAAGGTTCAAGAAAACCATTATGATTTAATATTTATGGATTGTCAGATGCCAATCATGAATGGTTATGAATCAACTGAAGCCATTCGCGCTTTAAATGATGAATCTAAAAGTAAAACACCTATTGTGGCTTTGACAGCAAATGCCTTTAAAGAGATTAAGGAAAAATGTTTCGAATGTGGCATGACTGACTTTGTGACTAAGCCTTTGAAACAAGAGTTGTTAGAAGAAATTTTAAAACGTTATTTAGGATCTAAAAATAATCATAGTGATGCTGCCTAAGGGCAGTATCTGTCATTTTATTCAAAATTAGTTTTGATGCGCCATATTCATGACCTAAGTCATATTTCGTTTGCGAAAAGCATGTCAACGTATCCTCAGAAAGAAAAACAAAAGCCAAGCAAATCAACTACTTGGCGAATACAGGGAGGATATATGAAATCAAATCAATTAATGAAAATGTCTTTAGCTGCGGTATCTGCTTTAATTTTAGGCTTATCGGTAGCAAAAGCTGAGCAACCACAATACAAAGAAGTACAAGTTGGAATTAGCGACGCTTATATTCCAGGTGGTTTTGATGCAGACGCTGATGCTTATGTTGTAGCAAGCGGAGTATTTCCAAATGGTTGCTACAGATGGAGTCGTGCAGAAGTTAACAATAAAGATTTATTCACTCATGAAATTAAATCTGTTGCTAACGTTGAGCAAGGAATGTGTATCATGGTTTTAGTTCCATTCACTAAAGAGATCAGATTAGGTAAATTACAAACTGGTAAACATGCTTTACGTTTCTTAAATGGTGATGGCACTTATTTAGAGAAATCTTTAGTTGTTGAGTAGTTTTTATGAAAAAGAGTTTAATTATTTTATCTCTTGTCGCGATCGGTTGTTCAAAACCGCAATCCATCAAAAAAATAAATTGGGAGGGCTCGGGAGAGCCCCCTCAAATTCAAGCCTCAAATGTCGTCAGTACATATAAGCTTGCACAGAAAAATGATGAGATGGCAGTTAGTCAGCAATCAATCAGTGGTGTCGAGATCGAAGAATCTTATATTAAAAGTATTCACTATCAAAAAAGTAAAAACAATTTTGTTAATGCTCAGTATTTTGAAGAAATACCAGATAAATTACAAAAACAGGTTTCTCAGTTAAAAGAAATACCGAGCTCAAAGTGGTTAGAGCTTTTATTTAAAAAAGAGCCTCAATTAAAACTCAGAGTTTTGATTGATGAACCAGAGCTCAAAGTAAATTTAATTCATGAACAATTAAAACCTGTGGTTAAATTTTATTTTAATCTTAACAACGAAGAAATTGAATCACACGTTTATGATACGGACATGAATTTAATTCGAGTTGATAAAGTGAGTTCTCATTTTACTCAAACTCGGGCTCTCGTTTATCCTGAAGGTCCAAAATTAACTCCATTGACAACGATTCTGTTGAAAACCTCAACAGTTGATACTGAATCGGCACAAGCAGAGAGTTTGATTGCAATTACATCTGAATCTAATCAAAAAATTAATTTAAATGAACCGTTGATATTTAATCCACCTGATGAAAAGTTTGATCAGGTTCAAGTTTATTATTATGTCAATAAAGCTTTAAATTGGTTTATTGAAAGACTTAAAGTACCTCAGGATTATTTGAATATTAAAGTGATCACGCATTTAGGTTATCCAGAGAAAACGAATGCAGCATTTTTCTTTAATGGAACTATACGTTTGGGTTCTGGGGACGATACGGCGTTTTCACAAATACCTTTAGATCCATCAATTGTTATGCATGAAGCCGGACATGCTGTCGTTGCGGTTATAGCTTCTTTACCTTATCAAAATGAGGGGGGCAGTATCAACGAGGGGTACGCTGATTTTTTGACTTGTTTTCAGTTAAAAAATCCAAGACTTGGTGAAGTCGCATATAAAAAAGCGGCTTATAAACGTGAAATTGCTACATTGGTGACAATGAAAGAAAAAAATGGTGGATTGTATCACGATTCTGCGATTGTATCGAGTGTCCTTTGGAAATTAAGAGAAAAGCTTGGTGAAGATAGATCTCTTGATATAGCTGTCGGTACATTGAAAAGATTAACGCCAGTTTCAAACTTAAATGATTTTGCTGTAGAATTACAGAAAGTTGTTGAAAGTCAATTGCAAGGGGCTGATCTTAAGATTTCTCAAGAATTGTTAAAACAATGGAGTGAGTAATGAAATCATTTATCCTCGTTATATTGATGGCAATAAACAGTTACGGATCTGTTGTTTTTGATCCATTAATAGGGCGTTGGGATTATGTTGGCTTTCACTATCAAGGACATTATTTTCAAAAACCAAACCCGGATTTACATGTCATTTTTGAGTTTGACATGAACCAACATGTCAAACTCACATGGATACGTGATGATGATCATTCGCACTGCACTCGCATAGCTGATTACACTGTGAATCAGGGTGTGATTAGCCAGACAATTACGTGGGTTGATCCAGATAATAGCTATGGTTGTTCGAGTGATCCAGATATGACTTTAGGTAAGACGTCAGAAACGCCATACCAAGCTAACGAAAATACTCTCAATTTGTACTTAAGTTTAAACGGCGAAGAATTAGTTTACGTTCTAAATCGGTTATGATTTAATATTTTTTATTAAATTCACGGAAGGAATTTTTTATGACACAAAAACTTTGGGCATCAGCTCTTATTATATTTTCTTTATTTTCAGCTGCAGCATTTGGCGCTGAAACGAATGGATCAGTCAGCAGTACGGTTGCTGTGAAGCCACATATGCAAGATTTTTTTGATTCTATTTCAAAATTGCAGCCTTACATTGTTAATAAAGATGAATATTTAAATGAAAAAAATTCTGAAAAGGTTTTAAATTTAGTAGGTGATTTTAAAGATAAGACTATTGCACTAAAAAAAGAAAAATTAGCACAAAGTGCAGATATGAAATTCAGAGCGCAGCAATTAGCTGAAGGTCTTAATGAAGCTTACGCTACTTATAAAGATGGTTTTCGTGATTATAGTTATTGGGTGCTTAAATCAAATTTGAATCAATGTTTTTCATGCCACACGCAAAAAGGATTAGATAAGACTCAATTTAAAATTGAGCAAATGGATAAAGAACCAGCTTTTGCACAAGCCGAATTTTTATTTTTAGTACGTAATTATGATCAATCTATTGCCTTGTATAAAAAAATTATTGAAAATTATCCGCAAAATAAAGAATCAGTTGAAAATGTTGAAGTCAGCTTACAGAAAATTTTGTATTATTATGTCAGAGTTCTAAGAGAAGATTCTCAAACTGAAAAAACGTTTGAAGATTTGTCTAAAAACAAAGCTTTGCCTGAGTATATTCATCATTCGTTATCTGCTTGGAAAAATTATTTAAAAATTAAAAAATATCGTGTTGTTGAAAACTCTAAAATTAAAAATGTTCAGTCTTTAGAGAAATTTATTAAAGAAAGAGAAGACGTTGCAAGTCATTACACTTTTTCGCGTCAACGCACTATTGTTGATTTAGAAACAAGTCAGGTTTTATTTAAATTGTTAGAAAAAAATGAAATTAAAAATTTAAAACCCTGGTTGTTGTATTACTTAGCCATGACTGAGATTGGTTATAGAACAACAATGTTTGATTCAACTCCAGAACTTTATTTAAAAGAGTGTATAGAGTCGTATTCTAAAACTAAAGCTGCTCCAAAATGCTTAGATTTGTTTAAACAAATGAAAAAAGAAGCTTACACAGGTTCAAGAGGCACTGATATTCCTAAAAATGTTCAAGAGCAAATTAAAAAATACGAAAATATGATCTCTAAATAACTTTAAAGATCATATTCAGAATCTAAAACTGGAACTTCACAGTTCCAGTTAAGTTCGTGAGAAATTCTATATTGTAATGCGCTCAAAGATTGCGTTTCACCATGTGTTAAAAAGACTTTGTCAGGTTTATTTTCAATATTTTTATACCAACTCATCAGTTCGTCAGAATCGGCATGAGCACTTAATGAGTCTAGAACGATGATCTCGGCTTCGATATCGACTTCTTGATGGTGTATTCTAATTTTAGAAATTCCATTTTTTAAAAGTAAACCTTTAGTTCCTTGGCCTTGATATCCAGTAAAAAGAACTGCGTTTTTTTCGTAAGGTAATTTAGTTCGCAAGTGATGCATAACGCGCCCACCTTGAAGCATTCCTGATGCGGAAATAACGACTTTGGGTTGATCAGACATGCATAGCAACATGGATTCATCTGTACTTTCACAAATGCGAAAATTTGTGGGTATAAAAAAATGTGATACGTCTTGGTTCTTATCAGTGATTTTTAATTCTTGAGGAAACTGACTGTAAATTTTTGAAGCTTTCTCGGCCATTGGACTGTCTAAGTAAACAGGTATTTTCGTATTAATTTTATTTTCGTTCTGAAGTTTTTTAATTAAAAATAATATTTCCTGTGTTCTGCCAACAGAGAATGCAGGAATGACAAGAGTGCCGCCGCGTTGGTAAATTTTCTCTATGGCTTGTGCAAAATCATCTTCGTTGAGTTTTTTAAGTCTGCGATCACCGTATGTTGATTCTGAAACTAGATAGTGAGTTGTATGGATGACTTCAGGTGGAAGAATGACTTGTGATCTGCCGCCACCAAGATCGCCTGTAAATGTTAGAATGCGTTCTTCTCCAGTTGGCTCTGTGTATTTAAACTGAACTGTTGCTGACCCTAAAATATGTCCATTACGTACAAATCTAAAATAGAGCTTAGAGCTGAGTTTGTTCCAATTGTTGTAATCACAAGTTGAAAATAAAGTCAGAGATTCAAGTGCGTCAAGTTCTGTGTATATAGGTTCGGCCGGAAAGTGTGAACTGTGCTTTGTGTGATTTGCAAATCTGGCGTCTTCTTCTTGTAATTTTGCGGCATCAATTAAAAGAATTTTACAAAGCTCGTAAGTGGCCGAGGTTGAATAAATTTTATTACGATAACCAAAACGGCTTAAACAAGGAATATACCCTGAGTGATCAATATGAGCATGTGTTAAGACGACGGCATCGTATTTGGACATATTTGGTAGAGGTAAGCGGTTGAGATCTCGTAGTTCACGAGGGCCTTGATAAAGGCCACAATCGACAAGAATTTTAAGGCCATCGTGATTGATTTCATATTTAGATCCGGTAACTGTGCCTGTTGCCCCGAGAAATTTAATTTTCATAAATAATCCTTATAAATCTCACTTAATTATGATGCCAATCATAGTTGTTCAGTTAGTCCAATTTATAATGACAATATAACAAAGGGGTAAACATGAACCAAGGTATTAATCATTTATTTACAAAAGACGTTGTTTATATTAACGAGAATGCATCTTTGATGGATGCTAATGACATAATGAATAATCATAATTTTAGACATTTGCCAGTTGTTAATAATGAAAATTATTTAGTTGGTATTTTATCTAAAAGTGATTTTAGCGCACTGAGATATGTTGATACGAGATTTACTGGATTTACAGTAAAAATGGTGATGAGTTCGCCTGTTAAAACGGTTTCAAAATATACAACCGTGAGTGATGTCGCTAAAATTTTTATCGAGCAAAAACTAAACTGCGTTGTTGTGGCTGGCGAAGAAGAACTGATCGGAATCGTGACTTCAGAGGATCTGATTAAATTGCTTATAGAATATCCAGCTGCATATAAAAATGATGACCAATTAGACTTGGCGGCATTGGCTGAAGAGGGTTGGATCTCAGCAACATTTAATTAATGATCGAATAAGTTGACCTACAACCTGGGCTTTGATTAAATGGATTTGACCATTGCCCGGGTGGTGAAATTGGCAGACACACTACCTTGAGGTGGTAGCGCTTAACCGCATGCTGGTTCAAGTCCAGTCCCGGGCACCATTTGTCAAGCAAGACGAACCCACACGCTTGAAAAAAATTTAGATTCTGACTCTCAGGTTCTACTCATTTGATGGTGGAAGTGTATCCAAAATTCGAGACATTCTAAGTATTTAGCATACGAAGTCTGTAGTTAATAAAATTACGAACTCCAAAAGCTGAGTATTGTTCGCCCTTTGCAACGC